>JAEEGL010590751.1_pt1 | contig 19269 bp, 15 predicted proteins | sample 9134231 | NCBI WGS metagenome assembly JAEEGL01 (sample SAMN16246548, study PRJNA631951) | gut metagenome | biome: gut microbiome; feature: rumen; material: fiber-attached | host: Bos | place: Iran: Karaj | collected 2018-10 | reverse complement strand
ATTTCGTAAAAAATCCTGACTACTCTGTACCCATTAAAAAGGAAAACAGGCAGTCCGGCACTGAAAATAAAGCAGATTCAAAGAAACTCATTACAGTTGATTCAATCGTTAATGAAAATTCTGTCACCGAAGAAGCTGCTCCCTTTATGCTAAAAGATAAAGTTTCTGACGAAGGCGAAATCTCTTCTGTTTCTTTAAGAAATAAAAAGCTCGATTCTAAGCTTTTGGAGAAAGATGAAGAAGAAATAAACTCATTATCGTTAAAAGATAAAGTTTCTGACGAAGGCGAAATCTCTTCTGTTTCACTAAGGAATAAAAAAATTGATTCTCAACTGTTAGATACAGATAAAGAAGAAAATAAATCACAGGATACAGATTCTGCTTCGAAATTAGTAGAAATAAATTCTAATCTGGATGCAAAGCTTTTATTGAAAACGCAGGAAACTTCTGTAAAGGATACAGATCAAAATATAGAGCCAGAAAATTCCTTTTATAATAGTCAAAATGTTGACAGGAAAAATGTTTTGTACAGGGGTACAGATTTAGAATCCAATATAGAAAAAATCTATCATTATGTTCTTAAACAAAAACACTATGAGGTAGATTTTCCAGGTTTTCAGGAAATGCTTGCCAAGCATCTGTTAAAATATCATGGCATAAAAGTAAATCCGGAGCTTATTTTTCCGTCGCATTCGATTGAACAGTTGATGCTGAATATTTTATCGCTTAATACATTGAAAAATCCTAATGCCTGTAATTCGGGTAAAGGGCTTTTAAAATTAGCAGAAAGTTATGCAGGCAACATAAAACCTGTTATTGCGCTTACAGAAAATTCTTTAACAAATGCAGCAGAGGTATTTACAGCTGCAGGCTATAACACAACTAAACTGCCACAGGAAGAATCTGGTATAAACTTAAACTCACTGATTACAACGGGTTCAAATATTGCTTACATTCTGTCACCCGGCGAGTTCGATAATAATTTCCTTGTTACAGATTTCGATCAGCTTAGGGTAGATTTGTTTGCATGGGTAAACTCCTGCCCGTATAGATTTATTCTGGAACACGATATTTCTTCTGATGTTAACAAAAGTCCCTGCCTTAAAAGCTTTGACACAAACGATAAGATTATTTACTTCCACACTTTAGCAGATGATATTTCTGATTATATCAATCTTTCAATTTGTGTAATGCCGGAAAAAATTGCTAAGGAATATAAAGAGAAATTTGGCTTTATGGAATGTACGCTTTCACCATTTGAACAGGCCGTTTTAAATGAATACCTTCACTAAAAAGTTTTGTCATAACATATATTATCTGTCATCCTGAACTTGGTTCAGGATCTGTACATTAACTATATGAAGTACGGTAATTACGACGTGCGGTTCCTGAGCCTGTCGAAGGGCGGTTCCTGAGCTTGTTGAAATGGCCATTAGCAAAATAAATGGTGGTTTCGAGAGCCTCAACCACCATATACCTTTCTTCTTAGATATCCCTTTTTGTACAGGTTATTTGGCTTAAGCAGTAATCTTTTTAAATGCAGCCATTACAGCATCATCGTGACTCATTCCGCTTTTTTCACCTTCAGCAATTCCTTCTACCATTTTCTTGTAGTCGTTAGGAATGATTTTCTTAAACTTGTGCTGATAGTGTTCAAAGTCTGCAAGAATGGCCTTACCTTTTTCTGAGCCTGTTTCTGCAACATGCTGTTCAATCAGGGCCTTGAGTTCTGCAACGCTGTCACTGCCTTCTTCAAGGTCGTACATTTTTACAAGTTCACCATTGAGTCTCTTGTACAAGTCGTGGTTTTCATCGAGGACATAAGCAACACCGCCACTCATACCTGCTGCTAAGTTTCGTCCGGTTTTTCCAAGAATAACAGCAACACCGCCAGTCATGTATTCAAGTCCGTGGTCGCCGCATCCTTCAACAACTGCTTTAGCACCCGAGTTTCGTACACAGAATCTTTCGCCGGCCACACCGTTTATAAATGCTTTTCCCGAAGTAGAACCAAACAGTGCAACGTTTCCAATGAGGATGTTTTCATCTGCCTTGCCAGTAAAGCCCTGTGCCTTTTTGATTACAAGTTTTCCGCCGCTTAAGCCCTTTCCAAAGTAGTCGTTTGCTTCTCCTGTCAGTTTTAATGTGAGGCCTTTTGGAATGAATGCACCAAAGCTCTGTCCTGCACCGCCTTCTACATTTACAATGAACGAATCTTCTTTAAGTGTGTTTCCGTATTTTTTCTGAATCTCGCTTCCAAGAATAGTTCCCATTGTTCTGTCAGTAGAAGTGATTTTGATATGCGAAGAGCCTTCCTTGTTTCTAAGTACCTGCTTTTCAAACAGAGGCAATAATTCTTTTTCATCAAGAGTTTTTGACAGGCCAAAGTCATAAGGTGTTCTGTCTTTTTTCCAGGTTTCAAGACGACCGCCCTTTAAGCTCTGAACTTCACCAAGCACTCTGCTCAAGTCAATTAAATCTGCGCGTTCAAATCCCTGCTTGTCTTTTAGTTTTAATAAATCTGTTCTACCGCACATTTCATCAATTGAATGAACGCCAAGCTTTGCCATGTATTCACGCAATTCCTGTGCAATAAAGCGCATAAAGTTTTCTACATATTCTGGTTTACCAGGGAATCGGGCACGCAATTTTTCATTCTGGGTAGCAACTCCAAACGGACAGGTATCCAGATTGCAGACTCTCATCATTGCACAACCCATTGTAATAAGAGGAGCTGTTGCAAATCCAAATTCTTCTGCACCCAAAAGGCAGGCAATAGCAACATCCCTTCCGCTCATCAATTTTCCATCTGTTTCAATTATTACGCGGCTTCTTAACCCGTTTTGAATCAAGGTCTGGTGAGCTTCTGCAAGTCCCAGTTCCCACGGAAGACCTGCGTGATGAATAGAAGAAATTGGAGCCGCTCCTGTACCACCGTCATGACCTGAAATCAAAATAACCTGTGCACCGGCTTTTGCAACTCCCGCAGCAATTGTTCCAACACCTGCTTCACTAACAAGCTTTACACTGATTCGTGCCTGGCGGTTTGCATTTTTCAAGTCATAGATTAACTGTGCTAAATCTTCAATAGAATAAATATCGTGATGTGGTGGTGGTGAAATTAAAGAAACTCCAGGTGTTGCATAACGAGTCTGTGCAATCCAGGGGTAAACTTTCTTTCCAGGTAAGTGACCGCCTTCTCCCGGCTTTGCTCCCTGTGCCATCTTAATCTGAATTTCTTTTGCGCTGAGAAGATATTCTTCTGTAACACCAAAGCGTCCTGAAGCAACCTGTTTAATTGCTGAGTTATATTCAGTTCCAAGTCGCTCAGGTTTTTCTCCGCCTTCACCCGAATTAGATTTTCCGTGAAGATGATTCATTGCGGCTGCCATACACTTGTGTGCTTCTTCAGAAATAGAACCGTAAGACATAGCACCGGTTTTAAATCGCTGAACAATCTGGTCTACGCTTTCAACTTCATCGAGAGGAATTTCTTTTCGTCCTTTGTAATCAAAATCAAGCAGTGCCCTCAAACAGTGAGGATGTTCATTGTCATCTACAAGACTTGTGTATTCCTTAAAGCGCTTGTAATCACCGTTACGGGTTGACTCTTGTAAAGCAACAATTGTTTCAGGATTATAAAGGTGATCTTCTGCATTAGGTCCACGGCGGAATTTGTGCGAACCAACACTTTCAAGATGTGTGCTGACTGTGAGCCCGTTAGGATTCCATGCCTGCTTGTGATAGAACAGAATATCTTCCTGAATTTCTTTTAAACCAATTCCACCAACACGGCTTACAGTATTTGTAAAGTATTTATCAACTACATCCTGAGCAATTCCAACTGCTTCGAAAATCTGTGCCGACTGATAAGACTGAATTGCACTGATTCCCATTTTTGCAGCAATTTTTACAATTCCGTTTATGATTGCTTTGTTGTAATCATCAATTGCGGTGTGGTAGTCTTTGTCTAAAAGCTTTTGATCAATTGTTTCGGCAATAGCTTCGTGTGCGAGATATGGATTTATAGCGCGTGCACCATAACCTAAACACATTGCAGCCTGATGAACATCGCGAACTTCTGCTGTTTCAAGAATGATAGAAATCTTTGTACGCTTTTTTGTGCGGATTAAATACTGCTCTACGGAACTTACTGCGAGTAAAGAAGGAATTGCTGTGTGAGTTTCATCAACGCCACGGTCAGAAAGAATGATGATGTTAAAGCCTTCTTTGTAAGCTTCATCAATGTTCTTAAAGAGTTTGTCGAGAGCGCGTGCAAGCCAGTTTTTATTTTTTGTTTCTTCCAGGTCAATTAAAAGAGAAAGTGTCTTTGCCTTAAGTCCCGGTTCTTCGAGGTTTGCAATTTTCAATAAATCTACACCAGTTAAAATCGGATTATTGATTTCTAGTACGCGGCAGTTCTTTCCTTCTGTTTTCAAAAGGTTTCCGTCGCTTCCAACATAGACAGTTGTATCCGTTACAATTTTTTCGCGGAGACTGTCAATCGGAGGATTTGTTACCTGTGCGAACAACTGCTTGAAGTATGAATATAAAAGCGGATGATTGTCAGACATACAGGCAAGTGGAGTATCTATACCCATGGCACCAGTTGGTTCTACACCGTTTCTGGCCATTGGTAAAACCATTTCATTTAAATCTTCGTAGTTCCAGCCGAATGCCCTGTATAAGCGGTTTCTTTTTTCCTGAGTGCTTACAGGAATTTTTTTGTTCGGGATTTTTAAGTCTGCAAGATGTAAAAGATTCTGGCTCAACCATTCCCCGTAAGGATATTCGCGTGCAAAAGTGTTTTTAATTTCTTCATCACTTATAAGACGCTTTTGAACTGTATCAACTAAAAGCATGCGGCCAGGCTGAAGTCTTGATTTTAGAACTACATTTTCTTCCGGTACATCAAGAACACCAACTTCACTCGAGAGGATGAGCATATTATCTTTTGTAATAAAATAGCGGCTTGGGCGTAAACCGTTTCTGTCAAGTGTTGCACCAACAAGATCCCCGTCGCTAAAGAGAATTGCTGCAGGACCGTCCCAAGGTTCCATCATTGTTGCCCAGTAGTGGTAGAAGTCGCGTTTTTCTTCGGTCAGTGAATCATCATGCTTCCAAGGTTCTGGGATACAAATCATTACTGCTAAAGGAAGTGGCATTCCGTTCATTACATAATATTCAAGTGTGTTGTCGAGCATTGCACTGTCGCTTCCGGTTGTATCAACTTCACCTTTGCGTGCGAGCATTCTGTCTACGTTTCCGCGGATTGTATTGATTTCACCGTTGTGTGCGATAAAGCGGTTAGGGTGTGCTCTCTGCCAGCTTGGGTTTGTGTTTGTACTAAAGCGTGAGTGAACGAGAGCGAGTGCTGATTTATATTGTTCTGACTGCAAATCCCTGTAGAATGTCCTTAACTGCTGAACGAGGAACATTCCCTTGTAAACGATTGTGCGGGAACTTAATGAGCATACATAAGTCTGTTTTGAGCCCTTTTCAAAATCCAGTCTTACTTTATAAAGCTTCTGGTCAAATTTTAAACCTTTCCTGCAGCTTTCCGGTTTCTTTACAAATGCCTGCCAGATAGAAGGCATACAGTCCAGGGCTTTCTTGCCAAGAACTTTTTTATTTACTGTAACGCTTCTCCATCCAAGGAATTCCAGCTTTGCAGCTTTAAGGCACTTTTCAAATCTCTTTTTCTCTTCTTCAAAAGCTGATGCAGGAAAGAAGAACTGACCGATTCCATATTCTCTTTCTTCGCCAAGAGCAGTACAAACCTTTCCATCTGAACCGGCAATTTCGCCGTCTTTACAAGCCTTAGTAAAAAAGTCGTGGCTAATCTGAACTAAAATACCAACACCATCTCCAGTCTCTCCGCTCGCATCTTTACCTGCACGGTGTTCTAGTTTTTCTACAATCGAAAGTGCGTTCTCTACAACATGGTGACTTTTTATTCCGTCAATGCTTACCACAGCACCAATACCGCAGGCGTCATGCTCAAAAGAAGGTTCGTATAATGAATTTAATCGTTCCATAAAAAATGCTCCTATGTGGTAAATTATGCGGCAACCGTAAGTTTTCCGCGTGAACGAAAAAAAAACGCCGTAGATATTTTTCCACTTCAGGCTGAACCTGAAAATAGAAATTTATCTACGGCGTCTTTGTCGCTAGAAGCATATTACAAAAAATATAAATAAATTGTCAATATGTATCATTCTGGAAAAATTGCCCTGTTTTATGATTAAAAATCCCGTAAAAAAAGGTGTGAAAAAATTGTAAAAAAAAAGTAAAAAAATTGAAAAAAAATCTAAAGTTAAATTCTCAAAAACCGAAATATAAAGTAAAGGGTGGTTTTGCCCGGGGGTAGCAGACATTCACATGTTTGCTTGTAACTCTAATCTTGGTTTAAGGAGATACATTATGGTTATCAATCACAACATGAGTGCAATGTTTGCACAAAGGTCAGAAGGCCTTACAGAGGGTCAGAAAGCTAAAAACATGGAAAAGCTTTCTTCTGGTATGAAGATTAATCGTGCTGGAGATGATGCTTCAGGTCTTGCAGTTTCAGAAAAAATGCGTTCACAGATTCGCGGTTTGAATCAGGCTTCTACAAACGCTAAGAATGGTATTTCATTCATTCAGACAACAGAAGGATTCTTACAGGAAACTACTGACATTGTACAGAGAATTCGTGAGCTTGCTGTTCAGTCATCAAACGGTATCTACAGTGATGAAGACAGAATGCAGATTCAGGTTGAAGTTTCTTCTCTTATTGCAGAAGTTGACAGAATCGCTTCAACAGCACAGTTTAACGGTATGAATATGCTTACTGGTCGTTTTGCACGCCCAACAGGTGAAAACAGTGTAACAGCTTCTATGTGGCTCCACATTGGTGCAAACATGGATCAGAGAACACAGGTTTTCATTGGAACAATGAGCGCAATGGCTTTAGGATTACGCAATGTTGGAACAGAAGAAATTCTTACTCTCGCTAGTCCAGATGATGCTAACCGCGCTATTGGAACATTAGACGAAGCATTGAAGAAGATTAACAAGCAGAGAGCAGATCTTGGTGCTTATCAGAACAGACTTGAAGAAACTGTTATGGGACTTGATGTTGGTGCAGAAAACCTTCAGGCAGCAGAAAGCCGCATCCGTGATACAGATATGGCTAAAGAAATGGTTGAGTTCACAAAGAATCAGGTTCTTTCACAGGCTGGAACTGCTATGCTCGCACAGGCTAACCAGAGCACACAGAATATTCTTTCACTCTTACAGTAGTGTTCGCTTAGCTTAGGATATAAAACCTTCCGTATGTAAGTTTGTTTTGCTTATTGCGGAAGGTTTTTTTGTTGAAAAAAGGAAATTAATATGGATTTAAAAAATAAGGTTATAGAATTCTGGAAACGATATTTTTCATCAGAAACGCCATTAGAAAATCGAATTACTTATATACTGGTTTTAATTGCATTTATTGCTTCTACCTATGGATTCATCACTACAATAACTTTAAATCTCGCAAATGTTTCTGTCATTATTTCATCTGTAAATTTAGCAATCAGTATTTTATTGCTGCTATTCATTTCGAAATCAAAAAATTTATATGCATCGCTGGTACTGGTGTGTATTTATTTTGGAAATATAATGTTCCCCCTGATGTTTTTAACTGAGGGTGGCTCTGATGCCGGAATGGGATATTACTTTATGCTCGTTCCTGTAATTATGACTTTACTATTTAAAACCAAACACAGAATTATCGCAATTACATTAACAATTATTGAATATGTAATTCTGTTTCTAATCTCAAGAATCTTTCCAAGCTTTATCATTCCATTACCGGAAGATAAAATAACAAGTGATATCTGCTCGGCAATAGTTGGTACAAGTTTCTTCATTTATCTGTTCTGTAAACTGTATGCCTGCCAATATGAAAAGAACAAAGAAAAAATTAATGAGCTTAGTGAGATTGTAGAAACGCAATCAACAGAAGATGTTTTAACTTCATTATGCAGCAGACGTTTTTTTAAGAAGATACTTCTTCATTTGCTTCCGGCAGTTACAAATAAAAACAGTTTGTATTTAGTCATGTTTGACATTGATAATTTTTCTGCCCTGAATGATGTGTGCGGATTTGAATATGGCGATGAAGTTTTAGTTAAAGTTGCTGACGTTCTAAAAAAATACAAGAATGAAAAAGACATTGTCTGCAGATATGGCGGCGAAGAATTTTTACTGCTGATTCCAAATGAAAGTAAAACCGAAGTAATAAATACCGTTCAGAATATTATTGATGATGTAAGGCACTTTATTAAATGGAAGGATGATGAAAAAGCGGTTACCGTTAGTGCTGGCGTTACATCTTATATACCGCAGGAAGCTTATGCAGATTTTTTAGACAAGGCAGATGCTTTAATGTATGATGCAAAAGCCCAGGGAAAAGACAGACTTGCATACGATTAATGCATGCGGTTAAAGAAAAAGCTTATGTATTATGTAGTTATTTTTGTAAGTATAGTTGCTTTAGTCCTTCTTTTAAGCTGGTACATTAAAAAAAACAGCCGTAAAGGCGCAGGGACTCAAAAGATTTCGCAAATGACAAAATCGGTGAACTGCCCTTTGTGCAACAGTGTTTTGCTTGTTGGTGAAGATTTATACAGCAGGGTTTACAGACCAATGACTGTTCCTGACCAGAGATGCACAATAAGCGGTTGTCCTCACTGCTTTCCAAAATGTGAAGAAGGCGTAAAAAGAATTTGTCCTGTATGCCACAAAGAAGTTCCTGTAAAAGACGGCCAGTTAATTGCGAGGCTTTTTAATAAAAGTGTCGGTAAAAAGCACGTGATAATAATCGGCTGCAGCAATTGCTGTGGGTTTCGGAAATAGAGTATCTGCGGTGGTTGAGTATAATCGAAACCACCAGAAAGAGCTTTAACCAACGCCAAAACATGTGGTCATTGAGTTTATCGAAATGACGTGTTTCACTACAGCTGGTGGTTTCGACTGGGCTCAACCACCACATGCATTACTGTTTCGCTAGTGACTAATTAATCCCATTAAACAAAACAATTTCCGGTTTGTATTCGAAATGCATATTGTCCCAGATAACCCATTTTCCGCCCCAGATAAAGCCGTGTTTTTCAAAAGTTTTTATAACCTGTAGAGGAGGCATCCATCGTTTTTCCAAGGCTAAGAGCATCCAGTTTTCAGGGTCTATGTCTCTTCGCCATGCCCAGTATAAATTTTTCTTCTGCCAGCCAACAGGAAGAACATCAAGTGCAATCCCAAAACTGTGAACTGATTTGTTACCGGAGTCACTTATGTTTCGCCACGAGTAGGAATCGGCACTTTGCAATTTAAGAATAAAATTTTTTACTTCAGAATCATTTTTAGCAAGTTCATTTAATTCGTTTTCAATTGTTTTGAGCGGGCCAATTATCCTTTCGTGAACATTAGTGTTTTTTCCTAAGAATAAAATTTTCTTTATGTGAGACTCTGTTGAAATTCTTGTGTCTGTGTCGTAAATAAAATTAAATAAATACAGTGGAGCGCCCTTGCTGTTCAGTCGGTTCTTGGGATTACTAAAGTCCTTGATTCTGTTTATATCTTCTTCAGAAAAATTCTGCGGGTCAGGAATTTCTTTTGTGTAATTATATAAAAGCGGCTGATATAAGTCTTTGTCAGCAAGTTTTTCTTCCGGCAGGAATCTTGAACCGGCCCAGTATAATTCAATTGATTTTCCATTCTTAGAAACTGTAATTTTCCAGTCGTTAAACAGTGAATCAAAAGCGCAGTCAAACAAAATATCAGGATAGGCTTTTCTAAACAAAGTTATGTTTTTAGGTTCATTTATTTCTGGCTTAGTTATTTTTATCTTTTTCTTTTTTGCATAAATTGATGAGAAAGCGAGTATTAAATAAAGTATAACGCAAAGTGTTTTTTTTATGCCTTTCATAAATCTTTTGTAATTCTTGAATGAAATATAATTATGCTGCTGTCGTGAAAAGCTTTTTATGCTGCAGCAGATTCTGAAACATATTCATAATGAGTTGCAGCATATTGCACTTATATAGAAAAAATTAATTTCTAAAACTGTGGATTGGTGCAGGAATACGACCTCCGCGGTTAATAAAATCTGCACAACTGAAAGTGTTTACATCTATTACAGGACAACCGCCCAAAAGCCCGCCAAACTCTACCCACTCGCCGGCTTTCTTTCCCGGAGCTGGTATCAGGCGTACTGCAGTAGTTTTATTGTTCACCATACCGATTGCCATTTCATCGGCCATAATTCCGCTTATTGTAGTTGCAGGTGTGTCTCCCGGAATTGCAATCATATCAAGACCAACAGAACAAACTGTAGTCATTGCTTCAAGCTTTTCGAGGCAAATAGAACCCTGTTTAACGGCATTAATCATTCCTTCATCTTCACTGACAGGAATAAAGGCACCGCTTAAACCGCCGACATTTGTAGAAGCCATAACGCCGCCTTTCTTAACCATATCAGTTAGCATTGCAAGGGCTGCTGTTGTTCCCGGAGCGCCACAGCCTTCAAGACCAATTTCTTCAAGAATGCGTGCAACACTGTCGCCTACAGCAGGAGTTGGTGCCAGAGAAAGGTCCAGGATACCGAATCTTGTGTTTAATCTTTTTGCTGCTTCTGTTCCAACCATTTGTCCCATACGGGTTATTTTGAATGCCATCTTTTTAATACCGTCAGCAAGTTCATTTATTGGTTTTCCCTTATATTCTCTTGCAGCAGCTAAAATTACGCCAGGACCAGAAACACCAACATTGATTACAGATTCACCTTCTCCCGGACCGTGGAAAGCACCAGCCATAAACGGATTATCTTCCGGGGCATTTGTAAACACTACAAGCTTTGCACAGCCGTTGATGGCGCAGTCTTTGGAATATTCAGCAGTTTTCTTGATTGTTTCTCCCATCAGTTTTACTGCATCCATATTGATTCCGTTTTTTGTAGTACCGACATTTACAGAAGAGCAGACACAATCTGTTGTAGCCAAAGCTTCCGGAATTGAATCGATAAGAATTTTATCTGCGCGGGTAATTCCTTTCTGAACAAGAGCACTGAAGCCGCCTAAGAAATTTACACCGAGTTCTTTTGCACATTTATCCAGAGTCTTGCAGTATTCAACATAAGAAGTTGCATTACTTGCTCCTGCCACAAGCGCAATTGGCGTTACAGAAATTCGTTTGTTGATAATAGGAACTCCAAATTCTTTTTCTATATCCTGTCCAACTTTAACAAGGTTCCCAGCAGTTTTCATTATTTTATCGTAAATCTTTTGATTAGCGCGTTTTGAATCCTCGCAGGCGCAGTCTAAAAGTGAAATACCCATTGTTATACAGCGGATATCAAGCTTTTGTTTCATAAACATATTAACTGTTTCTTCAATTTCTACTGGTGAAAAAATCATATTTGTTCCTTCGTATTAAGTTTTTACAGCAATTTAAAATGCTTACCTGCAATTTTATTTTATATCAGTAAACGTTTCAATCTATTTAGAATAGTTTATTGCCGGACAGGTCGTGCCGTGTGTTGCCAAAAAATCATAAAAAAGATTTACAACTGCATTTTTCGGCATTATAATTTTTATTATGGATGGATTACTGACAGATTCACAGTTTGATGCATTCAGGAAATTAATTTACGATTCAAGCGGAATTACTTTTTCTGAAATAAATAGATCAATTCTCGACAGCCGCTTAAAAGAGAGACTGAGAAATAAAAATTTAACGAATCCTGATGATTATTTTACATTGATTAATTCTGATCAGGCGGAGTTTAAATCTTTCCTTGATAGCATTACAACAAATCTGACCCGCTTTTTCAGGAATCAGCCACACTTTGATGCGCTGATAAATTATGTTATTCCTCATATAATTGAAAAGAAAAAACGAACGAATGACACTAAGATAAAAATCTGGAGCGCGGGCTGTTCAACCGGTGAAGAACCATACACAATCGCAATGCTTTTAAAAGATAAATTACCGGAGCCATATACTTTTGAAATTACAGCTTCAGATATTTCGTTAAAGTGCCTTATGATAGGTCAGCAGGGATTTTATGCAGCTTCCAGAGTTGAAGGAATTCCGTCTGCATATCTGGATACTTATTTTACAAAAGTTGAAGACGGTTATCAGGTAAAAGCAGATTTAATGAAAACTATAAAATTCGACTACCACAATTTACGCTATGATATGGGCGCAAGAAATTTTGATATAGTTTTCTGCAGAAATGTTTTGATTTACTTTGATGAAAAAGCACAAAAAGCTTGTATCGATAAATTCTGGGATTCAATGTCATTTGATTCATACTTATTTATTGGACATTCTGAAAGTTTGTTTGGAATGGATACAAAATTTACATTCTTAAAAACTGATTGGGCTTGTCTGTACGAAAAGAAACTTGCACTTACATAGAGATTTTTTATGGATGATATTAAAGTCTTAGTCTGCGATGACTCAGCGTTAATGAGAAATTTAATTTCAAAAATTATTGACTCAACAGAAGGTTTAAAAACTGTTGGGACTGCTATGAACGGAAAATTCTGCTTAAGAAAAATTCCTGAATTAAAGCCAGATATTATTTTGCTTGATATAGAAATGCCTGAAATGACAGGCGTTGAATTTCTGGAAGAAAGAAAAAAACAGAATATTGATATACCTGTCGTTATTCTTTCATCAATTGCAGAAAAAGGCGCTCCTGTAACAATTAAGTGTCTGGAGCTGGGAGCAAGTGATTTTATTACAAAACCATCGGGCTCTATCTCAAGTAATATTGCTGTTGTTTCAGGGCTTATAATTGAAAAAGTATTTGCTTATGGCGGAAAATATGCTCGAAGAAAGGGACGGGAAGTTCCTCCGAATGAGTTCTTTGTACATCAGGCAAAAATACGGGAAGCAGAAATTGATGCTGCCAAGAAAGGCCTGTTAGAAAAAGTAAAATCACTGAAAGCTGCTTCACAAGCTTTTACGCCTTCGTTATGGCAGAATAAGAAAAAAGAAATTCCTGAAATAAAACCTCTTCGACCGCATGGAAAAATCGATGTAATTGCAATTGGAATTTCAACCGGCGGACCAAATGCCTTGCGAGAAGTTTTTGCAAGCTTAGATCCAAAATTAAACAAACCAATCTTAGTTGTTCAGCATATGCCTGAAGGCTTTACAAAAGAATTTGCAGCAAGCTTAGACCGTGTTTGTCCTTTGCGTGTAAAAGAAGCTGAAGACGGAGATTATATACATCCCGGTCAGGTTTATATTGCTCCCGGTAATTATCATATTGTTGTAGAGCATTCTACTTTGTGTAATATAGTAAGGCTTTCAAAAGATGATTTACGAAACGGACACAGACCTTCTGCTGATGTTTTGTTTGAGTCAGTTGCTAAGATTTATAAAAACAGAGCACTGGGTATAATTATGACAGGAATGGGCCGTGATGGTGCTGAACAGATTACTGAAATGCGAAAAGAAGGCGCGTGGACTTTAGGTCAGGACGAAGACTCTTCCATAGTGTACGGAATGCCAAGAGTTGCCTGGGAACTGGGTGGAGTTGAAAAACAGGTTTCGCTAAAAAATATGGCAAGCGAAATAAATCGCCTCGTAAAAGAAAATTCGTAGGTTAAATATCGAGCTGCATTTAGCAGAACATATGCTGAAATAAATTCAGCATGACATAAATCTGTCTGATTACAGAAAACTCATAATCTATAGAACTGACAAAAACTTCCATATACACTATAATTTTTATTATGAGTGCAGAGTTTGATTCTCTTCTTGAAAAAATTGAAATCGAAATAAAAAAATCTCTTCCTTCCTGTGCAAATGAAAACTGGAAACAGGCATCGTTTGGTGAACAGAATAGACTTGTCAGCAATGAAAACTTATCCCAGCTTATTGAACCCTGCAGCGATTTAATTAGTCGTGGTGGAAAAAGATGGAGACCTTTGCTTTTGGTTCTAACAGCAATGGCTTCCTTAGAAAATAAAAGTTTATCTGAAGCAGAAAAGCAGTCAATTATAGATGCAGCATATTCTTTAACAACAGTCGTAGAATTTGTACACAATGCAAGTTTAATTCATGATGATATTGAGGACTCTTCTGACACCCGCCGCGGGAAACCTGCGATTCATCTTATCTGGGGAAATGATGTTGCAATCAATACAGGCACCTGGCTTTATTTTCAGGCAGCACAGAACATTCAGTCACTGAACATTGAAAGCGAAACAAAACTAAAGCTGCTGGAGCAATATATCATTCAGACACGAACGCTTCTTCTGGGTCAGGCAATGGATATCAAGTGGCACAACGATAAGCAGTATATTCCAACACCCGAAGAATATATGCAGATGGTAAAAAATAAAACAGGCACACTTTCTTCGCTTGCAGTAACACTTGGACTTATACTTACAAAAACTGAAGAAAGCAGGATTCATTTGATGTCACAGATTGCATCAGAAATAGGAGCGGGCTTTCAGATTATTGATGATGTAATAAATTTAACGACAGGCAATCCCGGTAAAAAGCGCGGGGATGATATTGTAGAAGGAAAAAAATCTTTACCGGTTTTGTATTTCGCTCAAAGTGAAAAAGGAAAGCTTGGTGAATTAGAGAATTATTTTATTGCAGCAAATAAAGAAGGAATTGAGAGCGATTCAATTGAAAAGGCAATCTCGTTAATCGAAAAATCCGGGGCAATTGAAAAAGCAAAAAACACTGGCATTAGTTTGATAGAAGATTCGTGCAAAAAAATAAAGAATGAATTTGGAACTGAAAATAAATATGCACAAATGATAACAGATCTTTTTCTAAAGATGATTCCACAGAATTTGTAAGAGGTACACAGGATGATGAATGAAAGTAGTGAAAAATTAAATAATCAGGCTGTAACTCTTGCTGCACAGGGAAATTATGATGAAGCAATTGCATGCCTTAAACGGGCAATCACTGTTGAAAAAACGAATTATCTTTTGTGGTTTAATTTAGGACTAACATATCGGGACCGCGGTGATTTTGAAGATGCGCAGTTAGCTTTGGAAAGAGCATTTCAGATTAATGATGAAAACGAAGAAGTTATTGAATCACTTGCTTTAGTTTGTTTTGAGCAGAAAAATTTTCAGGAAGCATTGTATTATGCAGCAATCGGAATGGATATAAATCCTGACAATTCACACTTATGGAATATACTGGGCGTTATTTATTTTAATCTGCAGGATTATGAATTTGCTTCAGAAGCTTTTGAACACGCACTCATGCTTAATCCGTATTATGAAGAAGTTCTTTATAATTTACGCGATACTTACGATGAACTGAATAATAGAATCGGTAAAGAAGAATGTGAAAACCGTTTAAAGCAAATTCAAAAGGCGAAAAAATAATGATAAAAACTGCAGTTGTAATTTCTAATGAAAATAAAATTTTTGTCCGCATCTTAGATTCAAATATAAAAAAAAATTCAGAGGACAGTGAATCAATAGAGGCAAGAAATCCACGCAACTTTTCAGTTTCAGCAGGTTCAGTTGTAGCAATAAGAACTTCAAAAACAGTAGAAGTTTTGTATGGAATAATTTCACTGCTGATTCCGGTTTTTAGTGCAGCGGCGGGCTTCTGTTTTTCAAGTTTTGTTCTGAAAAATCAAAGTGAATTATTGAAAGCATTTTTTGTACTTTTATTTCTGGCAATTCCTTCTGCAGTTATTTTTGTATTAAGCAGATTTATCAGAATCGATTCACGCCCTAAAATAATTGCTATGCGAGGTGAATCCTAATGAAGGTGAAAAATATTTTATATGTCTTACTGATATTTTTTGTTCCGCTTTCTTCCTGCTCATTAAAATATGATGAAAAAGAAAAAGAAAATAAAAATGAAAATACGCCTGAGTTTATTTTTGAAGATTTAACATTTTCGCGTTTTGAAAACAATTACTTAAAATCAAATCTCACGGCAAAAGTTTTAGAGCAGTATGCAGACAAAGAATCTTCGTATGGAAAAGATATAACCTTTGAAACCTATTCAGATACCGGTGAATTAGAAACAGAGGGAAGATGTTCTTTAATCAGTATAAATTCAAAATCCGAAATCTATACGATGTATACAAATATAATGATAAAAAATATTTCGCAGGGATTTGAATTAAAAGCGGAATCTCTGAAATTTAATTCTAAAACAGAGCAGTTAACATCAGCTAAAAATGATAAAGTGTTTATTTCAAAAGACAACACCCAGATGGAAGGCGTAGGTTTTAGTGCAAGTGCTGTTTCCAACAGTTTTAAATTTGAAGGTAATGTAAAAGGAACTTATACTTCTGATGATGAAGAAGATACAGTTGATGAAGAAGCAAATATAAATGAAGGGGCTGAATAATGAAGAAGTGTTTTCTGTTTTTTACAATTTTTACTTTTATGCATATAGCACTTTTTTCTGAACAGATTACTTTTCAGGCAGATTCTATGTCTGGAAGCACAAACGATAAATCGAGCAAAACCGTACTGGAAGGGGATGCAAAAGTTACAACAGAAACAATGGAAATCTCGGCTGATTCAATTGAATTAAGCGGAAAAGAATTTCGTTATATAAAGGCAAGTGGAAATATCGCTGGCAAAAACATTAAGACAAAGATGGAATTTAAATGCGAAACAATGACTTATGACAGGACCACTAAAATTGCGAATCTTGAAAATAATGTTTCGTTGGATGACAAAGAGAATGATGTAAAAATCGAGTCGCAGATTATTCAGTATGATCAGGAAGCAGAAATTGCCATAATGCAGATTGGAGTTACTATAAGGCAGAAAAATAATGTGTGTACTTCTGTTTATGCGGTTTACAATAAAAATGAACAGACACTGAACATGAACGGAAATGCACAGATTGTTCAGGGCAAAGATACTTTCAGGGCGCAGAACATTACTTTGAACCTGGATACACAGGAAATAATTCTGGAAGGAAAAGTTAAAGGCTCTGTTTCTTCGGATAATAAAAATGATGAACAGGCTCCAGAAGAAAAAAGGGAAGAACCTACTGCTGAAGAAAATAGCTCTGAGTCAGTGTCGCAGGGAGAGGAAAGTAATTCTGATGATAAAAATCCGGATGAAAGCAATCCTAATTCTGTAGAAGAAAACAAAACTGAAGGTGAAGATCCAAATAATTCTACAGAAACAGAAACAGAAACGCAGACTGGAAAGCCAAAAAAAACTAAAGGCAGCAAAAAGAATAAAAAATAAGGAAGAATAAAATATATGGAAAACAATGAAATAAAAGCAGAAGAAAATCAATCAGCAGAGACACAAACAGCAGAAACTCAGGCAGAAAAAAAGGAACACACCTTACGCGTTTCATCATTATATAAAGCTTTTGGAAGAAAGAAAGTTGTGCGCGGCGTAGAGTTTTCCATGAAGTCGGGAGAAGTCGTAGGTCTTTTAGGGCCAAACGGTGCCGGAAAAACCACAAGCTTTTATATGATTGTTGGATTCTATAAACCTACAAGCGGCGACATATTTCTGGACGAAGAATGCATTACAGGACTCCCGATGTATAAAAGGGCACAGAAAGGAATTTCGTATCTTCCGCAGGAGCCTTCTGTATTTAGAAAATTAACTGTAGAAGAAAACATCTGGGCAATTCTTGAAACACGAAAGGATTTAACTAAGGCACAGAAAAAAGCAACCCTCGAAGAACTGATTGAAGAATTTGCTATCGGGCGAATCAGGAAACAGCAGGCATACACACTTTCCGGAGGCGAGAGGCGTCGTACAGAAATTGCACGTTCTCTGGCAATCGAACCTAAGTTTCTACTTCTGGACGAACCGTTTGCAGGAATCGACCCAATCTCCGTTGCTGACATTAAATCGCTCATAAAGCTTTTAGCAAAACGCGGAATCGGTATTTTAATTACAGACCACAATGTCCGAGATACACTTGAAATTACTGACAGGGGAATAATTATTTCTTCCGGCCAGATTATAACTCAGGGAAGCAAGCACGATATTTTGCAGTCAGACCAGGCCCGCGAAATTTATTTAGGCAAAGACTTCTCTATGTAAAGTTTCATGTCATGCTGAATTTGCAGCTCGTTATTTCGAGCTTGCTTTAGCATCTGTCCGTCTCTACACATACAGATTTGATAGGTTGTTTGTCATCAAATTGAAAATCATTATCATATTGACATTTTTTCTCCATTCACCTAATATGATAACCGTTATCAAATTGAGGTGATTATGGCACGTTCAAATTACAACACAAAACAGAAAGATTTATTGTCTTCATATTTGAAAGAAACTGGCGGAAAGCATTTTACAGTTGAAGATGTGTGCAAACATTTTGCATCCAAGAGCTGTGAAATTGGTGTCGCTACAGTTTACCGCTATCTGGAAAAAATGATAGGCGAAGGGGTCGTTTCAAAATATATAATTGATGAACACTCTGCTGCTTGCTTTCAGTATTTGGATGAAAAAGTATGCGACAGAAAACACGAACACTTTCACTTGAAGTGCGAAAAATGCGGGGAGCTGATTCACCTGGAAAGTAAAGCTTTATCCTCTGTTCAAAATAAAATAGAAACACAATATGGATTTTCACTGGACCCAAAACGAACTGTGCTTTACGGATTGTGTTCCGCTTGTAATGAAAAATAAATTTATCACAGATAAATCAGGAGAAAAAAATGAAAAAAAGTTTATGCTTTATTATGACAGTTTTATTTGCACTGAATTTCTTGAGTGCGAAAACCAAAATTATCACTACGATATTTCCTCTTTACGACTGGGCAAGAGAAGTTACAAATTCAAATGATGTAGAACTTACTCTACTCTTAGATAATGGAGTTGATTTGCATAGTTATAATCCGACAATTCAGGATATAGCGAAAATTGCGAAGTGTGATGTTTTTATTTATGTCGGAGGCGAAAGCGATGCCTGGGTAAATGACATATTGAAAAGCATCCGCAACAAGAAAATGCAGGCCGTAAACTTAATGGAAGTGATGGGAGACAACGCAAAGGCTGAAGAAATTAAAGAAGGAATGGAAGCTGAAGAACATGAGCATGAAGAACATGAGCACGAAGGTCATCATCATGAAGAACATGACGAATACGAAGAAGAAGAATTAGACGAACATGTCTGGCTTTCACTAAGAAATGCCCAGGTTTTAACAGGTGCAATTTGTGAAGCAATTTGTAAGGCTGATGCAAAAAATGCTTCTAATTATAGGGCAAACTGTGCAGCTTTTGTAAAAAAACTTTCTGCTTT
>JAEEGL011745001.1_pt1 | contig 19270 bp, 18 predicted proteins | sample 9134231 | NCBI WGS metagenome assembly JAEEGL01 (sample SAMN16246548, study PRJNA631951) | gut metagenome | biome: gut microbiome; feature: rumen; material: fiber-attached | host: Bos | place: Iran: Karaj | collected 2018-10 | reverse complement strand
TGATCTCGATAGCCTTATAAGTAAAAGCTGCAAGAGCCGCACCTACAAGAGGTCCTACGATAAATACCCATACGGAAGCGATGGGAGCCGTATTTCCGCTTATGGCTGCCACTATAGCGGGGCCGATGCTTCTTGCGGGGTTAACACTGGTTCCCGTAAGGCCGATTACAAGGATGTGAACAACCGTAAGTGTAAGACCGATAACTAAGACTGCAAAAGAACCGTGAGAAGCATTGGATGATGTCACTCCCAGAATGGCCATAACAAATATGAATGTGAGAACGATCTCGACGATGAGGCCTGCAACTGCGCTTCCGCCCACTCCGGCAAGCCCGTTTGTTCCGAAACCTCCGGTCTTATCGGTTATTCCGCCAAGGTTAAATATGAGTGCAAGAAGGCCCGATCCCGCAAATGCTCCCAGGCACTGAGCTATTATGTAGCCGACGAAATCTTTTATCTCCATGCCGCCGTTTATCAGCACTCCGAGTGAAACAGCGGGATTAATGTGGCAACCGGAAACGTTTCCGATACTGTAAGCCATCGCAACGATCGTAAGACCAAAAGCAAAAGCGGTCAGAATGTATCCGCCTCCGTTTGCGGAGTCGCAGCCGACCAGCATGGCAGTTCCGCAGCCAAGGATCACCAAAGTCATTGTTCCAATAAATTCAGCAACATACTTCTTCATTTCGATACCTTCTTTCATATGTATTTGTTAGCCGCATCACACGGCATTTTCATTATACCACCCTTTCTTCCCTCATAATATTGAAAAAAAGCAATAAAAAAAGGACAGTTATCTGTAGTATTTATACAACAGATAACTGCCTCATATTATCAGTAACAGAGCACTTCGTGTCCTTCCTCCGTGACAAGCACCATGATCTCCCACTGTGCCGATGGCAATCCGTCGGCGGTGGAAACCTCCCAGCCGTTTTCTTTATCAGTCTTTATCTTTTCTTTTCCAAGGTTTACCATTGGTTCAATGGTGAAGGTCATTCCGGGCACAAGGAGCATTTCCGTTCCCGCTTTGGAATGATAGCCAACCCATGGATCTTCGTGGAACTCAAGGCCTACCCCGTGACCGCCTATCTCGCGCACCACGGTGTATCCCCTATCGTAGCAGTAGTCGTGCACCGCCTGTCCCATATCTCCGAGGCGTCCCCAGGGCTGCACCTTTTCGAGTCCTGCGTATACCGATTCTTTAGTCACCTCAACCAGCTTTCTTTTTTCCTCGCTCACATTTCCTATGCAATACATTCTTGAGGAATCGGAAAAATACCCGTCTAGTATGGTTGAGCAGTCAATATTTACGATATCTCCGTCCTGCAGATACTTTCCCTTGTGAGGGAAGCCGTGGCAAACCTGTTCATTCACGGAAGTGCACACGCTGTAGGGATATCCTTCGTAATTAAGCGGCGCCGGGATCGCTCCCGCACCATAGGTGATCTCATTTACTATGTCGTTGATTCTGGAGAGCTCCATGCCCTCGCAGACTTCTTTGTCAAGTGTATCAAGGATCTGAATATTGACCTTGCAGCTTTTCTTTATCCCCTCTATCTGCTCGGGAGTTTTGATTATCTCATGATCGGGGACCTGTACACCCTGCAGCTGATATTTTTTGATCTTGGCATCAAATGCCTCGTGGCACTGCTTGTATTTCTTTCCGCTCCCGCACCAGCAGGGGTCGTTTCTTCCGATCTTAAGCATTCTTCACTTCCTCCGATGCAGCGCAGTCGCAGCTTCTTGCGTCCACACTGATTACTTTCTTTCCCGAGATATAGCCCTTTTCTTCCAGTCCTGCCTGAATAATCCTGTTCCACTCGGCACCGGTAAGGTCAAGCACCGTTCCGTCGTCCAGTGTGATAGAGCATGCACGCTCTGCGCAGCAGTCTACCCCGCAGGCCACACGGTACATATTCTTGCGGCTGATAGCACCTATGTCCTCAAGAGTGTTGATCATCCTGTACACTGTAGCGGTTCCGAGGGATTTGTCAAGCTTTGAAGCCTTATAGAAAATCTCCTTGCAGCTCGCACAGTCTTCTTCCAGGATTATATCGAGCAGCATCATTCTCTGTTTTGTGATCCTGCATCCGCTGTCTCTGAGCTTTTGCACGATTATATCCTTTTGCATATTTGCGACCATTTTGGACATGAAAAGTACCTCGTTCTTGTTGATAATGGTTATCATTTTCACCAAGGGTTAGTTTATACTAACATTCTGTTTTTGTCAATACGGTATTGAAAAATGATTCCAAAAAATGATATTATACTATATGTTGTTGTAATGCTTTACTAAACATACTATTTTTAGTGTTTGAGGATAAATAATGTATTTCGGTACCATCAAAAAAAATGATATAGCCAACGGCCCCGGAGTGAGGGTAAACCTGTTTGTCAGCGGATGCACCCATCACTGTGAGGACTGTTTCAACGCCGAAACCTGGAATTTCAGATATGGTGAAGAATATACCGAAGAGCACACCAAAGAGATTTTGGATGCCCTCTCTCCCGATTACGTGGCCGGCATGACATTTCTGGGCGGAGAGCCCATGGAGCCCGAAAACAGGGGAACCGTCCTGGATATATCCCGCCGGATCAAAAGCCTTTATCCCGACAAAACCATATGGATCTATTCCGGATATCTTACGGAAGAGCTCCTTGCACTGGCCGGTATCTGGAGTGCGGAACGTGTGCCTTCCGCAGCGGACGTTCCCAGGAACCGGGTGCTTCCCGACTATTCTCCCGCTCCCGATCACGAGGCTCTTGCGGAGCTCATTAATCTCGCGGATGTGATCGTGGATGGTGAGTTTATGAAAGATAAAAAGAACCTCCGACTTAAATTCAGAGGTTCCGAGAATCAAAGAATAATTGATGTCAAAAAGACGGTTGCACAGGGCAAGATCGTTATAGCCGATTTCAAAGACCGGCAGTGAATACCCTCATCAGCATCCGTACCCGCCCATGCACAGACCGCTGCCTCCGCAGCAGAGATTAAGGATCATGTTTGCGATACAAATCCTCATGCATATTGTTCCTGCTCTGCTCTGACCATAGCCATAGGACGACTGCCTCTGTGAATACCAGCTCGATCCGTTCTGGAGCTGCTCCAACAGCTGACGATATTCAAAGTTGTTAGGCTCAAGCGCTGCTGCGCGTTTGGCGTGTTCCAGCGCCGAAACTGTATTTCTGAGCCCCGAATGGGCGATAGCACTGTAATAATACCATCTGGCATTTCTCAGATTCTCCTCCATCCCGTCAAGGGTGGTGCGAGCCTCTTTATAATATCCGCTTCTTATGTAATTTCCCGCAGCACGAAGCCTCGGATCCTCCTCATAACCGGTCTGGGATCCGGTGCTTCTGTAACCGCCGAAAGCCCCGAAAGGCCCAAAATCATCATACCCGTATTCAAACCCCCGACTGTTGCCGGAATAGCTTCCGGTGTTTCCGTAGGATGAGGAGCCCTGGCCGTAGCCGTAGCTTCCGTAACCTCCGTAGCCTCCCGAATATCCTTCGGTGCGCTCCTTCATTATCTGCTGGTAAGCGCTCTGTATCTGCTTGAATTTCTCCTCGGCCTGAGCTTTGTTCGGATTATTGACATTGGCATCCGGGTGGTACCTGCGGCTCAGATTTCTGTATGCTTTTTTAATATCTTCCTCCGAAGCGTTTCGTGCTACTCCGAGGACTGCATAGGGATCCATATCTTATGCTTGCTCTTTCTTTTTTTCTCTCTCTGTCCGGATCTTCTCATAGCGCTCCCACACGCCGGAGTAAAGTATATTTCTGAGTATCTCGACATTTTCGATGATGGGGAGCATCTCAAATCTTTTGCAGCATTCGGACATCATCATGGTAAGTATGACCCTTATCTGCTCATCAAAATCAGGCGCTTCGATCCTTTTTACAAAAGGATTGTATTTCCCTTTTTTGATATCCTTTTCAACATCATCATATGCATCAAGGATATAAATGAATTTGCCAAGATAATACCCAAGCTCCGAAAGTGTATCTTTCCATTCATCGTCCCGGGGAGTCATGATCATGCCCATTATATCCCCAAACAGCCCGGACATCAAATCTATATCAGTACATCCTTTATTCTCGTACTCGCGGATCTTTTCCAGTTTATCCTTGATCAGGTTTTCCTTACCCCGATACACACACCTTTTCTTGAAGCTCTTTTTGCGGAGCATGCATCCAAAACATGCTCTGAACATCTTTTTGTCATCTATCCAGTCGTCCTCGCATTTATAGAGAGTGAGGAGCACGTTCATATCAGCCACATAATCGATGACCACATTTTTGACGAAGGGATGCCTCTCAAAGGGATGTGCCACGCAGGCACATTTTGAGGAAGCTGTGTCAGGCTCGTAAAGCGAGGAGAGCAACATTGCGGCAAAGGTCATATCGTAGCTGAGGGTAACCTGGCCCATTGCGCCGTACCTCTTTAAAAGGCTCTGACAGAGCCCGCAGTAGTAGGCGTGGTATATATCAAATTCCTTGAATTTCATTTCTGCCTTGTTAACTGTGATATATCCAAACATATTACGACCTTCTGATAAACTGCTCCGCACATTTCCTGCATCTTATCTCGATACGTCCCCTGCCTCTGGGAACACGCAGCTTCTGACCGCATTTGGGGCATTTGAACACTTTGTATTTTCGGCCTTCGGTAAAGCTGTACTTAAGCTTTGCAAATCCGTTGCGTGCCCAGGCGGTAGATTTAAGAAACCAGGCGTTTTCCTTGTATCTGGCCGCATGATTCCGCGAAAACATTCTGAAGTATTCATATGCGATCACCGCGATAGCCGCGATATATACGTAAGGCACCGTAAAAAGGGATACGATAAATATGATAAGTGCAATGACCATCAGGAAGAGTCCGAACTGATCCTGTCCGTACCTGCCGTACATGACTTTTCTGATCCAGTTTGTAAATCTGTTCATGATTATAAATCAATACCTCCGGACAAATAATACTACTAACACATATAATACTTTATATTCATCCGTCAAAAACTGCAATTAAATAAAAATAAACATTTCTAAAATAAACGTAAACCGCCGGTTTTACCCGGCGGCATTATCAGCTTTTCGGTGAAAAATCGAATATTTCCGTGTCTCCTGAGGCGTCATCGGGATCGTTTTCCCATATCCCTTCATCCTTCAGAAACTCTATTATCACATTTACGGTCCTGTCATAATGTGCCATAAGCTCGTCATGGCCGTTCATGATTTTTTCGTAATCTCCCTCCTTGGCCGCTCTTTCAAGAATAAGAGCTTCCTCTGAGAGAGCCTTTGCGCCCAGCGTCCTGGATGTGCTTTTTACGGCATGGACTGTCACACCATAGTTTCTCCAGTCCCTCAGATCGATATAGTTCTTCAGCCTGTCTTTCTTTTCGGCAGCGGATCCGGCATATTCTCTGAGCAGCGATTTATAGAACTCCTCATCCTCCTGGCAGTACAGGAGCCCTGTCTTATAATCTATACCGGCCTCCTTAAGTATCTTCGGCTCAATTTGAGGCTCCGCGGGTGCTCCCGTGTCCTTCCTCTTTTCTTTTGCTTCAACAGGCTCAACTTTTTCTCTCGGAAGATAACACATGATCATCTTTTCCATAGCTTTGTAATCTATGGGTTTGGTCAGATAATCGTTAAACCCTTCGGACAGATATCTCTCCCTTGCTCCGTTAACTGCATCTGCGGTAAGGCAGATAAAAGGCGTGTTAAGATTGAGAGAATCCTCATCTTCTCTTATTTTCCTCATGGCGACACTTCCGTCCATCTCGGGCATCCGCTGGTCCATGAGTATCACGTCGTAGTGGTTTTCTTTCGCCATCTTTATCGCATCCGAGCCGCTTGGTGCGGTATCTATACGCATTTCCGTATCCTTTAGAAGCCCGACGGCTACCATCAGATTCATCTTGGTGTCATCCACTATCAGGATACGGGCTCCCGGAGCGCGGAAGGATTCCTCATAGACATGCATCTGACGGATACTCTTTTCAAGCCTTTCGCGGAAATTACCGATAGGCTCTTCAGATACGATCTTCTGCGGCAGGATTATGGTAAATGTAGATCCTTTCCCGTATTCGCTCTCGACACCTATGCTTCCGCCCATCATCTCAAGAAATGTGTGAGTTATGGCCAGCCCCAGTCCTGTTCCTTCCACTGTGCTGTTCTGCTTAAGATCGACTCTCTGGAATTTACCCCAGAGCTTTCCTATATCTTCTTTTTTTATCCCTATTCCGGTGTCTGTCACTGCAAAGATAAGGGTAATATACCCCTCACTCTTTGCAAGCCCCTTTACCGACAGGCATATACTGCCCTCATTGGTGTATTTAACAGCGTTATTAAGGATATTTATCAGCACCTGCCGAACTCGAAGCTCATCGCCGCACAGCATATCCGGAAGATTCTCATCCACTTCGGTAATATACTCAAGCCTCTTTTCCTCTGTCTTAAAAATGATCATATTACTAACATCATTCAGGACTGAACTCAGCTTGTAGTGGGATTCCACTATCTCGATCTTTCCCGCTTCTATCTTGGAAAAATCAAGGATATCATTGATTATGGACAGAAGATTGTTTCCGGCATTTTCAATATTATGAGAGTATTTGCAGACATTTTCGAAGGTCTCCCGGGATTCATCCGCCCTGTCAAATATCACATCACGTCCCCGGGTGCTCTCCCTTTTTATCATTTCGTTCATTCCGAGGATCGCATTTATAGGTGTGCGGATCTCATGTGACATGTTGGAAAGGAAGTCCGATTTGGCCCTGTTTGCTTCCTCCGCATCCGCAAGGGCTGCCTCCGTCTTGGTCTGGGCTCTCACTATCTCGTACTGCGCCAGGGCGCATATTATCACTTCCACAAGATACATTGCGGGAAGTCTGTTGTAGATCTCGGGAAAAGCGTAGCCCATGTCATGAAGCGGCGTCCACATATAGACAGCCATTCCCGTAAAAAGCATGCTGCAAAAAAGGAATCCATAGAAAAGGTTATAGAAATAAAAGCCTATGGGGGCTGCGATAAAGATCAGGAAAATACTTGTTCCGCCCATGCTTCCGGTGTAGAAATAAACCGCAAAACTGTTCCAGAAAACGAGGCAGTGGAAAATTATCGCCCCATGGGTAAGGACTTTTAAAAGTCCCGTCTGCGGCTTTTTTCTGAATATCTGTACAAAGAATACCGGAAGGGTAAGCGAAACCGCAACTGCGTCAAACAGGGCAAGGTTTCCGATTGACGGATCTCCTTTTCTGTAGCAGTCAAAACACAAAAAAATGCAGTACACCACCATGATCACATCCATTATGATTATACGGGTGTAGTCAAGTTCAAGAAATACTCTTCTTATTATGCTCTTACTTCGGTTTTTCATGCTTTCACCTGCGAGCAGTTTTATTCGTGCAGTCTGTGTATCATCGAAAATGCAGGCTCATACTGGTTGATAAGAGCCGCATTATGGGCGAAAAATACTATTCCGTCAGTTGATGCCTTGATGATCTCCCTGACGCTTCCGTCGTAAGGATCCAGGATCTCAGCCATGTCAGTGCCGTACTTTACGTCATCTCCGCAGCTCACGATTTTGCGGAAGATGCCGGCATGCTCCGCATAAACCTCAACAAGATCATCCTCATACAGCACATGGGAAATATATCCCGAGTGGCATTCGTACCGTATGATGCCCATTCTGGTTAGGAATCTGAGCACTGCCGATATCGCCTGCTTGGCATCCTTTTCATCTATCTGTTCTTTCTGCCTTGTAAAGACCGAAAAGGCATTTCCCGTCTCCCTTTGCAGATTGTAATTGAGTGTCGCGGTATCTATTGGCTGAGGCCTTCTGACTACGACATACGGAAGACCGAAAAGATTTGCCAGTGACACGTTCTCATGACCGTTTGCCATCATCCTCACATGTGGAACACAGTCCGAACGGCCGAAAAAGGATGTGAACTGTATCATGTAGGTGTATTCGGATATGGCCCTGAAAAGCCCGCCCGCGAGCCTTGAAATGGGCTCACCGTAATCGTTTCCGGGAAAGCATCTGTTGATGTCGAGATTCTTTACACCGAAAAAATCCATATCAAGATTAAAGGCATAATGATTGACGGAGGGGATGACCATGATCTGCTTATCGTTTGAGATGGCTCCCGCAGCTTCCAGCTCTGTCAGGACCCTGACAAGACTGCTACAGATATATAGCTGCTCATTCTCGTTTCCTCTGGACGGTCCCACGATAACAGCGCTTCTGTCCCCGTTTCCGAATATATATCCCTTTACCTTCATCTCATCGCGGTAAATGGAATTAAACTTGAATATTTCTATCGTTTCCATCAGAATGCCCCCGTAAGTATTCTTGCAAGAAGGTCCCCTTCGCTGACAACCGGATATATTCTCTGCGTAAAGAGAAGCCCGGATCCCGAAGTTGTGATATCCTTGATCTTCTCGCCTCTGAAGGGATCTATGAGTTCTCCGATAACCTCTCCCGCTTTGACAAAATGATTATGCTCTGTAAGCGGCATATAGATTCCGGCATGCTCACTTCTGATGAATTCCACCGATCCGTCCCCCGACATGGCGGGGAGCTGTGTCCGCGGTCTGGGGCCGGTCCACATTCCCAGCTCGCAGAGAATATTGAAGATGCCGTCTACTATCTGGTCTCCGTAAGGTTTGTTTATCTGATGGCCCTGACCCATCTCGATGACAAGCGTAGGTACACCCAGGCAGTTGAGAGAATGTGCAAGAGTGGATTCATGTACCGTAGCGGTAGCATTCATCCAGATCATGTCGGCATTGGTGAGCTTGGCAAAGGGGAGAAGATCCTCAGCAAATTCTTCGCTGAGGCGCACCTGAGGTATCTCTCTCACAAATATATCGCTTGCATGAATATCAATGCATATATCCGATCCGGCTATATTGCTTATTACGGCATGGGCCATCCTGTCAACCAGAGTTCCGTTTTCGGACCCGGGGAATGTTCTGTTCATATCCCTTTTATAAAGAGGATTTATCTTGCACGCCATATCGATCCCGAAGGGATTGAGTGCGGGATAAATATCTACTATCCCCATGAGTGACCCGGGGCTTTCGTTTATCTTTCTTGCCACCTCATAGCAGACGTACTGGCCTTCTATCTCATCACCGTGGATCCCGCTCACTATCGAGATCCTTCCGGGAGAATTTATCTCGGAGGAAGGGGTAAGTCTGTTTCGGATGAGCCTGTATTTCTCCCCTATGGGGAGCTCGTATTCTTCAAGAATCTCTATCATATCGTGCATCTCCGGTCACGGGAAGTCCTGTACATTCCCGTAAAAAAAGGCAGGAGCCTGATCTCCTGCCTTTGAAATATTTGAAACAATAACTGCTGCCCCCTTGAGAATATGACTTTCCCTCCGGGAGCATAGCCGGCAGGTTTCAGTTTCCTTCATCCTCGATCCCGAGCGTGGAGAGAATGTAGATAAACTGTCTGTCGATAGCTTCCGAACTGATTCCCACAGTGTTGGAAAGAGCTTTTAATCCCTCAAGCGTATAAAGTATGCTCTTTGCTGCCTCGGACGGATCGGCACATGTAATCTCGCCGTTTTCCACTCCAAGTTCTATGACCCTCTTAAGGATCTTGACCGTAGCGTCAGCTTCCTTTCTGAGGAAGTCGTCTTTGCGCTCGGGCTTTTCTTCAAAATAGAACTCATACACAGCCTTTGTCAAAGAGCCGCGCTTTCTGAGGATCTCCTTCTTCTGCTCAACAAGGAAAAGAACAAGTATCTCTGCGGATGTGGAATCCTCGGATACCTTGCCCGAGAATACATCTTCGCTTTCCTGATCCGATCTGAGCACGTCCATAAACACCTGTCTGGTGCTTTCAAAGTAAAGATAAAGTCCGCCACGGCTGATATCGCACGCATCAACGATATCTTTCATGGTTACGGCACGGTAACCCTTTTCGGCGAATACTTCCCTTGCCTTATCGATAATAAACTGCTTTTTTCTGACTGACTTGTCTCCCATATCCTAAAGACCCCATTTCCTTCTCATAGATTTCTTTCAGCGTTCCACTGCGTCACTATGTCCAGCATTTTACTGATGCAGAGGTAGAATATCCGCTCCGACACTCCCTGGCTCCAGAGGGCCGCACGGGTCCTTCCGCCCAGAACATACTTCGAAAGGATGCCGCAGATTATACCCCAGTCTTTGTAATCGGCGGACTCTATCGCCCTTCTTTCGTCTGCCGGGGTTTTGATGTTCCGGCGTGTAAAAACATAAGGGTAATTTCTGTCCATAAGCGGGGAATTTGTAGCAACCTTTATAAACGACATAAGTGTCGAGTCATATACGGGGAAAGCAAGTGATGTGTTTGAATCAAGCCCGTCTCCCTTGTAAATAGTGGATGCCGCTGACGGCGAAGCCTGCTCGAGCCAGGGAAGGTACTTTACAAGCGGCTCGATCTCCTGCCGGTGCCTGTTCATTTGTTCTATCAGATATTCCGATTCTTTATCCATTATCAAACCTCATCGAATTCTTTTCAAACAAAACTGACACAAGTGTTATCATTCTAACATAGTTTTTCAAAAAAATATATATTATTTTAACATTTTTGTAACTTTTTTTAGGTTTCGGCGGCGATTATATCGGCCACGTACACTCCGCTGGCAGACGCATGTGAAAGAGAATGGGTCACACCGCTTCCGTCTCCGATAATGAAAAGCCCGGGATGATTGCACTCCAGCCGCTCGCTCAGGCTCACTTCCATGTTGTAGAACTTGACCTCAACACCATAGAGCAGGGTATCGGGATTGGCTGTACCCGGAGCGATACGATCGAGGGCATAGATCATCTCGATGATGCCGTCCAGTATACGCTTGGGAAGAACAAGGCTCAGATCTCCGGGTGTAGCGGCAAGCGTGGGCTGAACCATTCCCTCGTTAATGCGCTTCTGATTACTTCTTCTTCCTCTCTCAAGATCGCCGAAACGCTGAACAATAACTCCGCCTCCAAGCATATTGGAAAGCCTTGCTATAGACTCACCGTATCCGTTGCTGTCCTTAAAGGGCTCGGAAAAATGCTTTGCCACAAGAAGAGCAAAGTTGGTATTGTCAGTCTTCTTTGAAGGGTCCTCGAAGCTGTGGCCGTTGACCGTAACGATACCGTTGGTATTCTCGTTAACAACGATACCGTTGGGATTCATACAGAAGGTTCTGACACTGTCTTCAAATTTTGCTGTGCGGTAAACTATCTTGCTCTCGTAGAGCTCATCCGTAAGGTGTGAAAAGATAGGTGCGGGAAGCTCCACCCTGACGCCAAGGTCAACTCTGTTTGATCTGGTGGGGATGCCCAGCTTTTCGCATACACCCTCCATCCATTTGCTTCCGCTTCTTCCGACAGAGATGATACATTTCTTGCACTCGGCTGTCTTTCCTCCGTCGTAGGTGATCCTGAATCCGCCGTCAGTGGGCTCAACCTCCTCCACGGGAGACCTGAATTTGAAATCGATATGATCCTTCATCTCCTCATAGAGCTTGCCCAGAACGATGTAATTGATATCTGTTCCCAGATGCCTTACGGAAGCATCAAGCAGCTTAAGCTTGTTCTGCATGCAGAGCTTTTTGAATTCGCTCCCGGCAGTGGAGAACATCTTGGTTTTCTCGCCGCCGTGTGACATATTGATGCCATCGACGTAATTCATGAGTTCGAGAGCCTTGCTGCGCCCTATATACTCGTGGAGCGTTCCGCCGAAGTCATTAGTGATATTGTATTTCCCGTCCGAGAAAGCTCCCGCTCCGCCAAAGCCGTTCATTATGGCGCAGGTCTTGCACTTGATGCAACTCTTAACCTTATCGCCGTCAATGGGGCAGTGTCTCTCCTCGAGCGGAAACCCCGTTTCAAGCACCGCAACTTTCAGATTTGGAGCCTTTTTCATAAGCTCATATGCGGAAAAGATACCACCCGGTCCCGCACCTATAATTATCACATCATAATCCATAATTACTTACCTCTTTACTGCTTTTGCCCGGCGCTCAGACCGATGCCAGCGCTTTTTCTATATCATCCTTCATATCAAGGACTGCTGCCCTTGAGGCATCCGCATAACCTGCCTCGCCGTAAGAAGCGTACTGTTCCTGCTTGTATGCCGCGATTATTCCTCTTGAGGAATTGATTATTGCTCCGAGCCCGTCCTCGTTAAAGAAGTGGACGAGATCCGCGCCCTTTCCTCCCTGGGCCCCATAGCCCGGAACGAGAATAAAGCTCTTGGGCATAACTTTTCTGAGTATCTTTCCCTGCTCGGGATAGGTGGCTCCAACCACAGCTCCTACTGCGCTGTAACCGTTCCTGCCGATACACTCTGCTCCCCACTCGGTTACCTTTTCTCCCACGAGCTCGTAGAGCGGCCTTCCGTCCACGAGACGGTCCTGAAATTCGCCGCTGCTGGGATTGGATGTCTTAACCAGCACAAAGATGCCCTTTTTATCCGAAATGCACACCTTGACGAAGGGCTTTACTCCGTCAGAGCCCAGATAGGGATTGACTGTGGCAAAATCCTCGTCAAAGCCCGCAAAAGAAGCGGATCCCACTCCTATCTTTCCCAGATGGCCCACCGCATAGCTCTCCGAAGTGGAGCCTATGTCGCCGCGCTTAATGTCGCCGATGACCACAAGGTCCTTTTCTTTGCAGTAGTCCACTGTCTTTTTAAATGCGATCATTCCCGGGATGCCGAACTGCTCATACATTGCTATCTGGGGTTTGACTGCAGGGATGAGGTCGTAAACCGCATCAACTATGCCCTTATTATACTGCCAGATCGCCTCGGCCGCCCCTTCCAGCGTTTCTCCGTACTCTTCAAAGGCCTTTTTCTGAATGTGACCCGGCACATAGTCAAGCTTCGGGTCAAGGCCCACCACGATCGGGGCACCGGTTTTTTTGATCTTTTCAATCAGTTTATCTATCATTTTATATACCTCATCCGGCGTTTTGCGCCTGTTTTATTTCGTTGGATCTCATCTGGTCTGCAGGAATATCTGTTCGCGTTTAGCGGCCTCATCCTCGGGATACATCTCGAGATAACTCCCGATCAATGCCTGCGCTTTTTTGAATTCCCCGAGATGCTCGTAGGCCACTATCTCATTGAATGAAAGACTTCTCATGACCGAAGGATCTCCCACCTGCATTCCCGCCTGGATCGATTCGAGAGCTTTGGCATATTCCCCAAGCTTCATCCTGCATATTGCAAGCTGATCGTATATCAAACACTCCGACTGATTCCTTGCGAGAAAGCTTTCATACACATTTGAAGCATAATTGTATTCACCTATCGCTTCATAGGATCTTCCCAGATATAGTGTAGCCTCCGCGTTATCCTGATCTGCGCTTCGAGCCTCCTCGAGCGAAACAGCCGCCGTCTGGTAGTCTTCCATGTAATAATACAGCTTTCCCTTATCAAGAGCGGATATGTTTTTTTCGGATCCGTCAAGAATGCCGCTTATATATTCCATTCCCGCTTCCTTATAGCCGGCATCATCAAGCATCATAAATATCTTGATCACCAGTCCGGTATCATCCGGTGCAATGGAAGCCGCCTTTTTGAAATCCTCGTTTGCCAGGGAGAACATATCCAGCTTTAGCCTCATACAGCCTCTGAGGTAATATGCTTTCGACTCTTCCCGCATATCTATGATCGAAGAGTAAACCTCCTCTGCCGATCCGTAATCGCCCAATCCCGCATATGCGTCCGCCAGGTAATAGTTTATATCGTAATCGATATCTCTGATGAATCCGTCGCTGAGAGAGAGTGCTTCGAGAAAACTGTCCCTTGCGCCTTCATAATCAGCCTGGCCAAGCCTGGCAATGCCTCTTCCTCTTGCTATGAGGCGCATATCCTCGCCGGCCTCCTGTGCTTCATCAAAAAGCACCAGCGCATCACTATACTGCAATGCGCTGATCTGCTGCATTCCTTCTTCGGTTTTGCTGTTCGCCCGGGTGCAGCCTGTCATAAGAAGAGCCAGTGCTGCAACGAACGCGAAGTAATATCTTTTCATGGTTAAGCTACAAAAATTCAAGGAACCCGTGCGTGCCAAAGTACGCCACGCACGCGATGATGTCGACTATAACTGGCTGGTGCAGTGAGGGCAGCGGGTAGCCTGAATGTCGATCTCTGAGCGGCAGTAAGGGCACATCTTTGTGGTGGGCTCTTCTTTTCCTTCTTCCTGCTTTTTCTTTGTAGCGTTCCTGAGGGCATTGATCCCCTTGATAAGGAAGAAAAGAGCAAGCGCGGTAATAAGGAATGTGATTATCGCGGAGATAAAGCTTCCGAAATAGAATGTAGGATAAGCTATGCCTGCATCGAAAAAGTCATTGAGCCATGTGATCCACGGAAATCTGACGGTAAGATTCATGCTGTCAAAGCTGAAGCCTCCGAATATCGTATTAATGAACGGATTAAGAATATCAGCGACAAGTGAATTGACTATCGCCGTAAAAGCACCGCCGATGATGATACCGACAGCCATGTCAAGGACATTTCCTTTAGTGATAAATTCTTTGAATTCTTTGAAAATACCTTTTTTCTTTCCACTCATTTTTTTATCCTCCGAAAGGTAATAATGTTGACGGCGCACCATGCGCTCCAAACGCTTTTATTGTACCAATTTTGGCTCGTATCATCAAGGCTTTTTGGCAAAAATATACAAAAGAGAACCTGCTTTTTTCTACTTGACGAAGACCCCGTAAATGATTATATTTTATTCTACATTCTTTATTGCAGGCAAAGGGGATAATGCTGTGAAAAGACCGCTGTTTTTTGTGTGTCTTTGCGCGGTGGCAGTCATTGCCGTCCTCGGTCTGTTCGGTACATTTACCCATCCCTTTAAAAGTGAAGAGATCTCCGCTTCGGGCCATGGAACTTTTTATGTTTCGTGCACTGTTTCGCGCAGGGATTCCAAATATTATTATTTAAAAAAACTACATTTCTATGATGAGGGATCGCACCTGCTTTCCGGGCCGGGAAAGAAGGCTACGATCCTCGTGGGCAGAGAGGATCTGACCTGCTTTCTTCCGGTGGGAAGCAGGGTCTGTCTGCACGGAAAATTCTCCGCCTTTAAGCATGCAACCAATCCCGGAGAATTTGATATGTCGGATTATTATTCGGAGCTTGGCACGATCGGAAGGCTTTCGGATCCCGTCATTGATACCGGTCCCTGTGGTATAAACGTTTTTTCTGAAGGGCTAGCCGCCGCACGCGAATCCTTTGAAAAAAGGCTGTATACTGTATTCCCGGGACGGGAGGCCTCGATACTGGCCGACCTGCTTCTCGGGGAGCGTGCCGGGCTTGACGACGAAATAAAAAGCCTCTATACACGCTGCGGAATAGCTCATATTCTGTCTATTTCCGCCCTTCATGTTTCGATTCTGGGGATGGGGCTTTACAGCCTTCTTCGCAGATTGAGAATACCGGTTCCGGTATCTGCCCTGATAGGTGCCTCGGTGCTGATCATATACGGGATAATGACAGGGATGAGCATCTCGGCGATGCGCGCTATAGGAATGTATATATTAAAGCTGGGAGCGGATGTTTCGGGCAGAACCCCCGACAGGGCTACGAGCCTTTTATTTGTGTGCGCTCTCCTGGCTGTTACTCTTCCTGAAAGAATACTTAGCTGCGGGTTTCTTCTTTCATTCGGAGCAGTGGCAGGGATCAGCTTTGTGGCACCCGCTGCGCGCCGCTATGCCGAAGATGCAATAAAAGATTTAAAACCGGGTACTCATACAGCACATGAAGGTATCGCAGCCATATATTTTAAAAAGGCAGGCAAAGGGCTTCTTTCATCGCTGAATGCAAGCTTTTCCGCCACCCTGTCCACACTTCCCGTCATCCTGTGGTTTTTCTATGAAATGCCGGTATATGGTGTTTTTTTGAATATTATTATCCTTCCTTTCATGTCGCTTTTAATGATCAGCGCACTTATCGCCATGCTCATCCCCGGGGCGGGTATCCTGGGCACTCCGGCATATTATATCCTCAAAGGATTTGAAGCGCTGTGCCGTTTTACCGACAGTCTCCCCGGCGGGACGTGGAACCCCGGACAGCCCAAGGTATGGGCTGTGATTTTGTACTATGCTATATTGCTGCTGTTCGTTTTCTTCTCGGATGAAGAAAGAAGGAACAGATCATTCCGGACTATATCCTCACTTTTGGGCCGTAAAAAAAAATCCGGCCGCATCTTCCCGTATGTATATGCACTGCTGTCTCTTTCATCCATGATGTTTCTTATGGCACTGCCCCGCCTTCCCAAAAACACCCTTATCATGCTGGATGTAGGCCAGGGGGACGGCTTTATTTATTATACGGATGCCCGCGAAGTCTATCTTATCGACGGAGGATCCTCATCCAACAATTCCCTCGGGCAGTATGTGTTGAAACCGGCACTGAAGTACTACGGCTTTTCACATATAGATGCAGCTTTTGTATCACACTCAGATACAGATCATCTGAGCGGGCTTTTGGACATACTTGAAAACAGGGATGAATGGGGAATCAGCATCAGGCAGATAGTATTGCCCGGATGTGCGCTTGAACTGACAGATCCGGCGGATGGGGATGATGGTTTACATAATTTCAACATGCTTATCCGGCTTTCGTCCGCGAATTCGGGGAAAAGAGAAACGATCATATCATATATTAACGCCGGCAACGAATGGAAAAGCGGCCGGAACCGCTTCATATGTCTTCACCCTGCTGCAGGCTTTTCCGCAGAAGATCCGAATGAAATGTCGGAGTGCATACTCGTTGACTTTTTCGGGGATATGTCCGCAACGCTCCTTCTTACCGGAGATGTACAGGGCTCCGGCGAGGAAGCCATGACTTACGGATTGCAAAAAATAATGGCGGGCAGACCTTTAACTGTACTAAAGGTCGCCCACCATGGCTCAAAATATTCAACACCGGCCGGTTTTCTTGAAATAGCATCACCGCGTCTCGCTCTAATAAGTGCGGGCCGTAACAACCGTTACGGTCATCCCCATGAAGAGGTTCTCTCCCGCCTTGAAGGCGCAGGCTGCAAGATCCTTTCCACCAAAGAAAGCGGAGCGGTTATACTAAAGATCACACGGTCCGGCATTTCTTATTCCTCATATGAGAAGAAATAAAGCGGTTCTTCATCTGTACCGTAGTTTTCACCCATGTAACCGAAATTGGGGGTGATAAAGCATCCGCCTCCCTCATCAACCATAAATACTGCCGTGCGGCTGTTTCCGGCGCCGTCAAAAGCATCGTACAGATATACGTATATCTCTTCCAGCTCATAGCTCTTGTCGGTCATGGTGAATTCACCGTCCCACCACCATGAATCACCTCCTGCAGAGCAGTACATCTCATATGTTCCGTCATTATTTAACTGGATATAAGAGATGTAATCATCCCCATATGCCCCATATTCATCATCGGTCTGAGCTTTCACGAAGTAGAATCCGAAGCTGTATCCGATCGTCCATCCGTTAGGGCTTTTGTTCCCGTTTGGTCTGAAGGTTCCGGGCACCGGATCGGATATTGAATAACCACCGTTATCACTGCTCAGCTTAAGGCGTTCTTCCACATCCCCGCTGCCCTGCTCGTAATAATCTTCGGGCTCCTCTTCCCGGGGTTCCTCTTCCTCAGGCTCATAAATATCCGGCTCTTCATACTCATCCGGTTCTTCATACTCATCCGGATCGTCATATTCAGGGAGATCATCCCAGTCTATTTCGGGTAATCCGGGCAATTCATTAACTCCGGGAAGGAGTTCATCTATATGGCTGTTAATCGGCCCTCCGCCGCCACCTCCGTGGCTGACAGACCCTCCGTACGGGTTAAAAAGTGCACCGGTGCATCTATTCACACATCCTCTGAAAATGAGAATGGCAGCCACTCCGACTGCGATGATCACCAAAAACAGCGATCCGAACACTATCCCCAGGACCATACCGACTTTGGACTTTTTCTGCGGAGCGGGAGCAGGCGCAGGCGAAGAAGCGTTAACAGGGTTTTGCGGCTGCGTGTAAACCGGATTCAGGGGAGTAACTTCCTTCCAGTGTTCACCTGTCTGCAGATTAAGCCAGATTACAGCGCGTACAGCATTCCCGTAAGCATCTTTTTCAATAGTCTCCATAAAGTACAAACCCGATGCCGGGTCAAGCTTAAATCCTTTTGGCGCCTGAATATCCATAGTTAACCCTCCTTAAAAGAATGTTTAAGCTTCTGCCTTAATGCAGATCATGCTTATGTCCGCAGATTCCTCCGACACTTCCCTTACCGATCTGTCAAGTTTCTCTTCATCCTTCGCATTAAACAGGCACTCCAGTTTGTCTCGGTCTTCCGTGATCGATGTTTCTGAACCGGTAAGTACTATCGTGGCCCCTTCTCTTACAATTATTTCATCATCCCCCGGATAAAACATCGCTGCCGCACTCACTCTGCCAAAAGAGCTCTGCAGCAGATATGCATGCTCTCCCGATATCAGCGCTCTGCCTCCCACGCATAAAGCAAGAGATATCTCTCTCTTTTCGGATTTTTGACGCATCGCAGCAATTGTCTCCTCTCCAAGGAGTGATTCAAATGCTTCTTCGCTGCCGTTTCCCTGGGATGTAATCTTTTCCCTCACTCTTTCTACCGCATGATTCTGAAACCATGCCCCTGTTTCCAGAATAAAGCTTTTAAGATCCGACGTTTCTTCATGGCAGGTGATCGCCAAAAGCACCGGAATATTCCCTTTTTTGATAAGGGCCTTTTCAAATAAGACCGACCCTGCCGTGCCCTTTTTTACCGCTGATGCTATGTACTCCATATCCCCTCTCCTGTCGATAAACCGGCATTATTACCGCCTGATTATCTCTACAGTCTTATATTTTTCTCGTAGACAATTCCTCTTTCCGCTCTGCTCTTTATCAGTTTTGCAGCTTCTTTTTCAAGCCTTTTGTATGCACCGGGTGTGCAGCTTGCGATCTCTACCATGCGTTTAGTCACACAGTACATATCGGGGAGCCTTTCCTCCGGAGCCGCCACGCAGCAGTCCTCTATAAGAAGCTCCAGGCTGTAACTGAGCTCCGGGTCATAATCCTGAAGCGGAATAAACTTTTCATCCGATCCTTTTTTTGCGGGATTTATTCCCGTCAGCATAAAGTGAAAGAGCCGTCCGAATGCGTATACGTCGGATGATAGTCCCGCATTTCCTTCAAACTGCTCCGGTGCAGAAGCACCTTTCGTGCCGCTTACGGATGAATCTTCATCATACAGGCCGCAGGCAGATCC
>JAEEGL010203614.1_pt1 | contig 19270 bp, 14 predicted proteins | sample 9134231 | NCBI WGS metagenome assembly JAEEGL01 (sample SAMN16246548, study PRJNA631951) | gut metagenome | biome: gut microbiome; feature: rumen; material: fiber-attached | host: Bos | place: Iran: Karaj | collected 2018-10 | reverse complement strand
CGCTAGTTGAGGCTCTGATAGAGTGGCGCGACAACGGCAGCGCAGGGCAGCGGCTCACCGAGCAGTCGATAGAGATTAGCAACGATGGCAAGCACATAAAGATCCTTGACGCCAGCGGCGACGAAGCCCAAAATATTACCGATTACGGTGATATACTACTAAATGCCATCAACCACAGCACCCTCAGCGACAAACGCCTGCGACGCATCGCCGAGCAGTGCGCTAGCGGCCAGGTCGCTAATCTGGAAACACTGCACCTCATGCTCGAGCGCATGGTGAGCAGTACCATCTACAAGCTACTTCTCGCAATACTCCTCACAGGCATAGCAATCCTTGCAATATACCAAGCCTTTAGATGAAAAACAGTAAAAAGTAAATCTAAAAACCAAAGACGAAGTAAATAAAAACGAACCGTTCCCTTTTCTTCGCAGATGGCATTTTTACTGCTTGATAAGGCTTTTATGGGCTATTATAGGCTATTATAGCTTTATTTTATAATATTTTAAATAAAATATTGCTACCCATTTAATTAATTATCTCTAACTTTGCAGGCTTTTACTCCTTAGAGAGATTGTATTTATTCATTAACATGTCGCCTAAAATATAATTAATAGATAATGACTGTTGGATTTGATGGCATAAGAACGGTTGACAGCGACTCTGAGCTGTGTTATTACGACCGTCTCTTAATCTCGTCGCTAGGAATGGAAAATCCTAGAGACTCTTTTATGGTATATACCCCCGAAAATTCTAGCGACCGTGGCCTATCGTGGCTGCTTTCCATATCTAGTGTTCACTTGAAGACTCCCTATAAAGCCTTCAGCAAATGGTTGTGGCGCAACTACAGTGGCATTTTCACCGACTTTCATCGTCATGGCGTGAAGGTGTTTCATGGCCTTGACTCGGTGTTGCCCTTGGGGCACGGCAAGGAAAAGGTGAGAATGGTCACCACCGTGCGCGACCTCACCTTCAAGCGATTAATGAACGACTACACCTGGTTTGAGAAGTTGTGTCGCAGTTCACGCATTGGCCGAGCCTGCAAGCGTGCCGACCGTGTCATCGCCACTAGCGAGTATATGAAAAATGCCATTATCAAGAAGTACGGCATTGGTGCCGACAAGATTGATGTCATCTACACCGCCTATCGCGATGAGTATATCGAGAACCTCAGCGACAATGTGTTCATCCAGAACACAAAGGGAAAATACAACCTGCCCACCAACTTCATTCTTGCCGTTACCGATTTCGGTGACTTGAGCAACATGGAAACCCTCTATAAAGCTTTTGCAAAGATTGAGGACAAGAAAATCGACCTCGTTATCATTGGCAAGAAGAATGATAACTACCGTCAGCTCAAACGACTGGCCGAGAAACTCAACATTGATGAGCGCATCGTGAGAGTGTCGAGTGTCAACAAGCACAACTTTATGTGCCTTTACGCACTGTCGAAGGCTTTCGTTGAGCCCTCACTTGCCGATGGCATGGGGCAGTGCATTATCGAGTCGATGATTAGCGGCACTCCTCTCATAGCTAGCGATGACGGATGCCACCGCGAGATTGCCAAAGATGCAGCTCTCTATTTTGAGCCCATGAATGAGAATCAGCTTGCTGCTCACATCAACACTGTGCTCAAAGATACTGAAAAAAGTAAGACTTTGACCGACAGGGGCAAAGAACTTGCTGCACCTTTCACTCAGAAAAACTTGGCACAAAACACCATGCTCACCTACGATAAGGCAAGAGGTAAAGCTTAATTTAATGCACAATGCATAATGCACAATGCACAATTCAGAATGCAAAATGCACAATCTCTCCACTCTGAACTCTAATCTCTTAACTATGAACTAAATTCAACTCTCCACTCTCAACTCTGAACTCTCCCCTCTCCACTCTGAACTGTGAACTCTGAACTCTCCACTCTCAACTGTGAACTCTTAACTCTTTGCTGTGAAATGTTTCTATCCATATGAATATGTAGAAGATGTCTTTTCTATTGACTATCAGGCTCTAAGAGAAAAGGGGTTCAAAGGGTTGATATTTGACATCGACAACACACTGGTGCCGCATGGCGCCGACTCTACTGAGCAGGTTGATGCGCTATTTGCCAAACTTAATTCTATGGGTTTCATCACCTTGCTTCTCTCAAACAACAACCGTGAGCGCATAGAGCGTTTTGCCAAGAACATCAACACGCTTTACATTGAGGAAGCTGGCAAGCCGCACCCCGACTGCTACCTAAAGGCAGTGGAGAAAATGGGGCTCCGCAACGATGAGGTGCTAGTGATTGGAGACCAGCTGTTTACCGACATCTTTGGCGCCAACCGCAGCCATCTGCCAAGCATTCTTGTCAAGTATATAGGGTTTTATAAAAAAGAGAAAAAAGGCATTCGCCGAAATCTCGAGAAAATAGTGCTCTGGTTCTACTCCCACAGCAAATGCCAGCACCGATTATTCCACTAAATTGTGTTCCTGCCATGAAAAATAGAAAACTGTTCTGCGAGATAAGTCCCACCACCTACGCCATAGCTCTGAAAAAGCAAATCATCACACGCCACATCAAGAATTTCTTGGGCAAGGAGAAGTGGGCACACGATTTCCATCAAGAGAAACTGCCTGTGACAGTTGCCTCTCACTATAGCGACATGATAAAGCGTGGGCCTGGCATCGACCTACAGCTGCAGCTCAATAAAGCCGACAATATCAGGCTGGCATGCAGCAAGATGAGCGGACTAATCATAAAGCCTGGAGAGTCGTTCTCGTTTTGGAAATTTGTGGGGAAAACATCTAAGAAAAACGGGTTCGCCGAAGGCAGAATCATCGCTAACGGCAAACTAGTTGCTGGTGTGGGAGGCGGATTGTGCAACCTTGCCAACACTATCAACCTTGTGGTGCTCCACAGTCCAATGACCATCACCGAGCTACATCACCACAGCGATGCTCTTGCGCCCGATCCCGACGGCAAACGAGTGCCTTATAGCGCTGGCACGTCAGTGAACTACAATTTTGTGGACTACCGCTTCCGCAACGACACATCACAACCCGTGCAGCTATGTGCCTGGTGCGACGGCGACATCCTTAAAGCCGAGTTGCGCACCACCGAGCAGTTCCCCGACACCTATCGCCTAGTGGAAGAAGGCCATCACTTCCACCAAGAGGACAACGGCAAATTCTACCGTGTCTCAAAAATCTACCGCGACACCATAGACCGCGCCACAGGTGCCGTGACAGAGCACAAACTGCACTGGAACAACCACTCCGAAGTGATGTTCGACTATGAATTGATACCTAAAGAATTGATTGGCTAGTTCACACCGCTGTCGTTGGCCATTTGCAGCAGCTGGGTGTTGGTGAATGCTATATCTATGTTTTTTCCTGTTTTGCTGCCTACGTATCGGTAGCAAAGTCCTCGTCCCGAGAGGCATAGTTTCTTGAACAGCTCTCCAGCCGAGGAGTTGCCTGCGAACTGCTGTGTTATGCCATAGGCGATGGTTTCCTTAAATGTGGGTTCATGCTCTAGTTTAGAGATGTCAAAATTAGCTTCGTCAATATTATAGACATAAGTGAGATACTCCTTGTCGAGAACAACATCGACCATGTTTGTCACCGAGTCTAGTGGCATTGGCAACACGGCTTTAGTGATTGCTACATTGGTTTTTATGTTCTCTTCTTGGGTTAATGGCTTGTTGGCCGCGAGTTGCTTGTTGCTCACGTCGATGGTGGCTTTGTGGCCTGTGCGTGATCCAGTGAAGACACATTGCACGTCATATCCCGACGAAACTATCGACTTCAACAATGCCTTGTCGTTGGCCGAACAGCAATCTATATACAGCATCCTCCACGCGTCAACGATGTCCTTTTTATCCATTTTCTCAAACGACAGCACATCCTCATCGATGGTGTAGTTCATCACCACTTTCTTGCCTTCACACGAGAAGCCAGTGGCAGTGCCTATCTCATAGCTCACAGGGCATTGCTCACTGAGGGCTTTCATCAACTGCTCCATCTCGCTGTCGCTCAGTTTCTCACCAAGCTTCGAAAATGGATCGCTCTTGCACGAGCTCATCGAAATGAATAAAGAGCAAACTAAAATGCCGCAAAGGATAAGTATAGATTTAGTGTTTCTCATAACTCACAATTTTTTCAACTATTTGAGTTTAAACGTTACTGCTTTAAAACACATGTCATTACACCATATCTCATATCGGTAGGTGCCAGGCGAGAAATGCCCTTTATCGGAGCCGCCCCAGCCCTTTAAGGATTCTATGTTATCGGCAGGAAAGACCGAGTTGATGGTGTAGGTGTAGGAATAGGAGCCATCTTTGGGCGACTCATTGCCCAGGACGATGTTGCCATCGGGATTATAGAGCTTTACATGGAGCTCCACCTTCTCGCCAGGCCTGAAGCCATAGTAGGTGATGCGAGGCAACAGATACATAGAGCTAGATGCCGATATGTCACCACCAAATGCGCTTATCGCTTTGCCGCTGCCATCGGCATTGGCAACCTCGAGTTTCTTGATGAAGATGGGGAACAGGGCGCGCAGACTGTCGTTCTCTTTGGTGAGGTTTTCATTTGCCAAGCGCTCTTTTCTCAGGGCTTGAGTGGTGGTGTCGAGCTGGAAATTAAGATTTGATACTTTGCTCTGAAGCGTTGACACTTGGCCATTGGCGTTCTTCAACCCCATGTCGGCGGCATCTTTATTGTTGGTGATGTGATGAATCCACACCCAGCTGCCAGCCAGTGCCAAAGCAAGCAGTGCCGTCAAATACCATAAAAACTTGGTCAATTTGCGACCTTTCTTCTTTACGGGCATCTCATTGGTGTCGATGATTTCAGTATCGTTGTCCATATTCTTGTTATCTAATTATCTAAAAGACCATTGCCCTGTCAGGCTTGTATCTCGTAAGCTAAAATACGATGCAAAATTAACTATTCCTTTCCACTCTTGCAAGAGCAACTTGCAATAACCCTTGCTTTTTAATACACAATGCTCAGTTCATAATGCACAATGCATAATGCACAATCCCTCAACTATGAACTGTGAACTCTCAACTGTGAACTCAAAACTCTCAACTGTGAACTATGAACTCTAAACTCTCCCCTCTCAACTCTCTCCTCTCAACTGTTAACTATGAACTATGAACTATGAACTGTGAACTCATCTATTGCTCCAAGAGAGAAAAACAGCACAAGAAACAATACGGCATATATTGTGAGCACCAGCAGCACAAAAAGAAACGTTTTCCATATCGACTGCATGAAGGTGAGCCCATAAAGCTGCTTGTAGTCAAAAATGAGCACAACAAAAGCCAGGCTCGCTGGAACATAATAGGGTAGAATAACTGTAGGCGGCAAGTCCCACGCGATTAACATCCACACTAAAGCCACGATGTGCATCTGGCAGTTAATATAGATTTGCGAGAAGAACGTCTCCACAAGGTTGTAACCTTTCTTGCGGAACACGATCCACGCCGCCAGCACCACAAACACGTTCTGGATGAGAATGCGGTAAAGGTCGTTCTTGTCGAGATAGATTAATGCGCGGCTAATGTAATCAAAGGCAAGAGTCGTGATTTTGCCCGTTGCTGGTATCTCTTTTAGGTCATCGGCTATCATTTTGCCCACTAGAGGGTCTTTGAAACTAAATACCCATGACACAAAGACGATGACGATGGTAAACACCGCCAGCATCTTGAAGGGTGGAAAATAGCTGAGGTGATGACCTTCGAGGTAGTCGCGTATCATGTAGCCTGGGCGCCAAAACAGGTCGCGAATGGAGCGGAACATGGGGCGGTTGCCAAACCCCCAGATGTCGAGGAAATTATGTGTCAACCGCTTGAAAGTGAAGCGGTCATGCTTCGACGACATGCCACATTGAGGACAATAGCGCCCGTTATAGCCATAGCCGCAATGTGTGCACACATGATGCTCATGCACCACATCGCCAATCGCCACCGGGCGCTTCATCCGCTCCCCGACGCGATGGTTCAAATCGTTGATTTTTTGATATGTCGTCTTAATACCCATTTTTTTGCAGTGCAAAGTTCATCATTATTCTTGACATAGACAAATTGAGAAGGCAATTAAAAACTGCTTGACACAACAAAAACTAGCGAATATCGTTTTAAATATAATAATAAGCATTAATGACTGCTTTTAAAAGGATTTTTTGGAGCCTATTGGCGGTTATTGTTGTGGGTAGTGCAATGCCTTGCGCTGCCGACAGCATTGCTGTTGACTATAGCGTAGGTGTCACTGTAAATTTTGGAAGTAAGGATTTTGCTCCCTACCACATTGCCAGCAATCGTCGAGGCACAGTCACTCAGCAGCACTCTGCGCTGGTGAGCGCAATGGTGTGGCATGAGATGGACACCACGCGGCGGCTTTCATGGGGGGCAGGCCTCGAGGCTTGGGGTGGTTACAGCTCAAGTGTCGATTATCAGCGCTATGACGCTGCCAGCGAAACGATGACCGCCAACCGCCAGCACCCAGCTAGGGTGTGGCTCCAGCAGCTGTGGGTTGAGGGCAAGCACCGCGGCGTGTCTCTCACGTTAGGGCAGAAAGACATCGCCCCGGGCTTCGTGAACCCAAATCTGAGCAGTGGCGACTTGGTAATGAGCGGCAACGCCCGCGCTCCCTTTGGTGTCAAAATTGGCTTTGTCAACTTCCAGAATGTACCTTTCACTCATGGCTGGCTGCAAATCAAAGGTGAGATAGGGTATTACCGTTTAGGGGACTCTAAATGGCTTGAAAATCATTACAACTACTACAATAATTTCATCACCACAAACTACTGGTTTAACTACAAGAACGCATACTTCCGTACCAACCCCAGCAAGCCGCTGGTGTTCACTATTGGCATGCAGGCAGCTTGCCAGTTTGGTGGCACAGTGACCTATTACAACAAAGGATCGGTGTCGCATCAAATCAAGATGAAAGCCAACGCTAGGGCATTTTGGCACGCCTTTATCCCCGGTAATGGAGGTGAGAATTTGGGCGACAAGATCTATGTTGAAGGCAATCACGTGGGTTCATGGGACCTCGCGCTGGACTACAAACTTAGTCCAGTCCAGTCGCTCAGGGCATATTACCAGTCGCCGTGGGAAGACGGCTCTGGAGTTGGCAAGCTCAACGGCTTCGACGGCCTGTGGGGGGTGGAATATCGCAGTGGCCGCCGCGGTGTGGTGAGGGGCGCCGTGGTCGAGTTCCTGACGCTGATGAACCAGAGCGGCCCTCTGCATTTTGCTTATAAAGATCTGGAAGACGAGAGCCATCCCCATGGCAGCGATATAGCCACGTCTGCTACTGGCGGTGATGATTATTACAACAATTATTGCTACAGTGGATATCACAATCGTGGCATGTCGATAGGCTCACCAATGGCGAAGTCGCCACTCTATAACACCGATGGCTACCTGCGCTTCACGGATAACCGTCTGCGCGGCTTCCACCTGGGGATGATGGGTGACCTGGGCAGTCAGGTGGAGTATCGAGTGATGCTGTCGTGGCGCAAGTCGTTTGGCACGCCATTCATTCCCCATAGCGAGCCACTCACCTGCACCTCAATGATGCTTGAAGCCACCTACACTCCACAATGGCTTCACGGTCTCCAAGTCAAGGCGCAGCTGGCTCACGATCATGGTTCGCTCTATGGCAACAACACCGGAGCTCTTATCTCTATTTTTTATAATGGCAATTTCTCTTTTTAAATGAAACGAGTAGCTACACATATTATCCTGGCAGTGGTGGCGCTGATAACCTTGAGCAGTTGCACCCACAACGATGGCGACATAGGCCACTGGTTTGGCTTGTGGCATCTCGATTCTATAGAAGTCGATGGCACGCCAGCTGCCGACTACGACGGCGACATCTATTTTATGTTCCAAAGTAAGGTGTTCTGTGTGAGGTGTGTTGATGAGTTTAATCATGGGTACGTCGAGAGTTTTGCCCGTTGGCAAGAGAGCGACGACCACCATTCTATGACACTCTCTTTCGTCGATAATCGCTTCTCTCCAACCGTCCTCCCTCTTATCCCGCTTGAGTTGGTAACCACCTTCTCGGTCGTCACCCTCAACGAGAAGAATATGATACTCAAACACACTCACTCCGAGACGGGGCTCACTTATACTTATTACTTCACCCGTTGGGAGTGATAATCAATAATCAAGCATTTTTTATTAACCAATTATAAATAAAGACAATGGAAATTATTACTAAAGGAAAGTTCGTCGAGATAGCTTACAAAATCTTCCTCGTTGGAAATGACGGCGACACAATGATTTATGAGTTTAAAGAGAGCAAACCCGACAAGTTCGTCTTTGGGCATGAGCCTGGTATGCTCGAGTCGTTTATCAACCACCTTCAAGGCCTGAAAGTTGGCGATGAGTTTGATTTCATACTCTCGCCTATCGAGGCTTTTGGGGAACGTGACGAGAATCTGGTGCAGAAGATTGACAAGCAGATTTTTGTCATTGACGGTGAGTTTGACAGCGAGCGCGTATATGAGGGGGCATTTGTGCCCATGATGACTGCCGAAGGCATGCGCATCGAAGGCATCGTCAAGGAGATTGCCGACGACACTGTGACTGTTGATTTCAACCACCAGCTCGCTGGCGAGACAGTGAAATATAAGGGCAAGGTCATCAATGTGCGCGAGGCTACCGAAGAGGAGAAGAATCCTCCTCATCATTGTGGTGGCTGCGGCGGCGGTGACTGCGGCGGTTGCGGCGAAGGCGGCTGTGACAAGGAAGGCGGCTGCGAAGGCCATCATGGCGATGGTGAGTGCTGTGGCAAAGCTTAAGCTTAATGCACAATTCGTAATGCATAATGCACAATCTCTCCTCTCTCCTCTCTCCACTCTGAACTCTAAACTCTCAACTCTTAACTCTCAACTCTTAACTCTGAACTCTCAACTCTTAACTCTCAACTCTTAACTATGAAAAGTGGCACGTGTTTTGCATAAAGTGAAGTGTTGTTCATCTTTATGTCTTAAAAATCAAAACTACTCATAATGGCAAAAAAGCCTCATTACATAGGACTTAGCGACGCTGAGGTTGCTGCTAGCAGGCAGCAGCATGGCGCTAACGTGTTGACACCTGTAGAGAAAGCCCCCTGGTGGCGCAAGCTGCTAGAGAAGTTTCGCGACCCGCTAATCACCATTCTGCTGGTGGCGGGTGTGATGTCGGTGGCGATTTCTTTCTATGAATATTATTCCTTAGGCAAGACGGCGGCAGTGTTTTATGAGCCGGTGGGCATCTTCGTTGCTATAGCTCTTGCCACTGGGTTGGCATTCATCTTTGAGTATAAGGCCGAGAAAGAGTTTGAAATTCTCAATCAGGTCAACGACGATGAGCTAGTGCAGGTGATAAGAGGCGGCAAGGTGAGGCGCATAGCACGTCGCGATGTGGTGGTGGGCGATATCATCATGCTTAACACCGGTGAGGAGGTGCCTGCCGACGCTGTGCTGCTCGAAGCACACTCGCTACTTCTTGACGAATCGTCGCTAACGGGAGAGCCGCAATGCGCCAAGACCACCAACGAAGAGCAATTTGACGCTCAGGCCACTTATCCAAGCAACCATGTGCTAAAAGGCACTAAAGTGATTGAAGGGCATGGCGTTGCCACTGTCACCGCAGTGGGCGATGCCACCGAGAACGGCAAGGTGATGGAGAGCGTGCAGCTCGACTCTAGCGTTAAAACTCCGCTCAACGAGCAACTCGACGGCTTGGGCAAATTGGTGTCGACGGCGAGCTACATAATTGCCGCACTGGTGATAGTGGGACGCATAGCGGCTTATTATCTGCAAAATGCCGATGCCGCTTTTGATCTCGAATTTATCACCTATCTGCTGCAGTCGGTGATGATTGCCGTCACACTGATAGTGGTAGCAGTACCCGAAGGCTTGCCTATGGCGGTGACTCTGAGCCTTGCCTACAGCATGCGCCGCATGCTTAAAGAGAAGAATTTGGTTCGTCGCCTGCATGCTTGCGAGACGATGGGCGCCACCACCGTGATATGCACCGATAAGACTGGCACTCTCACCCAGAACCAGATGAATGTTAGCGAGGCATGTTTCTATGGCTGCGACAGCGATGTGCTCGACGGTAGTGAAGAGGCGATGCTCATCAGCGAGAATATGGCCGTCAATTCCACGGCTCACCTCTCTACCGATAATAATGGCGCAACCTCAGTAATTGGCAATCCCACTGAGGGAGCTCTGTTGCTGTGGCTCAAAGAGAAGGGCATAGATTATGTGGCGTTGCGAGATGGTTGCGAGGTGCTCGAGGAAATACCTTTCAGCACCGATCGCAAGTTTATGGCGACGGTGGTTAATAGTCCGGCTTTGGGCAAAGATGTTTTATATGTGAAAGGTGCCCCCGAGATTGTCTATGAAATGTGCTCCAGCACTTGGGGCGATGTTGATAGGGCTACAATAAGGGAGCAGCTCAAGGACTTTCAGGATAAGGCAATGCGCACTTTGGGGTTTGCCTACCGAGTGCTTCGGCCTGGCGAAAAAGCTGTGGAAGGAAAGAGGCTTGTCGTCGATGGGCTCACTTTCATGGGCATTGTGGGCATTGCCGACCCAGTGCGCCCCGATGTGCCCGATGCCGTAAAGGAGTGCTTAAGGGCAGGCATTAAGGTGAAGATTATCACTGGTGACAACGCTGGCACTGCCAAGGAGGTGGGACGACAGATTGGTCTATGGAATGATGACACATGCGATGACAGCAACATCATTACTGGCCCTGAGATTGAGGCGATGAGCGATGCCCAGCTCGACGCCTGCGTCATGGACCTCAATATTATAGCACGCTCGAGGCCTCACGACAAGAAACGCGTTGTCGAGGCGTTGCAACGCCGCAATCAGGTGGTGGCAGTGACTGGCGACGGCACCAACGACGCGCCAGCCCTCAAGGCGGCGCAGGTGGGCCTGTCGATGGGCGACGGCACTAGTGTGGCCAAGGAGGCGAGCGACATTACCATCATCGACAACTCATTTGCCAGCATTGGCAATGCCGTGCTGTGGGGACGCTCGCTCTATCGCAACATACAGCGGTTCTTGCTCTTCCAGCTTACCGTCAATGTGGCGGCGTGCCTGGTGGTGCTAGCTGGTGCTTTTATGGATACCGATGCCCCTCTCACCGTCACTCAGATGCTGTGGGTTAACCTTATCATGGACACTTTTGCTGCAATGGCGCTGTCGTCATTGCCTCCCAACAAGAGTCTCATGCGTCAGAAACCGCGCAACCGCCGCGACTTTATCATCGACCACAACATGGGCATCCATATCGCTTGGACGGGATTGCTGTTCAGCGCATTGCTGATATTCTTGTTTGTGATGTTGAAGCACTGCAACATCAGTGAAATCACCTCTTTAGGGCAGTTGCGTGACCTGCTTGTTAGCGGTGTTTACATCAAGAATCCAAGCCACAGCATCACGCCTTATGAGAGCGCACTGTTCTTCACCACCTTTGTGATGATGCAATTTTGGAACATGTTTAACGCCAAGGCCTATAGGTCGGCATACTCGGCTTTCAGAATGAAAAAATGCGGAGAGTTTGTCTTTATTGCCTTCCTTATCTTCTTTGGCCAAATTCTCATTGTCAATGTTGGAGGAGAGATGTTCAATGTTGATAAGTTAGACCTAAGAGACTGGATCTTCATTATCGCAACCACATCGCTGGTGGTAATTATAGGTGAGTCGGTACGCCTCTTTAAGAAGTGGTACTTCAAGAAGAGAAACCAGGCACTGGCAAAAGCGTAATCGAAGAATAACAACAAAAAAAACGGCAGGCATCCAAATTGAGGTGCCTGCCGTTTTTATTTATAAGTGTTGTTTCTAACTTTACTTCATGCTAAGGAGGATATTGTAGACGTAGGTAACATCGGCCGATGTGATGCTGCCGTCTTTGTCTTGGTCGCCATTTACCATGAATTCTGTGTCACCTGTGAGCAAGAAGTTGTAAAGCACAGTGACATCAACGCTGGTAACGAAGCCGTCGCCGTTCACGTCGCCGTCAACTACTGCTGGGCCTTCTTCCTCTTCAACCCACATGCATGAGAAGGTGAAGCGGTTATCAATTTTAGCGATGCGGGTAGCCTCGCCAGTGGTGATGTCGACGCCATAGAGAGCGGTGTCATATTTGCCGTTGGTCAGCCAGTTGCTGTCGGGCAGTGGGCCCCAGTTGCCGTAGTCGTTGTATCCCATGCCACTGTTAAAGAAGCCGTTCCAGTACATCTTGTTAGGGTCCTTCATGCTGAAGCAAGCGCTCTGACGCTTAGCCTGCGAGCAGTAGCCGGTAGCGCCCAGATCGTTGATGATGAGGCCGCTTGCGAGGTCAAACTCGATGATGTGGGCACCAGTGAGGTTGCCGTCGATGTCATAAAACTTGCCGTCCTCACCCAGAACTCCAGAAGTAGCGCCGGCTGTCATGGCAAATGCACGGCCTTCGCTGTTGATGGCGAAGGTGACGAAGTTATCGTAGTAGAGACCTGGAGTAATGGGAGTTACCACCATATTGTCAAGGTCGATGGTGCAGATGGCATAACCTGAGTCGATGCTGTCGCCAAAGAAGTCGGGATCGTTGATGATCTCATCGGGGAGCTGAACGTCGGTGAGATAGAACAGGCCATAAACCTTGTTATCTTTGGGGTTGAGGCACATGCCTGCGCTCTCAAGCCATTCGTCCTTTGCGTGGTACTCATTGGCTGCGTTGAGCAAGTCGCCAGTCTCGGCGTTCCACTTGCGCACTGCAAAGCGCTCGCTGTCCTCCACGTCGTCGCCCGAGCGAGAGGTGACGGTGACAATGCGGTCGCCAGCTTTCACGGCACCAGAGTTGCCATACATCAAGTTGAAGTTGTTGGCCCAGAGTGCCATAGCGTCGTTGGTGAACTGGCCATTAGAATAGAAGTCGCTGATGACTACAGCAGGCTCCTTCTCAGGAGTGCTCACCGAGTTTTCGTCAACTTGCATAGCATAGATGCCATTCTCAACAACGAAGATGGCCTTGCCAAGTGTGCTGTTCCATCCCACATAGGTGCTGTACCAGTGGTCGGCATGGTCGTCATAACGGTTGTTGTTGTAAACACCTTTAATCTTGATAGGGTCGGCATTAGCTGTGAGGCACAGAGCCAGCATAGCCAATGCTGCGATTGTAAATTTCTTTGTCATAGAAGAATTTAATTAGTTGTTTATAAATAAGTTTGGTAAAAAAAAGCTTGTAAATTTCTAAAATCAAGTATTAGAAAAGTGATAAGTGGCTCATTATTTTTTTTATCGGCGCAAAGTAAAGCATATTTTTCCTTTAATGCAAGAAATACTACTGCAATTTGCAAATTGTTAAGGGCTTTTGTTCAAAATCAAGGGCAATCAAAGGGTGCTGTCATGATTAACTGGATTTTGAGTTTTGATAGAGGAACAGCTTTACAAAAGGTGGATTTATACACAACAATAACACTACAGTGGCCGAGAAAACCACAACAACAACACTACAAATATAGAATTAAGCACAAATTTTCACAAATATTTTATGTTATATACAAGATTTAATATTAAAAATAATGCGTTATTGAATTTATGTCTATAATTTTGCGCTCGAAATCTATTCTTATACACAATTATCTATTCAGTTCCCAACTTTTATTGAGAATTAAACTATGAAAAAATCTGAGAGAATTTTGTTGACAACACTTATGGCCATGGCAGCGATCTTGCCAGTAAGCGCAACAGTGTACAACGAAACAACCCAAAAAGTCACAAAGTTTGACTACAGTGGTTACACCTACACCTATATTGATAAAAATGGTGTGGAACAAGTCGCAAACATTACCGACGAGGCAACTAGTCCGGAGCAGATTAAGGCTCTTATCAAAGCGGTGTATACCGACCGAACTATTCCTGGCATACACTATGCTTATGACTTCAACGGCACTCAGGTGCGCAAGATTGACTACAACGCCTATGCTCACGATGGTGTTAAGCCCAATAACCCAACTATGAGGGTGACTTGGGATAATGCCAACCCACAAGAGGTGATACCAAATCCCGACCAAGATGGAATGACCTTGCTCATGGTGAACATGAAAGACAGCTGGTACAGGTCTTATTCCAACGGAAAAAACTTTGAGACCGACTACATGCTCGAGAATGCTATCTCGTCGGTGAAACTGATGTCGCATTTCACTAGAGTGCACGATGCCGCCAACCCTGGCTATCTTTACTCGTTTGAGGGCGTCACCAACCGCTTCTTCATCATCTCGAAGGGTAAACCCAGAGCATGCTATTGGGCTCCATTCTACCGCTTGTTTGAGCAAATCAGTCCCGTGCGTGGCGATGGTGGTCACAATTCTGATGACTTCATCGATGAGGTTAAGGCCGGTCACCCTTATCCCTGCTATCACGACTGCACCAATGTGATTGGTTATGGACAGAGCACAAGCTATAACCATTGGTTTGAGATTGCCTCAACGGGTGAGTCCTACGCTCTCGACAACCTGACGATTTTTGTCCCCGACCGCCGTCTAGAATATGCTTACAATGAATCAAAAAATGCTGTGGATCGCAACAACACCAGTGACTATAGCACCGATAGTCAAATTTTCAAGAACTACGAGAATGGCAGTGGCGACCTTGCCGTCTTGCCCAAAGTGCTAATGTACACCGCCAACCTTAATGCCGAAGCAGTGCCTTCGACCGAAACCTACGGCTTTTATAAAGTAAACCTTGATTGGAACACATCTTTCACCTATGAGAATCTTGGTGTTCACGTTCCACAGCATTTTTATGTGTATGTCCTCAATGATGACGGCACGCGCACTCTTATTCAGGACGTGGAGCAAGACGAGAACGGCATGGTGCGCGTTCAAAACCACAGCTACCTTGTGGAGCAGACCAATGAGCAGCAGACCATACGCTATGTCATCACAGCTCACCCCATCAACTATGATGTGGATGGAACAACAGTGCTGCGCAATGAGGATGAGACGCCTTATATCACTATCAGTGCCGAGAGCCCCGTGCGCACCGTCATCATCCCGAGTAAGAAATATGCGTTCTTTACCGAGATTTCAGAGTATCGCAGTCGCTACTACGTGGAAAATGCGGGCAATCAGATTAATATTTACAAGAACACTGTGTCGATTACTCCATCTTCGATGCAGAGTTATGAGACTATCCGTCCTGAGGCCTATAAGCTGTATCGCAAATATGGCAGCACCGACAAGGCTATTGCTACCGTTACCTTCACCCCAATTGATAATGAAGAGGGTGTGAAACAATACAGCTATACTGTAGTATATGACAACAACACTCAAAACCTGAACTTCCTCTTCGACAACGAGGAGCCAGTGACCAGCGGCATCATCACAAGCTTTGAGAACTCCACAGTGAAGGTTCTTGACCGTTTTACTGCTTCGACCGCCAACAATAGCCACTACGACAAGTACATCTACACCTTCAAGGAGCAGAAGTCTAATAGCTATAGGGCTTGCAGCGACCAGTATGTGGTGCCTGTTTACAAGACTACCAACAATGTGGGCGGCGAGGGACGCACTCTCGATGAGGTGATTGCCGATACCACCCATCAGGCAAAGGCGACTCCCGACAACACCATCACTTTCAGCGCTATCAACAATCCTGCCGCCAATGTGGTGAACTATGAGATTCGGAGAGTGTATTCTAACAACTACGGCAAATTTGACAAAATTGGTAAGGCCGAGAACTTCCAGAATAGTGGTAACTACTATATCTACGCTCTTAATAGCTCAGGACAGCTCAACGAGCTAGTGGGCACTGAGACCGTAGGCGCCGAGGGTGGCGACATCACCACTCACGACATCAACAGTTCGAGCGACAATCAGCGAAGCCTTTATGTGCCAGTCATCAACACGCTATACAATGGTGATGCTTCTAAGCCCAACTCCTATGGCTGTGACATTCAGAGCACTCTCTATCCAAAGGTTGAAGCAGAGGTTTTGTTTACTGAGAAGACCGATCCATTCAGTGGCAACGGAGGCCCTATGATGGCTTACCATGTGACTCTGCAAATCAGTCCCAAGCTGCCTAAATCTAACGAAAGCGACATCAACTATGTGTTCTACTACCGCGTGTGGCGCGAGATTGACTCCAAAAACAATCCCACTTGCATTGAGGGTGAAAGGCTACTCAACCGCGAGAAGAAGCAGAGCGGAGGATCGATAGAGACTGGTGATTATTGGGAAAACGACTATGAGTGCCTTTACACTCTCTATCCCTCAAATGATAATGTGAGCATCGACGACTTCTTTGTTGATTGGGCCTACGAAGGTAACAAAGACTTGAAATACATCGTGCGACTTTATGCCACAACTATTCCTGGCAATGGTGGAGAAGGTTTTGACCACAACACTATGGCAGTGACCGAAGGCGGCAGTGGCAAAGATTTCTTCATTGCCGAGGCTAAGGCTACAGCCTACTTCAACCCCGACACACCAACCCCGATAGGCACCGTCAAAGCTCAAAGCCAGGTTGCTGGCGTGACCTATTACAACGCTATGGGCGTAGCAAGCAGCCGTCCACATCAAGGTGTCAATATCGTTGTTACTCGCTACACCGACGGCACCACCCGTACCGAAAAAATACTCAAGTAATTATTCTCAATAATTAAGTAGTGATGAGGGATGCGCTTATCATCAAGCGCATCCCTGTCTTTTTTAGTGAAACACTGGGTCCCCTAGTGTTTCTAAATTATGAAATCCAGAGCTTAATTGCTATCGCAACAGCTTCAACAGCATGATCAGCACTTGGTTGGTGGCACGGGCAATGATTTGCTTGCGTTCACCAGGGAGATGATGGCACTGGCTTACCACGATGTCGCCTACCTTAGCCGCCATCCACACGGTGCCCACGGGTTTGTCGGGGGTGCCGCCGCTTGGCCCTGCCACGCCGCTGGTTGCTACGGCGCAGTGGGTGCGGCATAGTTGGCTAACTCCGTAGGCCATCTGCTCTACTACAGGCTGACTCACGGCACCGAAGGTGTCGAGGGTGGTTTTGTCCACACCAAGCACACGCTCCTTCACGTCGTTGCTGTAGCTCACCACACTGCCCATGAAATAGTCGCTGCTGCCGGCAATCTCGGTGATGACATGCGCCACGTTGCCTCCTGTGCAGCTCTCGGCGGTAGAAATTGTGAGGCCTAGCTCGCGCAGTCGTTCGCCCACTATCATCGCCAGCGGTTTGTCACCGTCGGCAATAATGCTCTTACCCAAGATTTTATGCAGTTTCTTTGACTGCTGCTGCATGTCGGCGGCGATGACCTGCTGGTCATGGTGCGCACCAGTGAGTCGCAATCGTATTATGCCCTGATTGGGGAGGTAGGCAAGGTGTATGTAGGCAGGCAACTGCTTTTCATATTCTTCGAGTTTCTCGGCGAGTGCGCTCTCGGCGTAGTCAACAACGACAAAGGTGCGGAACTCAATATCTACATCGCTATTGAAGTGCTTGATGAGCTGTGGAATAACTGCGCGCTCCATCATCGTCTGCGTCTCGTGAGGCACGCCAGGCATCGACACCAGCACTTTGCCATCGTGCTCAAACCACATGATGGGCGCTGTGCCCACTTCGTTCTGTATCACGCGGCATGACGACGGCACCATGGCCTGGTCGGCAGTAAGGCGGTTCATAGGAATGCCACGACGCTCAAATTGCGCCTCAACGTTGCGTTTCACGTCGTCGTTGAGTACCATCTCTCCGCCGAAGTATCGGCACAGGGTGGCTTTTGTGATGTCGTCTTTGGTTGGCCCGAGTCCGCCAGTCATCAGCACCACGTCGGTGACGGCAAAAGCCTCATCTATGGCGCTGAAAATCTCGTCGGCATCGTCGGCAATCACTTTCACACTCTTAGCCTCCCATCCCAGAGGAGACATGTGGCGGGCAATCCAGCCTGAATTAGTGTCGGTTACTTGACCTATGAGCAACTCGTCACCTATTACTATTGTGGAATATTTCATGTTTCGTTTATCGTTTATCGTTGGTCGTTTATCGTTATTCGTTTATCGTTGGTCGTTTATCGTTTATCGTTTAGAGTTCAGAGATTGTGCATTAAGCATTGTGCATTAAGCATTGTGAATTAAGGCGGTTATTCGTTGTGCCAGGGTGGGATGGCTGTAGTCCATCCATACAACGGCAGGGTGAGGGGTGAGATTGGAGAGGGTATTGGCATGAAGCTTTTTCAGCGCAGAAATCAGGTGTTCGCCGTGACCATGTTTCTTGGCAAAGGCGTCGGCTGCATATTCACCATGTCTCGAAACGGCATTGATAATGGGGTCGAGGATAAGGTCGATAGGTGAGAACAACAACGAGAAGGCTACCAGTGAGAGCGCAAAGGAGTGGTTGCGCGACCCTCCCAGGGCATGCGAGAGTTCGGGGCTGTCGGCAAGCAACGAGAACACAAAGAGGTTCACCGCCACCATTACGATGCTCATAATCGTGTTTTTTATAGTGTCGCGATGCTTGTAGTGTCCCACCTCATGCGCCAGCACTGCCACTATCTCTTCGGTGGTGTGCTGCTCAATGAGAGTATCGAAGAGCACCACACGTTTTTTCATGCCAAAGCCAGTGAAGTAGGCGTTGGCCTTAGTGCTGCGTTTAGAACCGTCAATTAAGTAGATATTTTTTAAAGTAAACCCCATTTTGCCTACAGCCTCCTCGATGGCGGTGCGCAGTGGGCCTTTCTCTAGTGGTTTCTGCTTGTTGAACAGTGGCACAATCAAGTTGCTGTAGAAGAATGAGAAGAAAAGAATAAGCGCGGCGCACACCAGTGTTGCCCATATCCAGAACGATGGGCCTATTGAGTCGTAGAGAATAAAGATGACGCTGAGCAATACCGAGCCGAGCACCAGAGTGAGCAAGAAACTCTTAAGGCTGTCGAACCAAAAGGTGAGATGGCTAGTCTTGTTGAAACCAAACTTCTGCTCAATGACGAAGGTGTCGTAATAACTGAATGGCAGGCTGATGATTGCCGATGCTACGGCATATATGCCAAAGAAGATGAGCAGCTGAAGCAGCAGACTGTGGCTCCATTGTGTGGTGAGCGTGTCGAGCCAGCCCAGCACGCCAGGAATGAGGACAGCAAGGGTGATGGCGAGAGAGACGCAGCGCTCTATCCACCCTACGCGCCTATTGGCACGCATATAGGCTTGCTGTTTTTGGTATTTCTCTTCGTCGTAGAGACCTTCAAGAACTTTGGGAATGGGATGTGTCATCCACTTGCCGTTGAGCCACGAGAGCACGCTG
>JAEEGL015429837.1_pt1 | contig 19271 bp, 14 predicted proteins | sample 9134231 | NCBI WGS metagenome assembly JAEEGL01 (sample SAMN16246548, study PRJNA631951) | gut metagenome | biome: gut microbiome; feature: rumen; material: fiber-attached | host: Bos | place: Iran: Karaj | collected 2018-10 | reverse complement strand
TAGTTGGATTTCTAATCTCCAGTGCCATTAGCAGCCATAATTGCTGCAAATTTTGGCGGACAACGATGCAAAGAAAGGCGGAAGGTCAGATATACCACACCGGGATTTGGAACAGATTATCTCTGAGCATTCCTGGGGCAGGACATGTGCATATGATGGCTCCGGTACCACGCTTTTTTTCATTGACTTTGTCGAGAACGGGGAAGGCAGATGCTTCATCAGCGCTGACTTTTGTCCCTTGTTTGATCTCGATTGGGTAGAGTATCCCGTTTTCTTCGATAATCAGATCAATCTTGCTCTCGACTTCGACGGTCTCACCATTCTTTTTTACTTTTTTCTTGTCGCGGCCCCTGTAATAGGACACGCAGTAACGATAATCAATTCCTCTGTTGGAATAGGACTTTAGAATTTCTGAAATGACAAAGGTTTCAAAGAACGCGCCACTCATAGCTCCATTTGCCAATGTATCCGGGGTAAGCCAGCGAGTAAGATATGCTGCAAGCCCGGTATCACGGAAATAAACCTTAGGACTCTTGATAGCACGGTTCAACACGCTTGGCGTATATGCCTCGAGCAGATACACAATTCCAGAAGCTTCCAGAATGGACATCCACGCCTTCACTGTTGTCTGATCCTTGCCGATCTCATCTGCAATATTGCTGTAGTTAACAATCTGTCCAGTTCGCGCGGCAACAGCGACCATGAAGCGTCTGAAATCATTCAGATCCTGGACGGCTGTCAGTTTACGCACGTCTCTCTCCAGATAGGTTTTCACATAGCTGGAGAAAAACATGTTCCATTCTACTTCCGGATCCTGCAGCGCGGGATACCCGCCCCGATGAATTCTCTCCCAGATATTCGCTGGTACGATGACGCTTTGATTGCGCTCTTTGATGTAATCCATCGTAGGAACGAAAGGAAGAGTGAAGGAATCATGATCAATCTCGCGCTGGGACAAAGGCGCGAGTTCAATGATACCGACTCTTCCTGCCAGCGATTCGGAGGCTTTCTCCATCAGTTCCAGAGGTTGTGAACCTGACAGACAAAATTGGGCTTTCTCGTCTGACGCGTCACAGGCAATTTTGATGTAGCGAAACAGATCCGGCGCTCTCTGAACTTCATCATAGATGACAGGCGGCGGGTTGAGCATCATAAACATATTTGGATTGCTGTTAGCTTGATCCTCAATGAACGGATCGTCAATGAGAACATACTTTTTGTCAGGAAACAGTTCTTTTATCATTTTTGTTTTCCCGGTTTGCCGTGCTCCGGTAATGAGAATGCTTTTAAATGTTTTATCAGAATGCAAAACAATGTCTTCGATGGCTCTTTTGATGTAGTCCATTTCAAATCCTCGCTTTCGACAAATCTGGGATTGAATCCCGGATTTGCCATCATTATAGCATCATGTATCGAAAAGCACAAGAGAGAATATTGACAAATCTGGGATCGATTCCTGGAATTGCCAGACCTCCTGCAGTTCTTATTATGCTCGATGCGGTACTGTTGTATGCCGCCATGATGTTTAATAATACTATGCCCATGCGTTTGCAGTCAAAAAGATCAATTCTTCTTTTTTATTTCAATGTTTATCCGTATTTTATTGTTATCACCTGAATTTAATGGAATATACTCCAATAAAAATATTGATATTTTGGGCTTGATAGGGTATAATATTGGATGAAAGGGTGGTGGACAAAATGATTGAAAGACCGCGTTATCTGAACAGGATCGTTCCATTCATCGACGCTCCGTTGATCAAAGTGCTGACCGGGGTACGCCGCGCGGGAAAATCCACGATCATGGCGATGCTGCGCGAAGAATTGGTGAAGCGCGGAATCCCGACTGACCGTATCATTTCCTATCGTTTTGATTCGCTGCAATATGACGAGATCAAAACGGCAAAGAAGCTCTATGATGAAATCAACGGGAAGCTGCGGGAAGGGCAGAAAACCTACCTGTTTTTTGATGAGATCCAGGAAGTGAAGGACTGGGAAAAGGCTGTCAATTCCCTCATGTCGGACTATGACGTGGATATTTATGTGACCGGCTCCAACTCCCGCATGATGTCCTCCGAAATCTCTACCTATCTGACGGGACGGTATATCGCTTTTGAGGTTTTCCCGCTGGCTTTTTCTGAGTACCTCCAATTCCGGGAGAGCTATGGGCATCCGTCGGATACCAGATCCGCATTTGCGCGGTATCTCCGCTACGGCCGCTTTCCTGCCGTCCATTTGATGGAATACGCGGAAGATGAAGCGTATCAGATCGTCCATGACATTTATAATTCCATCATCTTTACGGATATTGTGAAGCGGAGCCAGATCAGGAAGATCGACCAGCTGGAACGCATCGTCAAGTATATGTTTTCCACCGTCGGGCAGACCTTTTCCGCGCATTCCATATCCAAGTACCTGAAGAATGAGCACCGATCTTTGGATGCCGAAACGATTTACGAATACCTGAAAAAGCTGGAAGGCGCGTTTATTCTGCACCGCTGCTCCCGTTATGATATTCGGGGCAAAGAAACGCTGAAAACCCTGGAGAAATATTATCTGGCCGATCTGTCTCTGCAATATGCGATGCTTTCCTACGATCCAAGCGAGATCGGAACCATGATCGAAAACACGATCTATACGGAATTATGCAGCCGCGGCTATTCCGTTTATGTGGGCAAGCTGGACACGAAAGAAATTGATTTTGTCGCCATCAAGGCCGACCAGAAGCTGTATATCCAGGCAACCACCGAAATCAAAAGCGCTGGCACAGAGAAAAGGGAATATGAAAACCTGCTGTCGATTCCGGATAACTACCCCAAATATGTGCTGCGATTGGATGAATTTGCCAGCGGGAATCATGAGGGCGTCTTTACGATGAACATAACGGACTTCCTTCTGAGCAATCAATGGTAGTCATCTTTTTGGGGCCTGACTCAAAACGCTGTAACTGGAAAAGCCGCCGTAAATCAAGCATTTGCGGCGGTTTTTTGCCGGTCGGGTTCATTCCGGAATTATTCGATAATTGCTTTCGCCGTGGTCTGTCCGGCGAAAACGCCGTTTATTGCGCCAGAATTTGTTTCGCCTTTTCCTGAAGCGCGCCGTACAGGATTTTTCCGGCTTCATTGGTGGGAAAAGCGTCGATTGGAACCACCTGGAACGAAGGGCGGACGACGCTGAGCTTTTGCCGGATATAATCCTGTACGGCGTCTTTGTCCTCCCCGCTTAAAACGAAGATGACCAGATGGTCGTCCGTGCCGGAGCTCACGCACCGGATGTGGATGTCATCCATGATTTTTTCATCGATTTCATCCAGGCTGATCCGGTGGCCCGACATTTTGAGAAAGCGCTTGACGCGTCCGGTGATGTACAGGAAGCCGTCCTCGTCCCATGCCGCCACGTCGCCGGTGCGGAGCTCTCCGTTCCAGTCGTCGCCCCTGCCGAGATCGTCCCCGCAGGAAGCATACCCAAGGGTCACGTTGGGCCCGCGATAGATCAGTTCTCCCGGAACATGAGGCGTTTCGATGGCCTTCCCGTCCCCGTCGATCAGTTTGATTTTCCCACCCGGAACGGCGATGCCGACGGAACCTGGCTTATCCAGCGCTTTTTCGGCGGGCAGGAAGCTTATGGCCGCCGTGGCTTCGGACTGGCCGTACATGACGACGAACCGCTTGCCGTAATCATTGGCATATTGGGCGAAATACTGATGCAGCTCCTTGCTCAGCTTGCCTCCGGCTTGGGTCATGAGTTTGAGGTCGGGAAAATCCTCGCAGAAAAAATCCAGCCGGTAAAGCATATCGTAGGTGTTGGGGACGCCGTGGAAGGCGGTCACGCGCTCGTTTTCAAACAAATCCCAGAAGCCGTCATCCATGATGCCCTGGCGGGTCACGATCACGGCGGCGCCTTTCAGCAGGTTCGCGCCAATCACAGAAAGCCCGTAGGTATAGTTCATGGGCAAGGCGGTGATGGTGCGGTCGGTGTCCGTGACGTTCAGGTAATCGGCGATCACGCGGGTGTTGCACCGTATGCTGTCCCAGGACTGCCGGACGAATTTCACCGAACCGGTGGAGCCCGAGGTGGTCAGCAGCTGGCCCAGCGCCGGATGGAGCGGATAGGCTTCGGCATAATTTGTCCGAAGCAGGATGTAATCGTCGATTTCCCGCATCGGACGCATGTGCGCGCATTCGCCCCGAAGGGCCTTGGGCGCGAAAACCAGGCCGGGACGGTAGGTATTCATGATTTGCCTGCGCATGTCCCCGGGCAGCGCCGCCGACACCAGCAGCATGGGATGCCCTCCGTTCAAAAGGGCGGCATATCCCCAGAGCGCGCCGATACTGTTTTCGCACAACATCATGGTCAGTTCCCCGGAGCCGACGGCATCGGACAGCTCGTTTTGCAGCGCGGCCAGTTCATCGTAACGCACGGTGACGCCGGTATCGTCGATCAGCGCTGTCTTTTTGCCGAACGCGCCGAAATCCCAGATTGTATTCACGGCCAACGCCCTCCGTTCTGCTTTTCCAGCTTGTTCTTCACAAGCGTCAACCCATCGGCGTAGGATTTCAGCTTCATGGCCTCCCGTCCCTTAAAGGAGATACGGAAAGCCTCTTCCAGGCGGCTGATGAGCGCCATGTGCGCGACGGAATCCCAGCCGGGATCGTGGTATTTGAAAGTGACCGGATTGAATTCGAGCCCCTCAAAGCAGCCGCTGAACACCTCCCAATAGCGCTCCGGCACACTCTTTTCCTCCGCCTGCGCTTTATCCGCTTCCAGCTTTTTGCTGGGCGCGAAAACGGAATCCCCCGCGCCGTCTCCCGATACGCGGGCGGGATTGCCGATCACGGTAACGCCGTCGGGTACGTCGTCAAACACCGCTGCGCCCAGGGCCGCGACGCTGGAAGAACCGAACTGAATGCGGTCCCGAAGCAGCGCCCCCGCGCCGATAAAGGCGTTTTCGCCGATCACGGTATGCCCGCCGATAAAGGCGTTCACGCCTAACCGGGTATGGTCGCCCACCACGGCGTCATGGCCCGCTGAGGCGTTTCTGGAAAGGTAGCAGTTTTTGCCGATCCGGGCCTGGGAACCGATATGGACGCCCTGGCAAATTGCCGTTCCTTCACCCACTGCCGCGTCCGGGCTGATATACGCGGAGGGATGCATGAGCACGCCGCCGGTATACCCCGCCCGGGTCATGCGTTCATAGGCCTCCCGCCGGAACTTCGGTTCCCCGATGGCGACCACAAAGCGCACGTCCGCAGGCGCGAACCGGGCGCGGAATTGCTGGAACCGATAGACGGGGCAGCCCAAAAGCTGCTCCGTTTCCGCGTGGTCGTCAATGAAAACCACCTCCGGCCATTTTCCGCTTTCATCTGCCATGTATTTGAATTCGCGGCCCATGGCCCCCGCGCCGTATAAAGCGAGAATCATCTGCTCGTCTCCTTTTCCTCATTTTCCGCGTTTTCCCAGGCGGCGTCGATTTCGCCGCGCAAAACACGCAGCTGGGCGCGTTCCTTTTCATGCCACAGCGGTTTCCCGTCCGCGCCGAATTCCGCCAGCAGCCGGTTCAGGAGACCCTGCTCCCGGACGATGCGCCGGGTCTCCGGAAAAACCAGTTCAAAGGCCAAGCAGCAATGGGAGATGTGCCCCTCAAAGCGGGTTTTGCGGAGGGAACGGGGGATGCAGCGATGCTGGCGCACGCAGTCCATGACCGCTTCGCTGGCTTCCCCGCTCTCCTGAAACAGCGCTTTGCTCGTTCCGATGCGTTCCTCAAAGGGAAGCTCGGCCACCACGCGAAAGATGTCCGCCTTGTCCGCGTCCCGGATGATCTCGCAGAAGCGCCGGGTTTTTTGGTTCAGGTCTTCGGGAAGGGTCAGCTTGTTGTGCAGCCGGATCGCCGTTTCCAGCAGAAACAGTTCATCTTCTTGGAGGTTTTCCGTGAGAAAGCTGTCAATCAGATTTTCCCGGAACAATAAATCCGCCCCGAATTCCGCGTGATCCACGGACACGGAATCGATGAACGTGCCAAACCTTCGCACCTGTTCAAAACGCCCGATATCGTGGAGCAGACCCAAAAACCAGGCAAACGCCACGTCCTCGCCGTTCATACCGAGGCTCGCGGCGATTCGTTCACAGTTCCCGGCCACCCGAAAGGTGTGCTCCACCTTATGGCGAATCATGCTGTTATTCAGATCATATGAGGAAGTGTAGTCCCGAAACGCCGCCTCCGCCCGCTGTCTGTCGATCATGCCTCTTTACCGCCTTCCATATCCCGGACGACCTCTTCAAAATTATGATACCGCGAAAGCTTTCCGTGATCGAGCCTGTAAACGGCGTCCGCCCGGCGCAGGGTAGAAAGCCGGTGGGCCACCATGACCACGGTGCAGCGGCCCATCATGGCGTCGATGGCCTCCTGTACCTGCCGCTCGCTGACGGTGTCCAGGGCGCTGGTGGCTTCGTCCAGCAGGATGATCCTCGGGTTCCGAAGCAGCGCCCGGGCGATGGCGATGCGCTGCCGCTGCCCACCGGACAGATTGCCGCCATTTTCCAGGAGGCGGCTGTTCAGCCCCTGCGGCAGCGCGGCCAGTACATCCTCCAGTCCCACCCGGCGAATCACGTCCATTACCTGATCGGTGCTGACATAGTTCAGCCCATAGACCAGGTTATCCCACAGCGACCCGGAAAACAGCACCGTATGCTGGGGCACCACGGCGATATGGCGGCGGTAGGCGGCTTTTTCCAGCTCGTCCAAATTCACGCCGTCGATCAGGATTTCCCCCCGCTGAACGCTGTACAGGCCCAAGATCAGGTTCAGCAGCGTGGTTTTCCCCTGACCGGACTTTCCCACAAAGGCAATGCTTCCGCCCGCGGGCACCGTAAAGCCGATGTCGTTCAGAACCGGTTCTTTGCCGGGGTCATAGCCGAAGGAAACATGGCGGAATTGGATTTCTCCCCGCATGGGGCTGGGCGGCGGCAGCGTTCCGTTCCGCTCCACGTCGTCCGCGTACAGGATTTCATTCACGCTTTTCAGGCTGTCGTAGCCCTGGGTGATCATGGGAACGGCGTCCAGCATGCGCTGTACGTTGCCGATGATGAGCTCAAAGATGGACTGAAACAGCACCAGGGTGCCCACGTCGATGCGCCCCGCCGCCGTCAGCAGCGCGGCGAAGCAGAGGGAAAGGAGCCGAAGCCCCTGGAAGCCGCCGAAGGTAACGTTGTTGAGGCCCACCGTCTGCCGGTCATAGGAAACGGACGCCCGCTGCGCGCCGCGCACCCGTTTGAGAATGCCCCTGTATTCGGTTTTTTCCAGGCCGTGGGCGCGGGTGAGGCTCTCCATTTCCAGCATTTCCTTGAAAGCGGCGTTCACCTGTTCGTTTTTCTGCCGCATGACTGCCCGCTTGTCCTGCAAAGGGCCGGAAAAGCGGCGCAGCAGGGACACTGCCGCCGGAACGATCACGGCATAAAACGCCAGCATCAGGGGGAATTTGAGCAGCGCCACCGCGATGATGAACACCACGTCCTCGCACAGCACCAGCACTTCCACCAGCCGGTCATAGACCAGCATTTCAATGAACTGCACGTCGGAAACCAGCTTGGAAAGCACCGCGCCGGACTGGGTTTCCTGATGAAACTTCATCGACAGCGTTTGCAGCTTCTGCACGAGGGCCATGCGGAAGCCCGCTTCCACGGCCCTTGCGAACCGCCGGTAACAGCGGCAGTCCAGCCAGAAGCAAATCAGGTTGACAGCCAGCGCGACCACGGACATCAGGATGTTCGCCATCACCGGCCAGGTAAAGAACGCGCCGGTTTCCGTCACTAAATTGATGATGTTGGACACGAACACGGGCAGCATCAGCGCCGCCAGGTGCCGAAGCAGCAGGATGAAAAGCGAAAGCGAAACAAAGCCTTTATGATTGCGGGCGATGTGCCGCAGCGCGTCGGCGGGTTTCCGGGGTTTTTCGGGATCGGACTGCTGATAAAAAGCGCAGATTTCACCGGTCAGATCGAAGTCTTTCCTTTTTCTGAGAGGAATATCGTACAGATTCACGCCATGACGGTATTGACAGGTGAAATCATCTGCGTACTGTTCCAGGATGCTGTCGCTGATCTGCGCGCTGATCCTGTCCTCTTCTGTTTCCGTTTTGGCGTGAAAAAGCTCCGCCCGCTCTCCTTCCGCGCGGATTTCCACGCGCTTGCGCATACGTCCCCTGATCGATACCTGGAGGAGGGGAAAGCCCAGGTTCAGCAAGCGCAGCAGCAGTTCTTCACAGATCAGCGGGCAGACGTTCCCTCCGGCGTCATTCGCACCCGCAGCGCCGCACTGTTTCACATATGCGATTGCCGCGTCGATCTCGGACGCTTTTGTTACCTGAACCCGTTTCTCCATGATTCCGATCATCTCCGCACAAGACGCTTTCGGCGATTGTATTTCTTCCGGGGGTATGGCCATAGAATCCTGCTTTTTCCATTTCATTATAACATGATGCTTTCTCTTGTGCAACGGGAAAAGCGGGGCGTTCCAGATTGTCACGGCTTTTTGGCGTGAACAGGTTGAAATACATAAGGAGCAGGTCAGGAAAGCGGAAGCATACTGGGGCGTTTCCCATTCCGTCATGGCCATTGCCGCCGCGCTGCTGGCGCTTTCCCGCGCCACGGGCAGGCAGCACGTGATGGTCAGCTGGATCTTTAACAACCGGCTGGCCCCCGAATCGGAAAACGCGGTGGGCATGCTGATCAAAGGTCTGCCCGCGGCGGTCAGGATGGAGGAAATCACTTCCATGCGGGAATTGCTGCAGAAGGTGAAAGAGCAGGTGGAGGAGGGCATCGCCCATTATTCCTATGACGCGGCATTGGAATACTTCCAATCGTTCATGACGGAAATCATCGAGGTCAATCTCCAGCTGGGCATCAACGGGAACGAATTGGAAGCGCTTCACCCCACGCTCGTTCCCCTGGCGGATGCGTTCAGCGCGCCCACCGGCCTGCTGGCTTTGGATCTGCTGGAAAACGAATACGGCGACGGCGGCTTCGATTCCGAAGTGGAATACGCGGACGGACTGTTTGACAAGGATCAGATCGAAGCGTTCCACGATCTGTATGTTGAAATCCTGGAGAAAATCATTCTTGGACGGGACGAAACCCTGTAACCGGGAAACCGCATAATCAACGCAAGCAAAACAAAAACGCGCCGCCCTGAAAAAGCGGCGCATTCTATTTTTCTGAAAGCAGCCTTTCCTTATCCGGTCAAGTCTTTTTCTCGCTGCCTCTGTATTGTACGCACAGCATGGTCAGGTCGTCGAACTGCTCCGCGTCCTTCACGAAGCCGTCCACCGCCCGGCGCACGCCCTTGAGCACGCCTTCCGGCGCGGCGTCCTTGACCCCGTTCAGGGCGTCCAGCATTCGTTCCTCCCCGAACATTTTTTCCTCGGCGTCAGTCGCTTCGGGAACGCCGTCCGTGTACAGGAACAGCTTATCGCCGGGATTCAGCTGAATATCGTACTCTGCATATTTCATCCGTTTTATGCCGCCGATCACGAAGCCGTGCTTGTCCTTGACCAGCTCGAAATCGCCGCCCGCGTGCTGAAGAACCGGGTATTCGTGGCCCGCGTTGGCGGCGGTGAGCTTGCCGGTGGATAGCTCCAGAATCCCCAGCCAGACGGTGACGAACATTTTCTCCTGGTTGTTGGCGCATATAGCTTTATTGGCGTCCGTCAGAATCTGCGCCGGGGATTTGCCTAACATGGCGTTATTCGCCAGGATGATCTTGGAGGCCATCATGAACAGCGCCGCGGGAACTCCCTTGCCGGATACGTCCGCCATGACCAGGCACAAGTGATCCTCGTCCACCAGGAAGAAATCGTAGAAATCTCCGCCCACCTCCTTAGCCGGGTCCATGGAGGCGAAAATATCAAATTCAGGGCGTTCGGGGAACGCGGGATAAATGCTGGGCAGCATGTCCGCCTGAATGCTGGAGGCCATGGTCAGCTCGGTTTCGATGCGGGAGCTTTCCTTCTGCTGCTTTTCATAGGCTTCGTTCTGGGTCTGCACGATCACGGAGAAGAGATAGACCGCCGCGCCTACCGTGGCGAAAATAATGAGCTGTACCCCATAGAAAGCGCTTTGGATCACGATGGCCGCGATGGGCGCGATCAGATAGACCCAAAACGCGGATTTGACCCGGCGATCCACCTCCCCGCAGAAGCGAAGCAGCAGCACCGCGTCGATCACCAGCATGATCAGCGGGCAAAGGTTGGAAAGCACATACAGGGAGGCGCGGTGGTATACGTTGCTGTCGTCAAAGGTATAAATCCAATCGAAGCACCAGCCCACGATCAAAAGCGCCGTGTGGACGCACAGCAGGGCCCCCAGGACGATCAGCATGGGCTTTTTGTTTTTGACCTTGGAGACGGACAGCACCAGCATGGACATCATGTGGGCCATGAAGCCCGCCGCCAGCACTTCGATAAACGTGACGATATACAGCGCCGCGCGCACTCCCGCCCCCGGCAGGCCGTCCATGAGCTGCCGGGCCAGGTGGGCGGAAATGTAAAGCAGGAGCAGCAGGAGAAAGATTTGGAAATACCGCCGCACTTCCTTCCGCAGATGGACGGAGGCCGTGATCTGCAAAAAGCACAGGCCGCAAATGCCGATGCCCCCCGCGATGAACAGCATGTTAATGAGGTTTACTGTGGTGACGCTGAAAACCATACGAATCCCTCCAATTCAAATTAAAAAGCGAGCGTGTCCAGTTTTTCTGTCAATTCCCTGAGGATACGGATACAGCGGTCAATGATTATTCTGTCTGCTTCGGATACGGTTCCGTGCTTCCGCAGCTTGCGGATCAGCCGGGTACAGGCGATGACCGACGCTTTTTCCGTCACTTCCCGGAGCCTGTTTTCATCCGCCGTTCCCAAATAGCGGATGAGGAAAGCGCGGAAAAACTGCCTGGCCGTTTCATACGAAAACCCCATAAACTTTTCGACGACAGCGGGATCGTCCTCGCCCAAAACCACATAGAAGTAATACAGATCGCTGATTTCGGCGATGGGATGGCCCCGGGATACCCTGTCCATATCGATGAGCAGGGGTTCCCCCTTTTGCAGGAACACATTATTCGTGTGAAAATCGCCGTGAATCAGGGTATTGGTTTGGGGAAGGCCGTCGATCAGCTTCACGCATTTTTCAGCCAGGGCTTCGTTTTCGCAGGCGACGCCGCCGCTGATATAATCCCGCAGCCTGTCCTTCGCGTCCGGGAAGCCGTCGCTCTCGTCCGCCTCGACGCCGTGAATCAGCCGCGCTAAATCGGCCATGGTTTTGGCGTAAATGTCCGCCTGGCCGGGGGCCCGGGCGATGCAGCTTGAGATGGTCTCGGAATCCACCAGCTCGTACATGGCCCCGTACCGGTCTCCCACGGATACGATGCCGAAGGAAATGGCCGTGGGCATCCCCAAGATAAACGCCTTGCGGCTGGTGGCGATTTCCCGTTCCACGTCGCGGTAGGTGTTATTCTGATTGAATACCTTGATCACCAGCTCGTCGTCGTAGCGGTACACGTCCCCTTTGGCTCCCCGGCCGATCTGCTTGCAGCCGGCGATACTGACTTCTTTGTATTTTCTGTACCGGGCTTTTTCCGAATCGAAGGTGCCGGGCCAGATGAAATTGATATGCTTGATGAGCTCCTTGAACGCGCCGGTCTTATTGAGGGATAGCTCCGCGTTCTCGGCGATGCTCCGGTAGTACCAGCGCTGCATTTCGGGATCGCTCTGGTGAAGGCTTTCCCACATCTTTTCGCCTTGCTCGGAATAGATGCCCGACAGGGAGCGGATGTTTGCCAGCTTGTCCGCCACCCAGAGCATTTTCACCCCGATATCCTGGCTGTTCCGCAGCACATTCAAAGATTCTTCCTTGCGCCGTTTCCAGGTCGCGCCCCGGTCTTCCCCCGGATAGTCCGTTTCCGATTCGGAGGACACCAGATCCGCCACCCGTTTTCCATAGCGCTTTTCGATTTCCTCCAGGGTGCCGTCCGTATCCTCCACGATGTCGTGAAGGATACCGGCGGTGATGATCTCCACATCATCCGTCATGGTGGACAAAATCTGCGCCACCTCCAGGGGGTGCAGGATAAACGGCCTGTTTCCGAATTTGCGCACCTTGCCCTGATGCATCACGGTGGCGTAGATGATCGCTTCTTCCAGCATATTCATCATGGCATCATGACCTTCTTTACCGTATTTGAAGATAATGCATTTCGCAATACTGCGGTCAAAGCTGCTTCTCATTTTTCCCGTTCCGGAAAAAGACGATCACAAAGCTCATAGCAGTTCGCGTTTCATTATACCAATATTTAAACCGGACCACAACAAAAGAATTATAGCTTCTTTTGAACAATAGGTAAAGAGGGGCGTTCCAGATTGTCACGGCTTTTTGGCGCAAACCGCTTGTATTTTGTGGTGAGATTCTTTTACAATATACATGTAAAATCAGCATCCGGAAATAGCATTGCCCCTTCGGCATAAAGGAGAGTGTTTTGAAAATGAAAGGAAAAAGAAATGGATGGATCATACCGGCACTGATCATTGTCCTGGCAGCGGGGAGCGCCGGCGGGTTTTTTGCGGGCGAAAACGCGGCGGCTTCCCGTTATCAGGCCCAGCGGGAAAAAGAGATTCTGCTTAACCGAAGCCAGTGGGACGGTTTGGGTGAAATCGAAGGGCCGATCTGCGTGACGGGGCATAAAAGCCCGGATTCCGACACCGTGGGTTCCGCTATCGCATACGCCGCGCTTCTGCGGGCGCTGGGATACGACGCGCAGCCGGTCGTGCTCGGCAGCGTCAATCACGAAACGCAGTACATCCTTGACGCGGCCGGGCTGGACGCGCCTCCTTTGCTGGAAGACGCTTCCGGGTGCAATATGGCGCTGGTGGATCACAGCGAATACCTGCAATCGGCGGACGGCTTACAGGACGCGCATATTATCAGCATCATCGACCACCACGGGGACGGCACTGTGCAGACCGGCAATCAGCTGATTTATGACGCAAGGCCCCTGGGCGCGACGGCGACGATCATTTGGCTTCGATACCGGGACGCGGGGCTTTCGCCGGACAAGCAGACCGCGCTTATGATGACGGGGGCCATCCTTTCGGATACAAAGAATCTTCAATCCGAAGCGACGACCTTTGCGGACAGGGAGGCTCTTCGGGAACTCAGCGGCATCGCGGGGATTGCCGACACAGACGCTTTTTACAGCGAAATGTACAAGGCGCTGCTTTCCTATGAAGGAATGACGGATGAGGAGATCTATTTCAGCGATTACAAGGAATATGAAACCGAAGGCAGAAAATTCGGGATCGCCTGCATGAAAGTCTATGACGAGGAAAGCGCAAAAGATTTGGCGGAGCGCATGAAAGCGATCTTGCCGTCCGTGGTCGCGTCCGCCGGGATGGACATGGCGTTCGTGATGATCGGCATTTCCCACGACGATCTTTCCATCGCGTATCTTGTGCCCTCGGATGACGCCGCCGCCGAAGTGCTTGAAGCCGCCTTTGGCGAAACAGCACTTTTTGACGGGACCTCCTACGTGCTTTCGCCCGGCATAAGCCGGAAAACGGTCATGGTTCCGGCGATCACGGATGTGCTGAAAGCGCGTCCGGTGGAATGAAGCGAATACCTCCGTTCCAGATTGTCACGCTTTTTTGGCGCGAAGCCATTGAATCCGCCCGCCGTATTCGCTAAGATAAAGACGAAACGAGAATCAGGAGTGACGTTGTTTTATGACTGTCAGCTTTGCGGAAAGACTTCGGCAGATCCGCACGGAAAAGGGCCTTTCCCAGCAGCAGCTTGCCATGAAGATGCTGGTGGACCGTTCCAGCATCGCCCGATGGGAAAACGGCTCCCGCAGCCCGGATATCCTGCTGATGCCCCGGCTGGCGGAGTGCTTGGGCGTGGAGGTTTCCGCCCTGCTGAACGACGGCAGCGGGCCGCATGCCATTCCCCGGATCATTCTGGTGGACGATGAGAAGCCGAATCTGGCCGGGGGCCTGCGCATCCTGTCCGAAACCCTGCCCGGCGCGGAAATCACCGGTTTTCTCCGCCCCTCCGAAGCACTGATGTTCGCAAAGAGCAATCCGGTCAACCTGGCGGTTCTGGACATTGAACTGGGCAGGAGCAACGGCTTTGAGCTGTGCGAAAAGCTGATCGCCGTCCATCCCGAAACCAACGTGGTGTTCCTGACCGCCTGGCCCGAACACTCCCTGGAAGCCTGGAAAACCAACGCCTGCGGTTTTCTGGTCAAGCCACTGATGCCCGACGACGTGATAGCGCTCCTTCCCAAGCTCAAGTATCCTCTTCCAGGCAATATTTTCCATACCGAGGGGGTAACGAGTAAGTGACCATCGGCTGGATGAATTTTATCAACCTGTCGGTCGGCATCGCGGGGCTGACCATGACGGTGCTGGGTTTGCTGGTGACGCTGATCTACCGGCCCGTCGATCGGGTGATGCGGCAGTATTTTCTTCTTTTCTTTTCGCTGCTGATCGTGTACACCGGGTCGATCTTCGTCGGCCAGATCGCGGTTTACTTGCCCAATCCCCGCCTCGTCATGCAGGTGAGCATCTTTCTCGAATCCCTTTCGTCGTCCATGCTGATGCCGCTGCTCACCGCGTATCTGATGCATCTGAGCGGCGAAAAATGGCGGAAAAGCATCCTGTTTGACGCCATCGCTGGGCTGTGGGCCGTCTACCTTGTGCTGCTGGTGTACACCCAGTTTTCTTCCGCGATCTACACCATCGACAGCGCGGGCGTCTACGGACGGGGCCCTTGGTATCCCATCCTTCTCATACCGCCCGCCCTGATCCTGGCGCTGAGCCTTTGGGGGCTTTTTCAGCGGTGGAACAAGCTGGACAGAAAGCAGCGGATCGCGCTGCTGGTGTACCTGGTGGTGCCGCTGCTGTGCACGCTGATCCAGATGCTTTTCTACGGCCTGCTCACCATCGCCATCGGCACGGTCTTGTCCGCCCTGGTCATGTTTCTGGTGCTGCTGAGCGACCAGCAGGAAATCTTCGTCCGCCAGACAGAGGAAAACGCGCGCAAGGAATTTGACATCCGCATCCTGCAAATGCGCCCGCATTTCATCTATAACGCCCTGGCGAGCATCTATTACATCACCCTGGGGAACCCGAAGCAGGGCCTGAAGGTGATCCTGGATTTCACCATCTATCTGCGCAAGGTGTTCAACTCCGTCACCAAGCGGGAACCCATCCCCTTTGAGGAAGAATTGGAGCACACCCGGGCTTACTTAGCCGTGGAGCAGGCCCGGTTCGAGGACAAGCTGAACGTGATTTTCGACACGCCCCACACCGATTTCCGCCTGCCGCCGCTGACCCTCCAGCCCATTGTGGAAAACGCCGTGAAGCATGGCATGGATCCCGAAATCGAATGCCTGACCGTTACCGTCCGCACCCGCAGGGTGGAGGACGGCAGCGAAATCATCGTGGAAGATGACGGCGCGGATTTCTTTCCCCCGGACGATATGGAGGAGGGGGTGGGGCTGGCCAGCACCCGCCTTCGCCTGGAACGCATGTGCGGGGGCACGCTGAACATCGCCCACAGGAAGGGCGGCGGCGCGACGGCGACCCTGCGCATCCCGGACCGGCCTGAAGCATCGAAATAAAATTGTGTTGATAAGCGTGGTTTTATAATATATGAAGGAGGCTGAATCATCATGAAACGAATGGTTTCCGTCTTTCTTGCCGCCATCCTGCTCCTGGCCGCGGTTTCTTCCGCCTTCGCCATGGTGGTGGAGGATATGGTGGATACTTCCGGCGGCTTCCCCAAAACCATGTACGTGTACACGGAGGATCGCGGAAGGCTGAACGTGCGCACAGCGCCCCAAAAAGGCGATAACATTTGCGGCCGGCTGGATTTCGGCTCCGCTGTGACGGTGGAAGGCACGGTTCCCGGGGACTCCGGCTGGGCCGTGATCTATTATCAAAAAGGCGTTGGCGGCGTCGGCTATGTGCAGATGCGTTATCTGGTGAACCAGAAGCCCAGCGGATCGTCCGGACAGTCCGGAAGCAGCCAAAGCCAACAGCAGCAGGAAGCGGACAAGAAGCAGCGGGAGCTTGCCGAACTGAACCGGCAGCTGAAAAGCGCCAGGACGGTGGATCAGCCCTTCCTGGTGTCCGTTCGTTCCAGCCGCCCTTCCGGATGGGTCAACTTCCGCGTGGGCCCCGGCGTGGCGGCGGATCGCATCGCCTCCCTGCCCGACGGACGGCAGATGAAGGTCATCGGCGAAACCGATAAGTGGTATCATGCCGTCGATCTGGAAACCGGCAAGACCGGTTATGTGAGCAAATCCTATGTGACCGTGCTTGGCCCGGTGGAAGAAAACAAGCCTGCCGTCAAGCAATCGGTGGGCCAGATCACGGTGCAGAACTTCGTGGTAAGCAAAACGTCCGACAAGGAACAGATGGGCAAGCTGACCGTAAACGGTGAATTTGCCTTGCAGTGCCAGCTTCCGGAAGGCTATACCATGCAGTTCATCAACACCCTGGGCTCCAAGATCAGCGCGTTGATCACCTCTGAAGATACGGAAAAGCCCATCCTGCAGCTTTCCATCGCCTTTGACGAAGTATTTGCCGACGTGGAACGCATGAACGATCTGCCTCAGGAAGCGCTCAAGGGGTTGGAAGAATCCTTCTCCGATATGAACGACGTGGAAATCACCTATATGGAAACCGCTTACGGCACCAAGCTGCTGGTCGCTCGTGAAGTGGGCGATGATACGGACTTTGTGGATATCCTGTCCGTATACAAGGGATATTCCATCGAATTCGTCATGAGCCCCAATCCCCAGGCGAAGAATCAGACGCTGACGGACGCCCAGGTTCAGATGTGCGTGGATTTCCTGAGCGAGCTGGACTTCATTCCGGCGCAATGAGAAGCCTGCGCCTGCGGTAGACGAACAAAACAAAATCTGATATAATCATCTGAAACCGGATTCATTTTTCGGATTGAAAGGAAGGCCAAACATATGAAGAAGATTGCCGCGCTGCTTTTGGCCCTGGTCATGCTGATGCCCGCGCTGGGCGGTATCGCCCTTGCCGAGGACGCGGAACCGGGGCTTTTGCGGACCGCCGTGACGTATGACATTACCACCATGGACGTGGCCCAGACCACGGACAATTACCTGATCCCCATGAACGTGTTTGACCGGCTGTTCGAGACCCGCCCCGTGAGCGGCGTTTCGGAAGTGGTCAAGAGCCTGGTGACGGATTATGCCGTCAGCGCCGATGGCCTGACCTACGAATTTACGCTGCGGGAGGGCGTGGTATTCTCCAACGGCAGCGCCCTTACCGCTTCCGACGTGCAGTTCAGCTTTGAACGGCTGCTCAAAATGGCGAAGCAGAACACCGAAATCCCCCTGGAGGTTCTGGGCGGCGAACAGGTGATGAACGGCGAAGCGGATACGCTAACGGGCTTCAGCGTGACTGACGACACCCATTTCACCGTGACCCTCAGCGCCCCCAACGCGGGCTTCCTGGCGGAGCTTTCCTCTCCCGCCATGTCCATCGTGGACGCGGAAACCATGGCGAACGCTCCCAAATTCGGCGAGGAACCGGCGGACACCATCGGCTCCGGCCCCTATATCGTGACCGAGTGGGTGGCCAACGACCATTACACCCTGGTATACAACGAAAAATACTGGGGCGAGGAACCCAGCGTGAAAAAGCTGATCGTCCTGGTCATCCCCGACGCCACCACCCAGGACCTGATGTTCCAGGGCGGCGAATTGGATTTGATCGACCTGGGAAGCCTGGACAGCGCCATCGTGGCCTCCGTCTATAAAACCGTATACGCGGATCGGATCGTCAGTACGCCCAAGGTGGGCATGACCTATCTCATCATGAACGAAAACAACGAGTATTTGAAGGACGTGCGGGTGCGCAAGGCCGTCGGCATGGCCATCAACGTGGATGAGATGATCCAGGGCATTTTCATGGGCGATGCCATGCGGGAGAAAGGCGTGATCCCCACCGGCGTTTGGGGACATAACGACGCGCTGGAGGGCTTCTCCTATGATCCCGACGGGGCCAAAGCCCTGCTGAAAGAAGCGGGATACAAGGAAGGCGAAATTCATTTTGAGCTTTCCATGGACTCCAACGCCAACAGCAGCATGCAATTGGTGTACGCCTTTATCAGCCAGCAGCTGGAAGCCGTGGGCATTCGGGCGGAGATCGTCACCCATGAGCATTCCGCCTGGCTGGCCCTGCGTTCCTCCGGCGAAATGGATTCCTTCGTGGCCCGCTGGGGCATGGACTACAACGACCCGGCCAACATCATGTACACCTTCTTCGGAAGCCTGGAATCCTCCAAGGGCCGCAGCATCAATTACGCGGACGAGGAAACCATCGCCCGGGTTTCGGCTGCCCGCGCCATCGTGGACGACGGGGAGCGCGAAAAAGAGTATCAGGCCCTTGAAAAGAAGCTGATCGAGGAAGACGCGGCCTGGATCCCCATGTTCACCGATCTGCACCTCTATTGCCTGGGCGACCGGGTGGCTTCCTTCATTCCCCACTGGGCGGGATTCTCGGATTTCTACGCCGCCGACGCTGTGCTGAAATAACATGAAACGCAGTATCTTACAGCGGCTGGTTCAGGCCGTCATCGTCCTTACGGGCGTGGTGCTGCTCACCTTCGTGATGCTGCGCATCGTGCCCGGCAATCCCATCGAAACCATGATGGGCGAGCATGCCAACATTGAAACCATTCAGCGCATGACGTCCGAAATGGGGCTGGATCAGCCGCTGTATATCCAATTCTTCCAATACGTGTCCTCCGCCGTTCGCGGGGACTTCGGCACCAGCTATTCCCTGGGCAAGCCGGTGTCCGAACTGCTGAGCAGGGCCTTTGTCAATACGCTGACACTGGCCCTGTTTGCGGCGCTGTTTGCCTGGATCGTGGGTATCGGCTGCGGCATCCTTTCGGCGGTGAAAAAGAACCGGCTGCCGGATCGGCTGTTCATGGGCTTTTCCCTGCTGGGCATTTCCCTGCCGGTCTTTATGGCGGCCATGCTGCTGCAATACGTGTTCGCGTTCAAGCTCCGCTGGTTCCCCATCTCCGGCGCTGACGGCTGGCGGGGATTCATCCTGCCCGCCATTGCCCTGGGCTGGAACTCCGCCGGGCAGGTGGCCCAAATGACCCGCACCGCTCTGCTGGAAACGCTGGGGGAGGACTATATCGACACCGCCCGGGCCAAGGGCCGGGGGCAGATGGGCGTGCTGG
>JAEEGL010519437.1_pt1 | contig 19271 bp, 9 predicted proteins | sample 9134231 | NCBI WGS metagenome assembly JAEEGL01 (sample SAMN16246548, study PRJNA631951) | gut metagenome | biome: gut microbiome; feature: rumen; material: fiber-attached | host: Bos | place: Iran: Karaj | collected 2018-10 | reverse complement strand
TTGAAGCAGGCAGAACGCCTTCGGAATGAAGCTGAAGAACTGCAGGCACAACGAGGAAACCGCAATGGAAACTCTCAAAATCGCCGTTTCAATCGTCCCGCCCGCACCATCTGGGAAGCCCTCGACCGCAACGTATCCTCAGGTTTGCAACGCGCACTCGATTCCATCCCGCTGAAGGATGAAGCCTACCGCCAGCGCCTGCGTCCCTATGTGCAGCGCTATGCCGAATACGTCGACAGCCTTGCCAAGCAGAATCCCTATGGCGTTCCCATTGGCCTCGGAAACTGGGCAGGTAGCGGCCCGTTGCTCAGCTTTGGCACCACCGTTTGCATAGCCCGTCGCTACTTCCCCGACATCATTTCGCAGGAAGCTGTCGTACGCACCGCCAACTGGCTCTTTGGCTGTCACCCCTACCATAATTACTCGTTCGTTGCCGTCGTTGGAGCAGCACGACCGAAACAGGTGTTTTATGGCAACAATCGAGCCGATTTCTCGTTCATTCCCGGCAATGTAGCACCCGGACTCCTCTTCCGCAAGCCAGACCACTTCGAGAACTTCGACGATTGGCCTTTCCTCTGGGGACAGAACGAAGGCACCATCGCCGGCAACACCCAGTACGTCATCTTTGCCTCCGCGTTGAAGGCTGTTGTTGAATGAATGCTATGAGACTTAAAGCTTTATCTATCATGCTTATATGCAGTACTTGCGCCACGCTGGCACAAGAGTCTGTCACCATGCTTGTCGGGTCGTACACCTATGGGGGTAGCAGAGGCATTTATTCCTATCGTTTCAATCAAGTAACGGGAGAAGCGGAGGCGTTAGATTCTCTGGCAATGACGAACCCGTCGTATCTCACCATTGCGGCCGACGGGCGCCTTGTGTATGCCGTCAGCGAGACCAACGATGCGTCTGCATCGCTCAATGTCATCAGGCTGAACAAAGACGGAGGCATGCAACTTTTGGACACGAAGCCCACGGAGGGAGGCGCCCCATGCTATGTGGCCACACGGGGACAGACTGCCCTCACGGCCAATTACTCTGGCGGTTCCATGAGTGTTTTCAGCCTGAGTCAGAATGGGACGAAGGCCGAACTCACTACACGGTTTCTGGGTGCCATTGGTGGTCCCGACCTCACGCGGCAGCAAGTTCCCCATGTTCATTGCGCTTGCTTTGCCCCTGACGGGCAATATGCGCTGGCTACCGACTTCAGCGCCGACCGGATTCTCTCCTATCGCCTTACTGCACAAGGGGTTATTGCCAACGGGGTTGCCGCTGATGTCAGCAGCGATTCTGGTCCGCGACATCTGGTCTTCAGCAACGACGGGCATTTTGCCTACCTGATGAGTGAATTGTCGGGCAAGGTGACGGTATTCCGATACAAAGAAGGTCGATTGCAGAGACTTCAGGAGATTGTTTCCGATAGTGTGGGAGCACGCGGTGGTGCCGACGTCCACTTGAGTCCCGACGGCAAGTTCCTTTACTCGAGCAATCGTTTGCAGGCCGAAGGTATCGCCATCTTCTCTGTCGACAGGCAGACAGGCCTGCTCACTCGCATAGGCTATCAGCCAACAGGCGCACATCCCCGTCAGTTCAACATCACCCCCAACGGACGCTTCCTGCTATGCTGCTGCCGCGATAGCGACAAGATACAGGTGTTCCGCCTCGACCCGCAGACGGGCTTGCTCACCGACACCCATCGCGACATACCTGTCAGCAAGGCTGTATGTGTGTAATTCACCCCCAACCGATAACACATCCATCAGCCTATGACCAGACACCTCCTTCTTTCCCTCTTGCTTAGCCTAACGCCGTTGTTCTCCTTCGCCAGTCAGTGGGACGACGCGCTCTATCGTCAAATCGAACAGAGCATTCAGTCGCCTCAGTTCGGCTATCACACCGTAGTCATCACTCGCATGGGTGCTAAGCCTTCGGCCACAGCCGTCCACAACCAGCGAGCCATACAGCGAGCCATCGACCGCTGTTCGCGCAAGGGCGGTGGCCGTGTCATCGTGCCTGCCGGAAAGACATTCCTCACAGGGGCCATCCAACTCAAATCGGGCGTCTGTCTGGTCATCGAGGAAGGGGCTGTCCTTCGCTTTGCCTTCCAGCCCGAGCTCTACCCCATCGTCGAAACGTCGTGGGAAGGTCTCGACTGCTATAACCTATCGCCCTGCATCTATGCCTTCAAGGTGACGGACATCGGAATCTCTGGTAAAGGCACTATCGACGGCAGTGGCACACGGGAAACGTGGTGGCCTTGGTGCGGTGCGGAACGTTATGGGTGGAAGTCTGGCATCGTGAGTCAGAGTCAGGGTGGTCGCAAGCGTCTGTTGCAGAACGGTGAGGACGGAGTGCCGATGTGCGACGAAGCCGGACAGCGCAATCCCCTGCGCACTTTCACTTCTGCCGATGGCATGCGTCCCCAACTCATCGGTCTGAACCAATGCCAGCGCATACGCATCGAGGGCGTCACCCTGCTGCGCTCCCCCTTCTGGGTGTTGCATCCGTTGAAGTGTACCGACGTTCATGTGCAGAATGTTCATTTCGAGAACGACGGACCTAACGGCGACGGATGCGACCCTGAGTCATGCGACCGCGTGCTCATCGAGGATTGCCTCTTCAACACAGGCGACGACTGCATAGCCATCAAGAGCGGACGCAATGCCGACGGTCGGTTGCGTAACATGCCCAGCCAGAACATCATCGTCCGCCGTTGTGTGATGAAGAACGGACACGGCGGCGTTGTCATTGGGTCGGAGATAAGTGGCGGCTGTCGCAACGTCTTTGCCCACGACTGCGAGATGGATTCTCCTGCCTTGGAACGCGTGCTGCGCATCAAGACGAATACATGTCGGGGCGGCGTGGTCGAAGGCATACACATGCGCGACATCCGTGTCGGTCAGTGCCACGAGGCCGTGCTCAAGATCAACCTCAACTATGAACCGCGCGAGCAGTGCTGTCGCGACTACCCTCCCACGGTCAGGGACGTCGTCATGGAGAATGTCACCTGCCAGTGTTCGCGCTATGGTGTCCTCATCACGGGTCTCGAGGACAGTACGCTAGTCAGCGATGTGGAAGTCAAAAATTGCCGTTTCGACGGCGTGGAGCGTGGCAACAGCATCACGGGCAAGACCCGCAACATCCGCTTCCAAAACCTTTATGTTAACGGCGAGTTAGCCAAGCTGTGAATTCACCTCTGCGTTGGCTATTTCAGCCATTTTCTTCTTCGCCTTACGTTGCTCGGCTCGGTTGGGCACAAGTCGCAACGGGGTGTTCTGAATGTTTTTCTTCATCTGCCGCGAAGGTTTCCAGCGCAGGTTGATGCGCGTGATGCAGTCGTCGGTAAAGTCCTCGGAGCAAGTCGTCCCACGGCTCGTCACTGTCGTGTAGAACGCTCCAAGCGTGTCCAGGTCAACCCTGGCTCCGGCCCGCAAGTGCTCCATGATGCAGCGCTGCGCATCTTCCAGCAGTCCTATGATAGTCCCGACGGAGAAGGGTGAATGGTGACTGGCCAGGTGCTCCGCAATGTCGCGGGTTGTCACAGTCTCTGTGCTTTGTGCCGCAGCGTGGATGGTCCATGCTGCATTCTTGTCTCGTGCGTTTGTGGTGATGGGCACCAGTGCGTAGTTGATAGCCATAATAGAGTCTGTTTGAGGTTTCCTAAGTGTTTTTGTCGATGCAAATATAAGTATTTCTTCCGACACCTCCAAGTTTCTTTGAAAAAACCATGGTCTTCTTTATGAAAGACCGCGGTCTTTCGGTTATAAGACCGCGGTCCATTAGATGTAAGACCGCGGTCTTGTAGGCAAAAGACCGCGGTCCATTTTTCCCATGATGCAGGAGATGGGAAGAAACGCCTAAGGAGGACGCGCTTTCGCCGAAGGAGCGGTTAAGCACCTCCTGAACGGTCTCTTTGCCGTCATAGGGCGTTGATATTGAGAAAAACTTGCATCTTAAGGAAAAAGATTGTAACTTTGCTATCCAAAGCGCAGCGGCCAGGTTGGTGTCGCGCGCATAATAATTAAGGTATAAAGCAAAGTTCGATGGACGTATATCACCTGGTTTGTGCATTTGTGACGGGGGCTCTGCTCTGTCTGGCCATGCTGTTGCTCTTTCTGCGCGTGCCGAGAGCGACTGAATGGCACTCATTTCGCAAGGCTAAACGTTATACGGCACTGGCCAGTTTTCTGTTGTTCACGGCCTACGGCTCTTCGTCCCTGATGGGCTGGACGGCGAGCGTGTCCACGCTGCTGGTGTGGTTTGTCGTTGCCAGTCTGCAGGCCATCCTCTTCTCGTTCACCTGCGTAGTCTTCGTGGCACCTCAGACACGTGTGCGGCGGCTCATCTTCTGGAATCTCATCCCGGTGGCCGTGCTCACCCTACTCATGATAGGAGCCTACTTGTTCACCTCGCATTGGAGCAAAGTGTTGTTGGGGGCTGGTGTGGTGTGTTACCTCGGCCAGTTGGTTTTCTACACCCACTATTTCATCACTGTCTATCGGTGCAATATCGAGCATCTTGAAGAGGTGTATGCCGACGACCTAGCCTCGCGTCTGGCATGGGTGAAGCGATTGTTCTTCTCTGCCCTAGTTGTAGGCCTGCTGGCCGTGGCTGTCATCCTGCTCGCGAACCAGACCATTGATGCCGCGTTCGGACTTGTCGTTGCCAGTTATTACTCCTTTGTTGCCAACAGCTTCGTCAACTATGTATCGCGCGCCTCATTCGTCGTCAAGGCCGCTACCTTGACCATGGAGCCTGAGGCAGAGGAGACAACGGCCGACGAGGCTCCCACCAGTGCCGACAGTCTCGCCAGCATTCGCAAGGCAGTAGAAGACTGGGTGGCAGCCAAGCATTACCTGGAGCCCGACGTTTCGGTGGAGGAGATATCCCAGCAGATGGGCATCACCCGTCAGGCGTTGAATGATTATTTCTCCACCGTCCTGCAGACACCCTTCCGCTCATGGCGCATCGAACTGCGCATCGATGAAGCCCGGCGCCTGCTGGCTGCCGACCCCTCCATAGCCACGGGCGAGCTCTGCGCCCGCTGTGGCTACAACGATCGCTCGAACTTCCACAAGCACTTCGCAAAGGTCACGGGCCAGTCGCTGGCGGAATATAGAGAGAAGTTGAGAGTTGAGAGTTCTTTCCCCGCTTCGCTCTGAAAGCGTCCCTTTGGGCCGAGCGGAGAGTTGAGAGATGATAGTTAATAGATAATAGTTGATAGATAAGCGGAAGGATGCTTTAGTCATCAGCTAAGGCAGCAGCTGACAGAGTCCTAGAGAGGTTTTAACGGCACCATGGCGCGTGGTATTTTTCAGTTTGAGGAAATACCACGCGCGTGCGTATATGCGATTATTATAATTATTGTATCTTTGTACGGGAATGACAATCGGAATAGTTGCATGCATTGACGTAAACAATTAATTACCAACATAAACCTTAACAAACTATGAACCAACAATTTACCACATCCTATGCTCGAAATAGCATAGGCAGGCAGCGCAGCCGGTGGCTGGGGCTGCTCATCATGTTTTTCTTTGCTTTCTTCAGCCAGACGGTGAAGGCAGCAATGACCTTTGGAAGTTATTCTTCCGTTTCTCAGCAACCAACATGGGCTTACCCTTGGATTGAGATAAATCTCTGCTTCTATGATGAGAATGGTTCAGACAGTTTCTTCACTCACGACAAAGCAGATGGAACACATGCTGGTCCTTCAATCTCCTTTGACGGCGAATACATCTGTTCCCCAAACTGGGAGCTTGCATGGCCTGGTAGTGATGGTACTGGCAATAATAGTGGTTTGGATGACGAACGAGGCAATAACTCGTGGTGGGGAAATACTTACAACGTCCCCTCCAATAGTGGCTCAGACTACACTGTCAAGTTTTATGATCCACGTAAAGATAGTGGACGCTTCTATGTCACGGTAGTTATTTATGCACGTAAACTTGAACTGGATAAACAGCATTACGTCGTTATCAGTGGCTATTGGAAAACGAATAATGCGAGTACCGTTAGGGCATCCAAGGCTTTTTTAATAAATCCCTTAAGTGCATCACAGCTAAGCTCGCCGACAGGAATGACGATGACTGATTACAGTCATTTCACCATGAACGGCAATCTCTATTCTTCATACGGCCCGACATGGGTCGGTACTTCAACAGATGCCGATGGTTATAATTACGTTGCCCCAGACGCGTTGGGCAGCAAGCAGCAATATAGTCAAGGGGTTGCGTCATTTAACGACTTGTCGCTCATCATTAATCGCGACGATTATTATAATCCCGTGGAAAAGCCTGTAGAGTATGTCGTGAAACGAACTGTCAGCGGCAGAGGCGATTTCTACCTCTACAAGTGGTTCTTTGTCCAAGTGCCCGGCTTTGTCCGTGCCAAGGAATTGCAGACCCAAACTGATTTGTGGAAAAAGACCATTACATTGACTTGGTTACCTGATGAATCCGACAATCGCAGCAAAGAGGGGAAATGGCGTATCTATCGTCGTTTGGTGGGCGGCAGCAGTTGGACGTTGCTCACTTCCGACCTCGACTACAGTGATAGACCAAGTTATACCGATACGGATCTCGATTTGGAATATAATAAGGAATACGAGTACAAGATTATCTTCATTCCCAAAAACTCACCGACAGGCGTGGAGCGTGAAGAACTGACACAGACCGTGACGGGAGTATTAGTTCCGGCGTTCGACTTCTCCAATCTGACCACCACGTCGCAGGAGAGCAGCGTGTTGGTGAGTTGGTCGCACGAGAAACCGACGAACAACACAGCGCTGACATTCAAGGTTTGGCGCACCCGCGACAACGGCACGTTCTACAACGGCGACCAGACATTGCAGGACAAGATTATTGAGGCCATGGGTAACACGCCCGTCGCCGAGGTGCCCGCCAGCAGCGCGAACAGCACGCTGACCTACGAGGACCAGGACCTGGCCAGTAACTGCGCCGCCTACTGGTATCGCATCAGCGTGGAGGCCTTTGGCACGACGTTCTACTCTAACCTGATCGGACCCGCCGCGATGGAGGGCAGCACCGAGATCACAGGCATGACGGCCAACCGCGGCACCTATTCCAACGTGGTGAAGGTGCAGTGGGACGTGAGGCAGGTGGGCACCGACCCGACGCGCTTCGTCGTGTCGCGCCGCTTGCTTGGCTCCACCGACGCCAGCGACTACCAGCAGGTATATGTCACATCGGGCACCGAGTCGAGTTATTTCTTTGAGGACAACACGGCTCAGCCCGGCCAGTTCTACCAGTACCGTGTAATGGCTCAGAGCAACTGTATGGACACGCAGACGGGCGAGGCCTCGTATATCAACGGCTCGTGGAAGGAGGCCGACGGTTTCTGCCAAAGCCGCGGCATCATCAGCGGCCGCATCACCTACGGCACCGGCACGGCTGTGCCCTATGCCCGCGTGGAATTAGCTAAGAACAGCGAGGGCGACGACACTCGCCAGTTCTACTCCATGAAGGTGAACCCGCAGGGCGGTATCTTGTGGTCGCCGACGGCCACCGCCGCCAAGGGCCTGTTTGAGGGCAAGGCGTTTACGGTGCAGCTGTATGTGCGTCCCGACGCCGTGGTTGCCGACGGCTCCACCCTCATCGACGGCGGCGGCAACTTCGCCATCATGCTGAAGCCTGCCGCCGAGACCGGCCAGAGCGAGGTTTATCTGAAAGTAGGCTCTGCAACAGCTCTTGCCACAGGTGTTACAATCACAAACGGCGACTTCGCTAACGTCAGCGTGACGTGCGACGGCACGACGGGTTGGACAGTTCGCGCCATCGACAAGGACGGCAACCTAACGAGTCAGACGGTGACGGCAGCTGCCGTGACATGGGCAGGCACCGACGGCGTGGCCTTCGGTAGCGACCGTGGCTTCACAGCCGACCATGCCTTCACGGGTTACTTGGACGATATCCGCCTGTGGTCGAAGGCGTTGACCGACGAAGACGTGCTGGGCAACTACGACCGCTTGCTCATCGGCACCGAGGCCGGCCTGAAGATCTACTGGCCGATGGACGAAGGCGTGAGCGCCCTGCCCTTCGCCTACGACTACTCGAAGACGTCGGGCGTGGCCAACGAGAACCACGGCCAGAAGCAGCCCAACTCGGCCTTCTCGACCATCATCCCCGGCGACACGCAGCTGGGCCTCTACGGCAAGACCGACACCGAGGGCAACTACGTGATCCGCGGCATCCCGTTCACCGGCGAGGGCACCAACTACAAGGTGTCGCCCAACCTGGGCATCCACTCGTTCTCGCCGCAGTATCAGACGCGCTTCATCAGCATGGACGCTCTGACGCACTCGGGAGTGGACTTTGAGGACGTGTCGTCGTTCAAGATGACGGGCTACGTCTATTACGAGAACACCAACATTCCCGTGGAGGGTGCCTACCTCTACGTCGATGGCACCATTTGCGCCAAGGACGGCGAGCCGCTCATGACCGACGAGACGGGACATTTTGAAATCAGCGTGCCCATAGGCGACCACTACGTGCAAGTGAAGAAGGACGGCCACACGTTTAAGAACGGCGGCCGCTTCCCCGCCGACCCGAAAGGCACGGGCACCGTATATACGTTTGTGAAGGAAGAGACGGCCACGTTCTACGATGCTACGAAGGTAATGATAGCCGGACGCGTGGTGGGCGGCCACATCGAGAACGACAAGCCGTTGGGCTTCGGACAGAGCGACGCCAACATCGGTCAGGCAAAGATCGTGTTGTCGACTCGTTCCAATAGCCGCTACCTTAATTATATTTATAATGTGAACAGCGGCACCTCGGCCCTCGGCACCAACGACTTGACCTTCACGGGCAAGTACGGCACGGCAGTCGTGCCCGGCACAAACACACAAAGCGGCGCACAGCACCTGATGACCATCACCACCGATGCCGCGACGGGCGAGTTTGCCATCGAGGTGCCGCCATTAGACTATGCCGTGACGAGCATCACCATACCGAGCCATAGCGGCTACACGTTCACGTCGCTGCCCGGCATCAATGCCACAGAGGTGCTGAACGTGAAGACCGACTCCTGCGAGGTGGATGGTGTGAAGCAGGGCTTCGACTACATCGCCTCGATGAAGATGGCCTACACCAACGGCGCGACGATGATCGTCACCGACCTGGGCAACCCGGACGGCGCATTAGGCGAGGCCTCCATCAGCGGCAAGGATGACAATGACGTGGAGCACACCGTCAACGCCTACACGGTGAACCAGGAGACGGGTGCCGTGACCTACAGGGAAGGCTATCCGCTGCTGCGGCAGAACAAGACGTATAAGTTCAAGATACGCGCTTACCAGGAGTACGTGAACTACGACGGCGAGGAAGAAGTGACAGACAGGATGCCGATGTCCGGCAGCGTCATCACCATTGCCAACGACTACGCCAGCGGCACTCCTATCTGTATCAACGACGAAAATCCCGACAATATAGGCAAGAGCGCACGCGAGCTGCAAGCTGAAGGCAAACTCCCTGCAGACGTACAGCTTGATGACGACGAGCTGGAACTCGACGATAAGGGCGAGGTGATTTACCAGTTCATTGCCGGCTTGCCTAAGACTGAGAGCCCCTATACCCGCGGCTGCACCATCGCCATGAACGACGACGCATCGGCGCTGTGGACTAACAACGCCATCATCCTGGGTAACCGTTCCAAGGGCAATGACTTCGTTACGGGTGGCCCAGACGAAGTGACGATGATCCTGCGCGACCCGGGAGGCTCCAACTCTTTTGCCACCTACAGCTCCGGCACGACCACCAGCCATACCAAGACACACCAGTTCAACCATACGCTGGGCGAGAATGTGGAGGTAGAGGCCTCGTTGGGTCTGGAAGTGACCTTCTTTGCCGGCACAATGTTCTTCGCTACGGAGACCAAGTTTGATGTTGACTGCACGGAAAGTCATGGTATAGAGATTAAGGAGACGTTCAACTACGACGGCTCTTCGACCACCACGACCACGCTAACGGAGGAAATCTCGACCAGTAGCGACTGGGACTGGACCGGCGCACAAGCCGATGTGTTCATCGGTACCGGTACCAACTACATCATCGGCGAGGCCACGAAGCTGGGCTATACCTTCGCTACCGACGGCACGGCTACACTCGGAGCGAAAGACATCATGACCCAGGGCACGGGCTTCACCACTGCCTTCAACTACACGCAGAATACCATCGAGAACGTCATGATTCCCAACCTGGTGAAGCTGCGCAACCAACTGATTAAGCCTATGGGTTCGAACCTGACAGCTGATACTAAGTTAGCGAAGTACGAATCATTAGTGCCGGACAACGACCCGGATTTCGGTAAGGAGGGCACGTACAAGATGATTGACCCGACGGATGCTGCAACGGTGAAATACGTCCGCGACTCCGTGTCGTACTACAACATGCAGATAGCCACATGGGTGCAGCATCTGGCCAACAACGAGAAGACCAAGGTGCAGGCCATGAACAACCGCAACAAATGGCTGGTGCAAAACAAATCGATTGACGGCGGCTCGACCTACACATCGACCGTGACCAACGACACCATCAACACCGATACCTACGGCACTACCACCGAAGCGGAGGTGAAGTTCAAGGTATCGGCCGGTACAAAGTTCAACGGCATTGGCGTCACGGCAACGTCGGAGACCACCAGCACCTCCAGCTACCAATATACCACGGGCAGTGAGACCGCCAACAGCCAGACCATCAGCTACACATTAGCTGAAGACGGCGATGACGACGTGCTGACCATCGACGTGTTCAAGGCTCCCGATAACATGGGGCCCATCTTCGTGACGAAGGGCGGCCGCACCAGTGCACCCTACGAGGGACAAGAGGTAACGAAGTACTATAATCCCGGTACGGAGATTTCTGCCGCCACGCAGCAGATTGAGATGCCCGAGCTGAAGGTGAAGGCTCCCAGCATTCTGCAGAACGTGCCGTCGGGCCGCGCAGCCCTGTTCACCCTGGAGCTGACCAACAAGTCGGAAACGGATGAGGACTGCTGGTTCACCCTCGGCGTGTGCGACGACACCAACACCAACCACGCCTCGTTCTGGGTGAGCGGTACGGCGCTCGGCAACGGCCGACAGGTGTTCGTGCCCGCAAAAGAGACCGTCACCATGTCGCTTGAGATGAAGCAGACCGACGAGAGCGTGCTGGAATACAAGAACATCGGCATCCGCCTATTCTCGCCATCGCAGAAGGACAACACAGGCATACATCCCGCCATTGCCGACACGGCCTACGTCAGCGCGACGTTCGTGCCCGCTGGTCCGGCTGTGGATTTGGCCCTGTCGCACAACGTGCTGAACATCGTGGCAGGCACCGACCTGATGCTGACGGCCAGCGGTTACGATGTGAACTACGCCAAGCTGACGGGATTGCTTATGGAATACCGCAAGGAAGGCGACAATCAGTGGAACAAGGTGCATGAGTACTCTAAGAGCCGAGATGCTGTTGAAGCCGACGCGAACCTGAGCCTATTGGACGATGCCACGGAGTCTTATACCTTCAACATGAAGGCGCTGCCCGACGGCAACTACGTGTTCCGTGCCCGCACCGTGTGCAACTTCGCCGGTGAGACCGTCTATGGCAACAGCGAGGAGGTGCTCCTGGTGAAGGATCAAAGCGCACCGAAGCTCTTCGGCTACGCCAATCCCGCTGATGGCATACTGAACGCTAACGACGAGATAGGGGTGACGTTCAACGAGGACATCGTGAGCGCCGACCTGAGCCAGTCGAACTTCGTCATTCAGGCCGCCGTGAACGGTCAGCAGGTGGACCACGCCGTGGCCCTCGCTGCCCAGAACACGGAGCGCGCCGCCTACACCGAAGCTAACATCAACCTGGCCAAGAAGGACTTCTCGGCAGATATGTGGGTGAACTACTCGACAGCCGGAACGCTGCTGAGCCACGGCAACGGCGAGGAGAAGTTTGAGGTAGGCACCGATGCTGCAGGGCACCTGACGCTGAAGGTCGGTGAGAATACCTATACCTCGACGGGCACGCTGACGAAGAACAAATGGGTGTTCCTGACTTTCAACTATGTCTACAACGGCGACCAGAGTAAATTCAACGCCCTCTTTGCCGAAGATGCTATGGATACATATCTGTTCAATGACGAAACCGTAGCAGGCTATGAAGGCAGTGGATCGCTGACATTGGGCAAGAATATCACGGCCGACATGCAGGAGCTGACGCTCTGGGACAAGGCACGCTCGTGCAGCGAAGCGAAAGCCGAGAAGGATATGACGAAGAAGCCTTCGACACCAAACCTCATCGGTTACTGGAAGATGGATGAGGGCGACGGCAAAGAAATACGCGACTATGCCCGCAACCGTCACCTGACGATGCCGCAGAGCACCTGGTATCTGAACAACGTGAACATAGCCGCCAATCTCGACGGCACGAAAGCCATGAAACTGGACATCAGCGCCTGCAGCGCCCTCAGCTCCGACGACTACGCCGTAGAGCTGTGGTTCAAGAGCCAGCAGACGGGTAGCGCCACGCTGTTCTCGGCCATCGAGAGCAGTGACGAACGCGTGGAGATGGGCTTCAACGCCGCCGGTGCCCTGACACTGACATCGAAGGGCACGGAGACGGAGATGACCACGACGAACCTGCGCGACAATGCCTGGCATCACCTGGCACTGAATGTGCTGCGCAGCGGCAATGCCACCGTTTATGTCGACGGACAGCCGGTGAAGTCGGTGTCGGCATCGGTAGTGAGCGCACTGGCCGGTGCCAACCTCGTGGTGGGTGCCAAGGCACTGGGCGGAAGCAGTCTGACGAACTACTTCAACGGCTCGGTAGATGAGGTGCGCTTCTGGAAGGCTACGCTCTCAAGCGACTACATCCAGCGCAACAAGAACGTGCGTCTGAATGGCGACGAGGCAGGTCTGGTGGCCTATTATCCGTTTGAGGCACAGCACTTCAACGAGTACCAGCAGAGCCTTGTCGATGAATCGGCTGCCGACCAGAGCCTGATCTATAACGCCACGGAGAAGGTGTATGAGGAGACGGGGCGCACGGCCACGATGACCGCAGGCGACATCGCATTCAACGATAGCGACGTACCAGGTCTGAAGCCTGCTCCGCAACTTTCGAATCTTGACTACAGTTTCGTTGCCAACGAGCGCAGCATTATAATCAAGCTGAACAATCTGGCAGAGGTGCTGGAAGGCACGACCGTAGATTTCACCGTGCGCTACGCCACGGACAAGAACTACAACCAGCAGGCCGACATACACTGGACGGCTTATGTGAAGCAGAACCAGCTGCTGTGGAAGGGCGACAACGAAGTGGCCATCGAGCAGCAGAGCGGCGAGAGTACTACATTCGAGGCCGTAATCGAGAACGAGAGCGGTTTGTCGGAGAACTGGACGCTCAGCGGACTGCCTGCATGGCTGACAGCCAGCGCTACCAGCGGCACGCTGACAGCACAGACGAAGAAGACCATTACGTTCACCGTCAGCGAGAGCACGGCCATCGGCAAGTATGAGCAGAACATCTACCTGACGGGTAACAACAACATCGCTGAATCCCTGACCATCAACCTGAAGGTGAAGGGCGACGAGCCCGACTGGACAGTGAACACCAGCGGCTACCAGTTCACAATGAGCATCGTGGGTCAGCTGCAGTTCCAGGGCAAGATGTCGGAGGACGAGGACGACATGGTGGCAGCCTTCAACGAGGCAGGCGACTGCGTGGGCGTAGCACGTCCGCAGTATGAGAGCGCCTTCGACAGCTACTTCACCATGATGACCGTCTATGGCAATGAAGACAGCAATGAACCGCTTGTGTTCAAGGCCTTCGACGCCTCAACGGGCAAGGTTTATCCCGTGGTGGAGACAGCCGACGAAGTGTATTTCGCCAAGGATGTGAGGTTGGGCAAGCTCACCAACCCGTTCATCTGGAACGTGACCGACAAGATAGAGCAGGTTATCGACCTGAAGGAAGGCTGGAACTGGATATCGCTCTACGTGACGCCAGACGACATGAGCCCCAGCGCAGTGCTGGCAGATGCAAACGACATCCTGACCATCATCAACGGTCCGACAAGCTCGGCTGAATATGACCCGACACTTGGATGGAACGGCACACTCACGGCGATGAACAACGCAACGATGTTCAAACTCAATGCCACCACCGACGGAACAGCGACCATCGTAGGCGCACCCGCCAATGTGACAGGCACACAGATTGCTGTGGTCAAAGGCTTGACATGGATTGGTTACCCGCCATCGTTCACCCTCTCACCCGCCGACGCCTTCGCAGCTCTCGACCCAGAGGATGACGATATGGTGAAGAACCAGAGCGGATTTGCCGTCTATAGCAAGACGAACGCCAAGTGGATAGGAACACTGAACGTGATGGAGCCAGGCAAGGGCTACATATATAGCTCTGAGGCTGCAGGCAGCAAGACCTTCACTTATCCGTCAACGGCTCCTGCCGGTGGTGCGGCTAAGATAAAGGCTTATGTCGAACCTTATGACTACTTCTTCGAGCCTATTGCTCCTGAGACTTACCCAGGCAACATGGTTATGATTGCTCAGGTGCTGCAGGATGGTCTGCCCGTTGAAGGCATCGAAGTGGCTGCCTTCGTGGGCGGTGAATGCCGTGCAACCATCGTCTCCGATGCCGACGGCTATCTGTTCCTGCTCGTGCCGGGCAACCGCGTCGAGACCATGGAACTGCACGCCTACACCGGTGGCGAGGAAGTGCTGCTGAACCTGCCGTTCACCTACCAGACCGACCTGAGGTTAGGTACGCTCACGAAGCCCGTCTTGCTCGACATCGCCGGTATGGCTACGAGCATCGACAAGGTGAAGAACGGGCGCGATGCCGACTACTACGACCTCGGAGGACGCAAGCTCAACCGTAGACCGCAGCAGAAGGGTGTCTACATCCGCGGCAACGAGAAAGTTGTGGTAAAGAATAAGTAACAGGGCGCTGACATGAACAGACTATTTATACATACGGCTGTCGCGGTGGCACTGGCAGTGCTGCCCGCGACGGCTGTAGCACAGACGACCCACTACACGCCCGTGGAGGCAGGCAAATACGAAGCCTACATGAACTTCACAGGGCAGGTGGTGGAAAACGGGGTGCCGATAAATGGTGCCGAGGTGGCGATGTTCGTGGCAGGCGAATGCCGACAGACACAGGTGTCGCATAACATTTCGGGCACCGACCTGCAAGACAACCCCTACAGCATCGACGGTCTGGTGACGTCGTACCTGGCATGGGGCCAGAGCCACCGCGAGAACATCACCTTCAAGGTGTGGCTGCCCAGCGGGGAAGAACGTGAACTGGCAGCGATATGTCCGCTCATCGTGGACTCCCGGACGGGCATGCCCAGCCAGCCTTTCATCCTCGACATCGGCAAGACGGCACACAACGTGGTGATGGACTTCCGACAGGAGGGAGAGGCTGTGATAGGAACCTATTCCGACGGCACCGACAGTAACGTGTTCGCCACGGAGGAAACGTTTGCCTACGACGGAGTGACCATCGTGGCAACAGACCAATGGACTACGGACAACTACGTGAACTACATCAGCGACGAGCAGGGTCTGCGACTGGCACCAGGCGCCACACTGACACTGACTGCCCCCGAGGGCTACGTCATCATAGGTGCATGGCCGCTGAACATTTCGCAGCGCCTCACGCTCGACCAGACGGGTGCGGTGTTTAATTACGAGGGTTGGAAGGGAAGTGCCCAGAGCATCACGCTGACCAACCCGAACCGCAGCACGCAGAACCTGTACGGCATAGAGGTGCGCTACGCAAAGGCCACGCTCCGCGGCGACGTGAACCGCGACGGACAAATCTCTATTGCCGACGTGACGGCACTGGTGAACATCATCCTGGGCAAGGACAACGTGCAGCCCTACATCTACGACCATGAGGCTGCCGACGTGAACACGGACACCACCATCAGCATCGCTGATGTCACGGCCCTGGTGAACATCATCCTGGGAAAAGAACATTAACGATTGGACAATTTGACGATTGGACAATTTGACGATTGGACAAACAGAACCGAGAATCCCACGTCAACGAGGGTTTCTCGGTTCTTTCTCATTATCTCATTTTCTCATTTTCTTTAGTCGACGACGTAGTGCAAAGCACAACCGTTCTATTTAGCCTCTGCCGAACCGACGGAGCAGTGAGAACAGAATCAAAATTTTTGAACTTTGTCGAGTCGCGTCGGAGGAAGACCGAAGGTCAACGCGATAAATTCTCGACCGCAGGTCAATGTAACCACTGATGAGCCGAGACCTCCCCTACTGACTCGTAAAAGCACTGCGCGACTTCCCACGAAGGAGGTCGCACAGTTTGTTTTGTGATGGAAAAACGGATTCTCAGCAGGATTTTACGAATCCGTTAGGAAGTCACACGAAATCTTCATATATTTGTAGGCAGAAAACTACATGCGCATGCGCTACATTATCATAGAAGACGAACGGTTTGCCTACGAAGACATCAAACGGATGATGGAGAGGCTGAGACCTGACTACAAGCTGGTGGGCTGGGCTCAGAGTGCGGAGCAGGGTGCCATGATGCTGCGGGAGACAGAAACCGACCTGCTGATATCGGACATACGGCTGGAGGACGGACTGAGCCTGGACCTGTTCGACCAAGTGGGAACCGACCTGCCCATCATCTTCACCACAGCATATGACGAGTATGCGCTGAGGGCATTCGATTTCTACAGTATAGACTATCTGCTGAAACCTATCGAAGAAGAGAAACTGAACAAGGCGCTGGCGAAGATGGAACTTCATACGGGACTAACAACGGGATCGACGATGTTCGAAAGGTTTCGCAACAGCTACATGGGCGGACAAACCAAGCGTCGCTTCCTAGTGCGAAGGGGTGCCAAATGCCGGTATGTGAAGGTGGAAAATGTAGCAGCCCTATATGCCGACAACAAATACACCATGCTTCTGACCAACGACGGCACAGAATATGACATCAACTACTCACTCGACGAACTGGAGAAGAGACTGGACCCGATGCAATTCTTCTGCGTGACGCGGGGGATTATCCTGAACATAGACAACATTGAAGAAGTGGTCCACGACAAAAGGGGCTGGGTGGAAGCCGTACTGAAAAAACCATTGCACAAGGAACTCAGGAATGGTAGCCGCACGGGCGACAGGGTGACTGTGGCACGAGACCGTGTGAGAGATTTTTTAAAATGGTTTGACAAGTGACGATATGAAACTGAGAACTTACTTATACAGGATTGCAAATACCCCGAGGCAGCTGCTGATTGTATTAGTCCTTTTTCATACAATTACACTGATTCTGGCGGCAACCATCTACTATATGGTGATGCCCTGGGGCGTGAGACCCGACTCGCCCAACACCTTGGGGCGCGACTTTCTGCTCTGCCTGCCAGCACTGGCCTATGCCATGTATTTAAGTATCCGATTCCGACAGTCGAAACGCACACCCAGCAACCGGCGTACATACGTGACCCTCATATTGCTACCCTGCATCACCACACTCATCATATTGGTTTTGTTCGTTTTTAATCCGATGATGACAAGGTATGTGGGAGAGGTTGAAAGCCCAAAAGCTTTGGTGCTTCCGGCTATGCTGTGCAACCTGATGCTGATGCTAACCTTCAGTTTCCTTTATTTATATACGCGCGCGACGCAAACTCGATTACAGCTCATCATCGCTGAGCACGAGCGAGCTGAATATCACTTTCACCTGCTGCGAAACCAGATGAATCCTCACTTCCTGTTCAATGCCCTGAACGTGGCCGCCTCATTGCCCTATGAGGACGCTGATAAGGCCAGCCAATTTATCAAACGGTTGGGGACGGTGTATCGCTATATGCTACAGACAAACGACAAACAGACGGTGAAACTGGCTACCGAGATGGACTTTGTGCAGTCGTACTTGTATCTGGAACAGGTGCGCTTTGACGACAAGTTACAGGTCGTGGTGAATGTTGACGAGAGCCTGCTGGAACGGAGAGTTGTCCCCGGAAGCGTGCAATTGCTTATCGAGAATGCCCTGAAGCACAATGTGGCCACTGCGGAAAGTCCGCTGAAGGTGGAAATCGTGGCAGACAAGCATGGCATCACGGTAAGCAATAACGTACAACTACGCGAGCTCGAGACACGTCCTGGCCAAGGTCTGCAGAATCTGCGCCAACAATATGCCCAACTAGGTCGTGACATGGAGGTGAGAAGGGATGACAAACGGTTTGTCGTGAGCCTTTCTTACGTGTGATTCAGCACCAACCTACCTTTCATCCCCCGAAATCTGCCCTTCGTCGGTTTTCCAATTGCCTTATGCGGTATAGACCATAACTTTGCATCGGGTTTCAAAGCCCATGTGTTTAACAATTTAATAATTACAGTTATGGTACATTACAGCTTTACCGTCCGCGCGGCTAATCCGTCGGAGAAGGACAGCACAAAAAAGATTTACGCTGTCGCACAAAGCAAGGAGACAATGTCCATGCGTGACATTGCCCAGCACATCGCCGAGCACAACTCGGTCTTCTCAGAGGGCACGATCCTGGGTCTGCTTACTGATGCAGGAAAGTGCATATTGGAAAACTTAAAGTCAGGCAACCGTGTAAACCTTTGGGACTTGGGTACTTTCTACATAACCCTCTCATGTGAGGGCGCAGAGACTGCCAAAGACTTCTCCACAAGCCTCATCAAGCACGTCAACCTCCGCTGGACAACCTCGAAGGCGATGGAAAATGCCTTACAGAATGTCACCTTCGAACGCATGCCTACCATCGAATTGACTGATGCTGCCCGTAAGACCATGAGTGAAAAGGCCAATGAAAGCGTTGGCGCACCATCCGATACTGGTGGCGGTTCGGGCGGCTCAGGTTCTGGCGACTCCGGCGACGTGACTCCGTAAGCAACGCCTGACAGCACTCACACCTTCATGGTAAAACAAGAATCCCCGACCTAATGGCCGGGGATTTTGCTTTTGGATGTTTCAAGCATCGCTCTGCGCTCGCTGCTCGATTACTTGACCTTGGTCGAGTAATCTTCACGACTCGGCAAAGCAAATATTTTACTCTGCTTAATTTACTCCCGAATGGTTGTCCTAAAACAAGTTTTGCACGTTCATTCGGAAGTAAATTTGCATAGCGCTTTGCGCTCTGCGCTCGCTGCTCGATTACTTACCGAAGTAGCGCTTCAGCAGGCCAGCGAAGCCGGCACCGTGACGAGCCTCGTCCTTAGCCATCTCATGAACGGTGTCGTGAATGGC
>JAEEGL016709143.1_pt1 | contig 19272 bp, 15 predicted proteins | sample 9134231 | NCBI WGS metagenome assembly JAEEGL01 (sample SAMN16246548, study PRJNA631951) | gut metagenome | biome: gut microbiome; feature: rumen; material: fiber-attached | host: Bos | place: Iran: Karaj | collected 2018-10 | reverse complement strand
TCCATCGTCTTGGCATTCTCGAATTTCTTGTCCTTGTATATACGCTCCTCGATGAATATCTGCTCGAGTGATGCAAAATGCAGCTGCTCCATCAGCTCGCCCTTGCGTATCAGGCGTTCCTGACGCAACAGGGACAGAGTATTGTCTACCGAGCGCTTCAGTACATCGCTTACAGTCAGGAACTGGGGCTTCCTCTCGTCAATTACGCAGCAATTGGGCGATATGCTGACCTCGCAGTCGGTACATGCGTACAGGGCATCTATTGTCTTGTCGCTGCTGGCACCCGGAGTCAGGTGAATCAGTATCTCCACACTTGCAGCAGTCATGTCCTCGACCTTGCGGACCTTTATCTTGCCCTTCTCGGCAGCCTTCAGTATGCTGTCTATGAATGTCGAGGGCTTGCTTGCCGTACCCGTGGTCTTGCCAAACGGGATCTCCGTTATAGCCAGCGTCTTGTTGTCGCGCTTCTCTATCTTGGCACGCACACGCACGCTACCGCCGCGCTGACCGTCGTTGTAACGCGAGACATCTATCGAACCGCCCGTTGGGAAATCAGGGTACAGATGGAACTCCTCGTTGTGAAGATAATGTATTGCAGCATCGCATATCTCGCTGATGTTGTGGGGCAGGATCTTGCACGACAGACCTACCGCAATACCCTCGGCACCCTGTGCCAGCAACAACGGGAACTTGACAGGCAGTGCAACAGGCTCGTTGTTGCGTCCGTCATACGATTTCTTCCATTCCGTCGTCTTGGGATTGAAGGCAATGTCCAGTGCAAATTTCGAGAGGCGTGCCTCGATGTAACGTCCTGCAGCAGCATCGTCGCCGGTCAGGATGTTACCCCAGTTTCCCTGACAGTCAATCAGCAGGTCCTTCTGTCCCAGCTGTACCAGGGCTTCCTTGATACTGGCATCGCCGTGAGGGTGGAACTGCATCGTATGACCTACAATATTCGCAACCTTGTTGTACCGCCCGTCATCCATTCGCTTCATCGAATGCAGGATACGACGCTGTACCGGCTTCAGTCCATCCCCGATATGAGGTACGGCACGCTCCAATATTACATACGAAGCATAATCCAGAAACCAGTTCTGGTACATTTTGTTCAGATGATGCGTGATTCTCTCCTTAGGTTCGATATTGTCTGTCATTGCAAGTACATATTTCCGCACAAAATTATAAAAAAAACGGGACAATCCTCAGTCTTGGCTCAAGTTTTTCATAACTTTGCGGCAATGAGATACCTTTCATTTGCCATAGCCCTGCTGATTCTCTGCCAGACGATGCCTGCGCAAAGGCTGCGCGTTGCAACATGGAATATCGAGAACATGTTTGACACATGTCATGACGAAGGCAAGAATGACTTCGAATTCCTGCCCTCTGCCCCGCGCCGATGGACCTCGGGGCGCTATTGGCACAAGCTGAAGGGTATCTCGCAGACACTGGCGGCAATGGAGCTTCCAGCCATCGTAGCGCTGCAGGAGGTCGAGAATGATACCGTGCTGCGCGACCTGACGCGGCGTACTGCCCTGTGGAGCGCCCATTACAGCTACGTCATAACCGACAGTCAGGATGAGCGTGGCATTGACGTTGGACTCCTGTACCTGCCGGAGCAGTTCAGGCTCTATTGCAGCAGGGGAGTACGTGTCCCCAGTACGGAGCACGGCTTGCACCCTACGCGTGACTTGCTATATGCAGCCGGAGTCCTGCCTGCGGGAGATACGCTTCATGTCATTGCCGTCCATCTCCCCAGCCGACGCAACAACAATGCGGCATCGCGCCAGAACCGTGAATTGGCAGTAAATACGATATTGGAACTGGTCGATTCCATCAACAGTATCAGTAAGGCGAAAATCATCGTTTTGGGCGATTTCAACGCCGAGCCTGGCGATGCGATATTCTCTATGACAAGCAGCCGCCTTACCAGTATCGTCGAGCAGGACAGGAACAAATTACGCGGGCAGATGGGCACTTACTACGTCCGACGGATATGGGGCTACCTGGATCATATACTGGTAAGTCCCGGAATGAAGGATATGGTACAGGGCAGGGCCTGCGAATGCCGTTTCCCCTTCCTGCTTCGCACCAACAGGCAGATTCCCCACCGGACCTATGGCGGAGAGCACTACATGGGCGGTCTCAGCGACCACCTTCCCCTGTTGGCAGATTTCCTATTTCCCGCTCCACCCAAGTGAGTAGACGCGGATATTCACATCCCGGTATCTTTCGCGCAGCGCCCTTATACAGTCGGCAATCGTACTCCCTGTAGTGATAATGTCGTCTACCAGCAGTACCGTCTTGCCGTTCAGGTCGGCGTTCCCACGTACATCAAAGACACCCGACATCGCCTCCTTGCGCTTTGCGAGGTCCTTGTGCGTCTGTGTCGAATTATTCCTTGTACGTACCAGAATATCCGTTTTCAACGGCAGCTTGCAAACATCAGCCACACCCTTGGCAACCCATTCTGCCTGATTATATCCGCGATGCCACAGCCTCCTGGCGGCAAGAGGGACAGGTATGATGAAATCAACCCCGTCTGCCAGTCCCCTTTCCATCCATAGCGGGAATGTGCTGCGCGCCAGGTCGCGTGCAATATCGGGACGCGAGGCATATTTCAGCATTACAAAGATATTGTGGAAATCCGATTCGTGCCTGTAGTAGAAGGTACTTCCACCGGCCTCTACGTCATGCATTTCCCACAGCCGGCGCAAAAGGTGGTTGTCCCCCGCCTCGGCCCAATCTATAGGACGTATCCTGCACAGGCAGGAGTTGCACAGATGCTCCTCCTGGCCAACCAGCTCCCGTCCGCAGGCTATGCAGTAGCGTGGCAGCAGGAAATCAACTAATGTACGAAAGAAAGACATCCGGCTTGTCGTTCATGATAAGTTCCTGCGGGAAGTCAGTTTCCTCCAGCAAAGGCCACAGGTACTGATAGTCGGCAATCGAGAACGATATATGCGCGTCGCTGCCCAGTATAACCGGAATACCCTCCTTGCGGCACAGACGCAGAATTTCCAGGTTGTTGCCAACCGCCTCCAGCTTGCCGCGCGACGGAATCAGGCTGCTGTTGTTTATCTCCAGCAATGTCCTCTCCTCGCCGGCAGCACGTACTATGTCCGGGAAATAAAGTTCGGCCGTGCCGTCTCCCGGATGTGATATAATCTGTGTCCACGGATTGCGTATGGCATTTATCATGCCGTGCGTGTTCTCCTCGCGTGTACCGCCCTGCCAGCACAGGGCATGTATGCCTGCAATGCGCAGGTCCAGGATGCGGTAGTAGTTCTCGTCCAGATCCAGCGTACCCTCGGTATCCAGTATGTTCAGCTCTGCACCCAGCAGCAGCTTTACCCCATACATTTCGCGCGGAATGACATGTATGTTGCGGAAATATATCGGGTTACAGGTACCGGGTATACCTGGAGCATGCTCCGTAATGCCCAGTATCTCCAGTTTCAGCTCAGCTGCACGCTGTGCCATCTCCTGTATGGTGCTGAATGCATGACCGCTGACAATCGTGTGCGTGTGTACATCCAGACGTGTCGTCAACGTGTACATCAGGCCTCGCCGTGTGGTGTGGTTGCTATCGGTGTCGTCCCTGTGCGCTTCAGGCTCAGGTTGTTGCGCATGAACTGGCGCGGATCAACCAGCGGAAGCATTACACGCGGGAAGCCGGCATCCTCGGTGCGTACCGACAGTATGCCGCGTGCAGCACTCAGGGTCAGGTCCGTGATGTGATGCAGCAGGCCTGCAGGTATAATCCACGAGTCACTTGACAGGTCATACAGGGCGCTCCATGATTCGCGCTCGAACTCAAACACCGTCTCTACACTCAGCAGCAGCTGCGTTATGTCGTTCATCTTGAACTCGACATTTGCCAGACAGCGCAGCAGGCGCTTCTCGGTATCTGCATTGAAATTTATCTGGTTCCCCACCTGCATCTCGCCCTTGGGCCACTCGTTGCAGAGAGTAGCGAACTGAACCTGACGTACATCCACCAGCTTGAACTGGATTTGAACTTGTTTCTGCTTATCCATATATTGTATATGATGTATTGTGTGCGTTATTTCTGTTGGCAAAGATACGAAAAAGCATCCGTATAACATAATTGGCCAAACATAATTTGCAAATACATCCATTATTTTATACCTTTGTCCATACAAGATTAACGATCAGGCTATAATGTCAGCACAGCAACTGGATCTGTTCTCACAAGCAGAAATACCCGAATCCATACCTTGTCCCATCATGGGCCGCAGGGTAGTGGTGGCAGGCGAGTTCCCACGCGGAAGGCAGAATATGAAAAGCACATTGCTGCGCCTCGGTGCAGCCGATGTACGCTTCGACAAGCCACAGCGCAGCACCCATTTCCTGGTAGTAGGGGACAATCCCCCCACGGACACTATGGAATACTACCGCCTGTACAGGCACGACGGCTACAATATCCGCCTGCTATACCTACAGGACATACAGTCAATACAAGACGGCAATTACCGGGATTATCAGGTTCCCGAAACCGTAGGGAAACAGCTGCGCCTCAACCGCGACGAGGTCTATTGGACACCCGCCTCGATATCAGGACACAAGAGCGAGCGCCTTGCCTCGCCCCTGGTTCTTGACAGCATGTCCGAACTTTACGGACGCGAGATATTTGTCCACCCAAGCATTTCCAAAGCTCATCCCCAACTGTGCCAGCAGATAGGCAATCTGGGCGGCTATGCCAACGATGCTATGGCCGACGATACGGACAGCATAGTAGTGCCCGCCTCGCTGCCACGCGAGATACTGCAGGACGTCGAGGACTACTACAACGCATCCAGGGCACAGCAGTTCAACATCCCATTCATCATACTGGAAGACCTGCTGCAGTATATTGAAAAACGCAAACAATAAAACCATATATAATATGAAGATACGCGTAGGATTCGGATATGACGTACACCAGCTTGTCGCAGGGCGTGACCTGTGGCTCGGCGGCATCAAGATACCGCATACACATGGGCTGTTGGGACACAGCGATGCAGACGTGCTGATCCATGCAATATGCGACGCCCTGCTCGGCGCAGCCAATATGCGCGACATAGGCTACCATTTCCCCGATACAGGCAAGGAGTTCGAGGGTATCGACAGCAAGATACTGCTCAGGCGTACTGTGGAACTCATTGCAGGCAAGGGCTACCATATCGGCAACATAGATGCCACAATATGTGCCCAGCGTCCCAAGATAGGACCACATATCACCGCCATGCAGCAATGCCTTGCCCAATGTATGGGCATAGACGCTGACGACGTCAGCATCAAGGCAACCACCACAGAGAAACTTGGCTTCACCGGTCGCGAAGAGGGCATCAGCGCCTATGCAACCGTGCTGATACAGGGATAAAATTCGCCCTGTATTTCATTACGTCTTTTTGAAATATTCCTGCTGATGCTATTGTCAAGAAAGATATTATTTGTTATGTCATTGTTGAACGTATGTATGACGATGACAGCACAAGACAGTATATCCGTCCATCAACACGATTTGGATTCCACAGACATATTCTATCGTCACATGCAGTTGAACGAGCTGACAGTGACTGGTGTTACTGGCTATACGAAACTAAAATATTCAACGATACCCATCACCATTGTCAATGCCAAGGAATTGCGTTCAATCGCCTCGACCAACATCATTGATGCCATTTCCCGTCAGCCCGGTTTGGATCAATTGACCACTGGCTGCGGCATCTCCAAACCAATTATCCGCGGGTTGGGTTACAACCGCGTGGTAGTGATGAGTGACGGTGTGCGCCAGGAAGGCCAGCAATGGGGCGACGAACACGGTGTCGAGGTGGACGGCGGCAGCGTTCACTCTGTGGAGATCCTGAAAGGCCCCGCCTCTTTGATGTATGGTTCCGATGCTATGGCAGGCGTGGTCATCCTGCGTAGTCGCCCCATTCTGCCCGAAGGTGAGATGCGCGGCAGCTTTTCCGCCGAATATCAAACCAACAATGGCCTCATGGGTTATTCGCTCAATATGGGAGGCAATCATCGCGGATTGGTGTGGGACGGCCGCTGGAGCGGCAAGATGGCCCACGCCTACGAGAATAAGTACGACGGTTACGTGTATGGGTCGCAGTTCAAGGAGATGTCGGGACGACTGATGCTCGGGTTGCAGAAGCAGTGGGGCTACTCTCGCCTGACTGGCACACTGTACCACCTGACGCCCGGCATCATCGAGGGACGGCGTGACGAACGGACGGGAGACCTGATTAGCGAGGAAGGCTGGAGCGGACACAGCTACGGCAAGTGGCTGCCCTATCAGCAGGTGAGACATTACAAGATGGTGTGGGACAATGCCCTGAATTTTTCCTGTGGCACACTGAAGGCCACCATAGGCTATCAGCAAAACCGCCGTCAGGAATATGAAGAAACACATAGTCACGAACACGAGGCAGAAGAGGGAGACGGGCACGAACACGAACATGGTGGTGCCGAAGAGCCTTCGCTGGATTTCAAGCTTCACACCGTAACCTACGACCTGCGCTATCTGACCAGTGAATTCAGTGGATGGAAAATATCTGGCGGCCTGCAGGGCATGTGGCAGCAATCCCTGAATCTGGGGGAGGAGTTCCTCATTCCTGCCTACAACCTGTTCGATATCGGCTTCTACGTCACTGCCAGCAAACGACTCAAGCGCTGGACCCTGAACGGTGGTATACGTCTGGACCACCGTCATCTGCACGGTGAAGCGCTCGAAGAGGACGGCATCCTGCGCTTCCAGGATTTCAGTCGCAACTTCAACGGCGTGACGGGCAGTGTAGGAACCGTATGGAATGCCAACGACCACCTGAACTTGCGCCTCAACGTGGCGCGCGGATTCCGTGCGCCCAACATGAGTGAACTGGGCTCAAACGGAGCGCACGAAGGTGCCTTGCGCTACGAGATTGGCAATCCGCGACTAAAGGCGGAATACAGTTTACAGTGCGACCTGGGCCTTGACTTTACCTCGCGCTATGTGTCGGCAGAACTGGCCCTTTTTGCCAACTATATTTCCAACTATATCTTCCTTAAGGGCGATGGACGCGAGATTGACGGACATCCCGTTTATAGCTATGCTCAGGGCGACGCCAGACTGCTTGGCTTTGAGGTGGGAGTTGACATCCATCCGATTCACGCTCTGCATATTGAGAATACGTTCTCCTATGTCAATGCTTGCCAGCTGAACCAACCCGAAGAGTCGAAATATCTGCCCTATACACCGGCCCCGCGCTGGAGCTCTAAGATTAAGTGGGAACTGCTGCACCACAGCCATCCCACGATGGGCTCACATGCTCGTCATCTCCATCACGCCAAGGGTCTCTCCGCAGACAACCTCTACATTGCAGCAGGCATGGATTACTACCTGAAGCAGAATCATATCTATGCCGTAGACGACACTGAGACGCCGACCCCCGGCTATGTGATGATGAATATATCGGCCGGCAGCGACCTGACATGGAAGGGGAAAAAGATTGCCGAACTGTACGTTATTGCCGACAATCTGCTGAACAAAGCGTATCAGAGCCACCTTAGCCGCCTGAAATACGCCGACGTCAACTGCGTTACCGGCCGGCAGGGAGTATATAGCATGGGACGCAATATTACCATCAAGCTCGTGGTGCCCATCAATATTTTTTAAAGTGATCTAAAACCACGTAACATTACCTGTATAATTATTCTCTCGACGTAAGAATGTTTTCTCACGTCGTAAGAATATATTCTCTCGTCGTGATAATTTATTCTCACGTCGTGAGAATTGTTATGGATGCGGTAATAGAATGTTTTATTCCCTGGATAAATCCCTTTTGTACCCCGAGGAGAGAAGGTTTATTCCCCTTTCCGGGCATAGATATAAAATATTTGTCTTTGAGATATTTGTCGATAATGTCTGCAAGATGTTGGGTTTCGGCATGTAAGGCATATATAGTAGCTATATTGAACAAGGGTATAATTAGAGTTTTATTACAGTCGAACACGTTTTTTATACAAATAATGTTGTTCGTATTATAAAAAATGTTAACTTTGTTGCGTCGCGGTATTAAAGTGTGATTTATTTTTTATATAAACTAAAAACAATCCGTTATGAAACTAACAACTTACCCCCCCCCTAATGCGGTTTATCGCATCCGTGTTTTTTCTTGCAATTAGTTCCCTCTCATGGGCAACTTATTTTGAATTATCAGGCATAGGTTATGACCGTCGCATATCAGAAGATGGCAGTACTGATGTTGTATTTGTAGTAAAATTAACTAACGGCTCATACTCAGGCTCGGTAGTTATTCCATCCTCAGTTACTTACGGCGGCCTAAAATTCGATGTCGTAGGAATAGCAAGCCACGCTTTCTATGGCTGCACCAACTTGACTTCCATTACCATCCCCAGCAGCGTTAAGACAATCGGCGAATATGCTTTCTATGATTGTACCGGTTTGACTTCCGTCACCATCCCCAGCAGCGTAAAGACCATCAGTGATTATGCTTTTTTCCGTAGTGGCTTGACTTCCGTTAGCATGCCCACCGGCGTAACCAGCATTGGTGAATATGCTTTTGGCGCATGCTCTATGCAATCCATTACTATCCCGTCTACTGTTACCCACATCAGCAGTTATGCCTTCAGCGGTTGCCGTAGCTTGACATCAGTCACCATACCTGCCAATGTAGTTGACCTTGGCGATAAGGCCTTTTATAACTGCAATGCACTTGCCAGTGTAACCATCAACTCGAACCACGTAGCATCCAGGACATATACTACCAGCTATAACCTTACTACCATTTTCAACAATAATCCAACGAAATACACTCTGGGCACCAGCGTTTCAGGCATTGGTGATTATGCCTTCTATGGTTGCGCTAGACTGACATCCGTCACCATCCCCAACAGCGTGAAGACCATAGGTGATAATGCCTTCTGTGATTGCACCGGTTTGACATCCGTGTCTATCTCCGGTAGCACGAAGTCTATTGGCGTTCGGGCCTTCCGGGGTTGCACAAACCTGACATCCGTGTCTATCCCTACCAGCGTCAAGACCATTGGCGACTATGCCTTTCAGGGATGCTCTAAACTGACATCAGTCACCATACCTACCAATGTTGCAGAAATCGGCACCTATGCTTTCAACGGCTGCAATTTACTTGGAAGTGTAACCATCAACTCCAACATGGTTGCATCCAGGTCATACAATGGCAGCTATAACTTCGCTTCGATTTTCGGTAATCAGGTAACGGATTACACTCTGGGCAGCAGCGTTCTCAGCATAGGTGACTATGCTTTCTACGATTGTAGCGGCATCACTTCGGTGTCCTTCCCCAGCAATCTCAGGTCCATTGGCAACAATGCATTCTATAATTGCATAGGTCTGACGGCTGCTGCAATACCCAACAATGTCAACAGTATTGGCGAATATGCTTTCCGTGGTTGCATCGGCTTGCAATCTGTAAACATACCCACAGGCATTTCCAAGATTAACAGATATGCATTCGCCGGTTGCTCAGGACTGACTGCAGTTACCATTCCCGAAGGTGTAACTACTATTGGCGCCTATGCCTTCAACGAGTGTTCAGGACTTAGCAGCGTAATTATCCCTGCAAGCGTCACAAGCTGCGTATCGGGAGCCTTCTACCTGTGCAACGGACTGACGAAGGCTCAGTTTGCCAGCGTTGAAAGCTTTTGTAAGATTAAGTTTGACAATTCCACTGCCAATCCCCTGTATTATGCAAAGCACCTTTATATAGATGATCAGGAGGTGACTGAAGTGGATATTCCGGAGGGAATTACAGAAATCGGCACGTCTCAATTCTATGGTTTCTCCAACATGACGTCTGTTACAATTCCCAGTAGTGTTACCAATATAGGCAACTATGCTTTCTATAAGTGTACGGGGCTGACCAGTGTTACCTGCAAGGCTACAAGCGTTCCTACTACGGTAACTTCGACATCTTTCCAAAATGTTCCTTTTGACGAAGCTACGTTGTATGTACCAAAATCAGCTGTCAATGACTATCAGAATACCGCCCCATGGAGCAACTTCACCACCATCCAGGGCATTGATGTAGGTCCGCTTATTGGCGATGCCAACCAGAATGGTGAAATCGAGATTGGTGACGTGACCAGGATACTGTGGATTATGGCAGGAGGTGAGTAAACGGAGTTTAATTCATAATTCATAATTCTCAATTCATATTTCATAATTGAGAGATACAATTACCGCCTGTTGGTCAGCGACCAGCAGGCGTATTGTTTGAAACGCGGTAATAATGTGTTTTTTTTCCTGTTGCAAATTATTTTTATTTCTCTCATTCTGGAAATGCGTATGTGTTTTCTTTGGGCTTTTGGGAGAAATATTGTATATTTGTGCTCTTGAAAATAATAGTATAAGATATATAGCACATGGAAAAGATTCAGGAACTGACGGAAAAGATTTATTCCGAAGGTGTAGAACGGGGTCGGCAGGAGGCTGACCGTATTGTTGCTGAGGCGCAGGAGAAGGCGCAGGCGATAATTGCTGAGGCTCAGCAGAAGGCGAAGAACATCCAGGCAACGGCCGAGAGGGCTGCTGCGGAGCTGGATGCGAACACGAGGAACGAGCTGAAGTTGTACACGGCTCAGGCAATGGGTGCGCTGAAGAGTGAGATTGCCAACAGCCTGGCAGCGACAACGATTACGGCGGCTGCTGAGACATTGACTAACGACAAGGAGTTCCTGCAGAAATTTGTGGTGGCTTTGGCAAGCCAGTGGGTGCAGGATGAGCCTATCGTGATAAGTACTGCCGATGCCGAGGGTCTGAAGGCTTATTTTGCCAAGCAGGCAAAGGCTGTGCTGGACAAGGGTGTTACAATCCGCAAGGTGAACGGCAAGGAGACTTTGTTCACGGTGGAGCCTGCTGACGGCAGCTACAAGGTGAATTTTGGCAAGGAGGAGTTCGAGGCTTATTTCAAGAACTTTTTGCGTCCGCAGTTGATTGATATGCTGTTCTAGGGAAATGGCGGAGTTTTATAGTCTTTTATGCGGGCTCCCGGATCTGAGGTTGGATGATGCGGCTGCCGAGGCTGTAAGTCTGAGCGAGGTGCGTGAGTTGCTGGGGAACGAGGACCTGAGCGGTCGTGAGGCTGAGATATTGGGTCTGTTTTTCCTGTATGGTGACTGTCGCAACCTGGTCGTGTTGTTGAAGGACAGCGCGGCGAAGCTTCCGTACATTGGTAACTTCAGTCGCGAGGAGTTGCAGGAGCTGATTGCGGATGCTCTGGAGGATGTGTTCGAGGATGACAGGCGTTTTCCTGATTTCATGGCTCCGTTTGTACGTGAGTATGTCGAGCGTCGTAATGAGCCGGGGTATTTTGCCGAGGATCGCATAATGGTGCGTTACTGGGGGTATCTGATGAAGCGGGGTACTGGTTTCGTGTCGAAATGGGCGGAGCTGAACCTGAACATCTGCAACATTCTGACTGCGCTGATTTGCCGTGCCCAGGGGTGGCAGGTGCAGGATTATATCTATGGCGAGAATAATGTGACGTATCTGATACTGAATCGTCAGTCGGCGGATTTTGATTTGTCGAAGGAGATTGACTATGTGCCGGAGCTGATGCAGATTGTGCAGGAGGCTGATCCGGTGCAGAAGGAGCGTCGCATAGATACGCTGCGGTGGCGGTGGCTGGAGAACGAGACTTTCCAGGAGCCGTTTGATATAAATGCTGTGTATGCTTATCTGCTGAAGGTGCAGATGCTGGAGCGTTGGACGATGCTGGATCCTGAGAGGGGTCGCGAGGCGTTTACGGGGATTATAGAGAACTTGCGCAGCGAGTGCAAGGTGCCTGATGAATTTAAAAGATAAAAAATTAAGAATTAGATATAACTATGACAAACGGAATTGTTAGTGGCGTAGTATCGAACATGGTGACGGTCCGTGTGGATGGGGCTGTGCTTCAGGGAGAGATATGCTACATTACAACTGGCGGCGACCGTCTGATGGCGGAGGTCATCAAGGTGGTGGGCAAGGATGTCTATGTGCAGGTGTTCGAGAGTACTCGCGGTCTGAAGGTGGGTGCTCCTGTCGAGTTTACGGGACACCAGCTGGAGATTCAGCTTGGCCCTGGTATGCTGAGTAAGAACTATGACGGTCTGCAGAATGACCTGGACAAGATGGAGGGTGTCTTCCTGAAGCGTGGCCAGTATACGGAGCCGTTGGATGCTGATCGCGAGTGGGACTTTGAGCCTATTGTAAAGGTGGGTGACAAGGTCGAGTCGAGTGACTGGCTGGGCAAGGTGGAGGAGAACCACCAGGCGCTGAAGATCATGGTTCCGTTCCAGATGGAGGGCGTTGCTACGGTGAAGAGTATTGTGGCTGCGGGCAAGTACAGGATTCATGATGTGATTGCTGTGCTTGAGACGGAGGATGGCAAGGAGCTGAAGGTTGATATGGTTCAGCACTGGCCTGTGAAGTTTGCTATGACGAACTACAGGGAGAAGCCGCGTCCGTTCAAGTTGCTGGAGACGGGTGTGCGTACTATTGATACGTTTAATCCTATTGTCGAGGGTGGTACTGGTTTTATCCCTGGTCCTTTCGGTACGGGTAAGACGGTGCTGCAGCATGCTATAAGCAAGCAGGCCGAGGCTGATATCGTGATTATTGCTGCCTGTGGTGAGCGTGCGAACGAGGTTGTGGAGATTTTCTCGGAGTTCCCCGAGCTGGTGGATCCTCATACGGGTCGCAAGCTGATGGAGCGTACTATTATTATTGCCAATACGTCTAACATGCCTGTTGCGGCTCGTGAGGCTTCGGTATATACGGCTATGACAATGGCTGAGTATTATCGTTCGCAGGGCTTGCGTGTGCTGCTGATGGCTGACTCGACATCGCGTTGGGCTCAGGCTTTGCGTGAGATGAGTAACCGTATGGAGGAGCTGCCCGGACCTGATGCGTTCCCGATGGACTTGGGTGCCCTGGTGGCTAACTTCTATGGCCGTGCGGGATATGTGTATCTGAAGAATGGCGAGGTTGGTTCTGTTACGTTCCTGGGTACTGTGTCGCCTGCGGGTGGTAACCTGAAGGAGCCTGTGACGGAGAACACGAAGAAGGTGGCGCGTTGTTTCTATGCCTTGGAGCAGGATCGTGCTGACAAGAAGCGTTATCCTGCTGTGAATCCTATTGATTCGTACTCGAAGTATCTGGAGTATCCTGAGTTTGCCGAGTATATAAACGGTCATATCAGCGAGGATTGGATTCCGAAGGTGATGGCCTTGAAGACGAGGATGCAGCGTGGTAAGGAGATTGCCGAGCAGATCAACATCCTGGGTGATGACGGTGTGCCTGTGGATTATCATGTTACATTCTGGAAGTCTGAGGTTATTGACTTTATCATCCTGCAGCAGGATGCCTTTGACGAGGTTGATGCGGTGACTCCGCTGGAGCGCCAGCAGGCAATATTGGATCTGGTGACCAGGATTTGTGACAAGGATGACTACGAGTTTGATACGTTCCTGGATGTGGTGGATTATTTCAAGAAGTTGATAAACCTGTGCAAGCAGATGAACTACTCGGAGTACAAGAGCGAGCAGTACTATGACTTTATGAAGCAGGTGGAGGCAATGTTATAATATAAATAAGGTATGGCAACAGCATTTCAGAAAGTATATACGCAGATAAGCCAGATTACGAAGGCTACGTGCTCGCTGAAGGCGAAGGGTGTAGGTAACGAGGAACTGGCTATGATTAACGGCCGCCTGGCTCAGGTGGTAAAGATTGCAGGGGAGGATGTGACTCTGCAGGTTTTCGAGGGTACTGGTGGTATCCCGACCAACGCCGAGGTTACGTTTCTGGGCAAGTCTCCATCGCTGAAGGTGAGCGAGCAGCTGGCGGGCCGTTTCTTCAATGCATACGGTCAGCCTATCGACGGTGGTCCGGAGATCGAGGGTAAGGAGGTTGCTATCGGTGGTCCTTCGGTGAACCCTGTGCGCCGTAAGCAGCCGTCGGAACTGATTGCGACTGGTATTGCGGGTATTGATATGAACAATACTCTGGTGTCGGGTCAGAAGATTCCGTTCTTTGCTGATCCTGACCAGCCGTTCAACGAGGTGATGGCTATGGTGGCTATGCGTGCCAAGTGTGACAAGATCATCCTGGGCGGTATGGGTATGACTAATGATGACTATTATTTCTTCCGCAACACGTTTGCCGGTGCGGGTGCCCTGGATCGTATCATATCGTTCATAAATACGACTGAGGATCCTGCTGTGGAGCGTCTGCTGATACCGGATATGGCTCTGGCTGCGGCTGAGTATTTCGCTGTGGAGAAGCACGAGACGGTGCTGGTTCTGCTGACGGATATGACGTCTTATGCGGACTCGCTGTCAATCGTAAGTAACCGTATGGATCAGATTCCTTCGAAGGATTCCATGCCTGGTTCGCTGTACAGTGACTTGGCGAAGATCTATGAGAAGGCTGTCCAGTTCCCTGAGAGTGTGGGCGGCGGTTCGATCACCATTATTGCGGTAACGACGTTGTCGGGTGGTGACATCACTCATGCGGTGCCTGATAATACGGGTTATATTACGGAAGGTCAGCTGTATCTGCGCCGTGACAGTGATGTGGGCAAGGTGATCGTGGATCCGTTCCGTTCGCTGTCGCGTCTGAAGCAGTTGGTGGCTGGTAAGAAGACGCGTAAGGATCATTCGCAGGTGATGAATGCTGCTATTCGTCTGTATGCGGATGCGGCTAATGCGAAGACGAAGCTGGAGAACGGTTTCGATCTGACGGATTATGACAATCGCTGTCTGGACTTTGCGAAGGATTATTCGAGGAGGTTGCTGGCGATTGACGTGAACCTGAATACGGAGGAGATGTTGGACGTGACATGGGAATTGTTGCGCAAGTACTTCAAACTGGAGGAGGTTAATATCAAGAAGGAGTTTACCGACATCTATTGGAAGTAATAAATGGCTATCAAGTTTCAATATAACAAAACGTCCTTACAAGCGCTTGAGAAGAACCTGAAGATGCGACAGAGGACCTTGCCTATCATCAAGAGCAAGGAGACTGCGCTGCGTCTGGAGGTGAAGAAATGCAAGGAGGATGCCGAGTCTCTGGAGCGTAAGCTGCAGGAGCAGATAAACGGCTACGAGAGCATGTATGCGCTGTGGGGCGAGTTTGATGCATCGCTGGTCGAGCTTGAGGATGTCCGGATTGATGTGAAGAAGATTGCCGGCGTACGTGTTCCAGTGCTGTCGAACATAAGCCTGAGGGTTCGTCCTTTCGGTTTGTTCTCGGCGCCGAAATGGTATTTTGACGGAATACGTCTCTTGCAGGGTCTTGCCAAAACGGCTGTTGAGCATGAATTTGCTCTTGCCAAGCTGAATTTGCTGGATCATGCGCGTAAGAAGACTACGCAGAAGGTTAATCTGTTCGAGAAGGTTCAGATCCCGGGATTCCAGGAGGCTGTGCGTAAGATCAAGCGTTTTATGGAGGACGAGGAGAATCTGTCCAAGTCAAGTCAGAAGATCCTGAAATCGCTGCAGCAAAAGCGTGCAAATAAAGAACAGGAGGAAGCTGTATGATACAGAGGATGAAGAAACTGACGTTCCTTGTCTACCACAAGGAATATGACCGTTTCCTTGTGGAACTGCAAAAGCTGGGTGTGCTGCACATACAGCCTTCGGCAGATCAGTCAAAGGCTGAGCCTGATTCTTTGCGCCAACTGAAGGAGCAGTTGCATGTCGTGCAGGACGTGAAGGCTTCGCTGATGAAGCTGACGGGGCAGTTTGACGAGGATATTGTTCCTGCCGGGGTTGATGTCAATCTGGTAGGACGTGTACAGGCTATTGCCGAGCGTCTGCGTATCGTGGAGAATACTCTGGACAAGGCGCGTCGTGACGAGCGTCTGCTGGCTCCGTGGGGTGATATCGACAAGGAGCAGATGGAGCGTATGCATCAGGCTGGCTTGCAGGAGTATTACTACAAGGTGAGCTGTGCTTACTTTGACAGGGAACTGGCTGATTACAGCGCGCTGGAGGTTAGCAGGGACAAGAAGTTCGTGTATTTCATTACTTTCTCGCTGGACGGAAAGGAACCTGAGGGTATTGCTGCGCTGCCTTTGACATTGCCTGCGGGTTTGTATAGCGAGGTGCGTGCACAGGTAGTTGCCCTGGAGGAGGAACAGCGTCAGCTGATTGCCGAGCGTATGGAAATAGCCGGCAACCGTATCGGGAGCATCAAGGCTTACGAGCTGGAGCTGATGAATACTATTGCCCGCGAGGAGGCTAATCTGGATACGTTGCGTGCTGCTGGCGAGACGGTTATGGTGCTGGAGGGATGGTTCCCTGTTACCCAGTGCGGGGTAGTGGAGGATTTCCTGAAGAAGGCGGATGTGTATTACGAGATGCGTGATCCTGTGGATACGGATACCGTGCCTACGCAGTTCTGCAACAACCGATATAACCGTATGTTCGAGCGCCTGACGAAGATGTATGGCTATCCGTGTTACAACGAGTGGGATCCGACACCTATTGTCGCACCGTTCTTTACGTTGTTCTTTGCAATATGTATGGGCGATGCGGTCTATGGTGTGATTATGATGATATACGGTATGCTGGAGGTTACCGGCAGGGCGAAGAAGACTCCTATATTGGGCGAGATGCTGCACGGATGTGGCGATATCCTTGTCGCCCTGGGTGCTGCCACTACGGTGATAGGTCTGGCTTTGGGTACTGTATGCGGTACGAATATTGCAGAGTGGACATTCATTTCGCTGCCATCTGCGGTAAAGGATTACTACCAGTTCGTACAGGGCAATTTCCCGGGTACCACGTATTCGTTCCAGATGGTTGCTGCCATAATAATAGGTGTCCTGCACCTGTGTATCGCAATGGTTGTCAAGGCTGTGCTTTTCAGCAAGAAGGAGGGTTTCCTGAACAATCTGGGACAGTGGGGTTGGACATTGCTGATGATTGGCGGTATCATAACCGGTACGCTGTGGGCAGTGGGAACCCTGAGCCAGGAGGCTACGACTTATGTGCTGATCGGCATAGGTGCTGTCGCTGCGTTGTGCATTTATTTCCTGAACAATGTGCAGCGGCTTAGGAACAAGTTTATCCAGGGCCTGATTATAAACCCGTTGGCAGGTCTGTATGATACATATAATATGGCAAGCGGATTGTTGGGCGACGTGCTCAGCTACGTTCGTCTGTATGCCTTGTGTCTTGCAGGTGGTGTCCTGGGTTCTGCATTCAACAGTATCGGCTCGATGTGTGCCGACAGTTTTGCTGGCGGCATAGCCGTTGCAATACTGATTTATGCAATAGGGCATCTTCTGAACCTTCTTCTCTCGGGCATTTCGGCATTTGTACATCCCCTGCGTCTGAATTTCGTGGAGTATTTCAAGAACTCCGGTTACGAGGGTAGGGGAACGGCATACGAACCTTTTAAAAACAAATAAAACAAAGTAATAATCAATAATAACAAAAAAACTATGGACATTAATGTAATTCTGGGTTATCTGGGCCTTGGCCTGATGCTCGCGCTTTCCGGAATAGGAAGCTGTTATGGAACAACAATTGTAGGTAAGGCTGCAGAGGGTGCTCTGAAGAAGGATCCCAGCAAGGCTTCGAGCTACATGATTCTGAGTGCTCTGCCTGCTACTCAGGGTCTGTATGGCTTCCTGGCATTGTTCCTGCATTCTTCACTGGCTGTAAGCAATGGTCCTCTGATGTTTGGTGTAGGTCTGGGCGTAGGCTTGGTTTGCCTGTTCTCTTCTATACGTCAGGGTCAGGTATGTGCCGCTGGTGTTCAGGGATTGTCTCAGGGTCACGATGTTACTACACAAACCATGATCTATGCAGCCCTCCCCGAGTTCTATGCTATTCTTGCTCTCGTAGCAACCTTCCTGGTTAAGTAACGACAGGACTCATTTAGGAAAATGAAAATAGCCAGAGGCAAAAGTCTCTGGCTATTTCTGTATCCATGCTCCTGCAGGTTCCTATGGCTGCAGGGTGACTGTGCAGTCGGGGGTAACGTTTTTCTCGTCTGTGCCGTTGTAATCCAGCATCATGCTGTGCAGTGTTTTCAGCAGTTTGTCCTTGGCCTCTGTCTGCACGGCTTCGGTATCCAGATGGATACGGTCGTATATGTCTGCACCGCCGTGGTGCGGTTCGTCACCTTGTGTAAAGGCTATTAGTGCCTGGCACAGGTTGTCGCCTAAGATGTAGAATGCTATTGTTGCGAGTGTTTTGCCCAGTAAACTGGCAAGCCTGGTTTTCATCATTTCCTGTGCCTGTTCCTTGAGCAGGTTCATGCCGTAGTTCCTGTGCAGGTTTATGCTCTTGCTCGTTATGCTCACCTTTTGGGTGTGGGGGTCAACATGCAGTGTACGGAAATAGGACGGATATGTGCTCAATCCTCCGGTACTGATATCCCAGATGCGCCACGTCCTGTTGTTGACGGTGAAATCCGCACCGGCTATATCCTGAACGTGGAAATGTCCGCTGACCACATAGTGTATCCCGGCTTCGGCAAATGCCTGGCGTAGTTCGGCTGGTGTCACAGCCTGGGTGTCATTGTCCCTTTTCTGGTATTTGATATTGTATAATGTACTGGGGAAAAGGGATGCCTGGTTGTTGAAGTGTTCCAGCAGCTGTTGGTGTACCAGGGCGATGATCATGCGTCCTTCGCTGCGCATGGTCTGTGCCGTATGCTGGAGCCATTCCAGGTGCGAGCGTGTAATGCAGCCGTCGCTGACGTACTGGCCGGTGCCGTAGATATTTGCATCCAGACCTATGATTGCCAGATCCTTTCCTATGCGCTGAGCCCATGACAGTGAACCTTCGTGCTGGATATTGCCCATGAAATCGGCATATATCGTACGGAAATCGTGGACGGTTGTTTCTTCGTCTCCCAGATGATATGGGTTGAGGATGTCGTGGTTGCCGGGAACTATCAATACACGAGTGCCTGCCGCACTGACTTTGTGCAGCAGGTCGCTCATTGTATGATGTCCTTGTTTCTCGCCGTTGTAGGTGAGGTCTCCGCTGATAAGGAGCAGATCGGGTTTGTCTGCCTTTATGCTGTCCAGCGCTGCCTGTAGCAGCTCGAGGCTCTGTGCATCCATCTTGCCACCGGCCTTACCAAGTAGGCTTACCTGTTCGCCAGCTACGATGTGGCAGTCGCTGATGACGGCAATCCTGATATCTGCATGACTTAGCAGTGTACCGCATAATAGGGCAACTGACAGGATGATGTTTTTCATTATTCTCATCTTTCTGGAT
>JAEEGL016176418.1_pt1 | contig 19272 bp, 15 predicted proteins | sample 9134231 | NCBI WGS metagenome assembly JAEEGL01 (sample SAMN16246548, study PRJNA631951) | gut metagenome | biome: gut microbiome; feature: rumen; material: fiber-attached | host: Bos | place: Iran: Karaj | collected 2018-10 | reverse complement strand
TGCATATCGAGCGACATCTCTATACGTGTGAAAGCCAAGGTCTGACGGTCGATATACATCCGGCCATAGTACAACACATGGTCGACTGAATACCTCGGCTCAAAGGCAATGACCACCTGAGGACGGTCATCGATGAGGGTAGGCACCTCCATTCGTAGAGAATAATGAAGTATTTCTTCTTCGGAGAGCAAAAACTCAGGTATCTTGACCACATCCAATGCCACTGGAAGCGTAGGGCCTCCCTGTATCTTGGCACCGAGGGTATCTGTCTCTTTGGGACTCACCAACTTGCGACCTTTAATGATAGACACTCGGTCGGTTGTGGCAGGACGTGTATATGACGACTTATACATATCGGTTACCGCCTCAGCCACATAAATATAGCGGCGGCCTCGCTGGGTGGTCTCACGGTAAAAACAGCGCATCAATTCATTGTTTTTGCTGTAGTTCTGAGGTATCTTCGAGCGGGCCACCTCGACGATCTCATAGGGGTTGGCGGCATTGACGATCAACTCATTGAGTGTGATAGTTCCTGGGGTGAGGCGGATTTTCAGACCTTGGCTGTCGGCTGTGACAGGCACACGCTGGGTGTTGTAGCCAAGACTCGAAACAATAATCGTCGTGAGGGGCGCAGAAGATTTCAAGGTAAAAAAGCCATCGGCATTGGTCACTGTGGCTTCATGTCCATCAGGGGATGTAATACTCACCTGAGCCAAGCGCTTGCCTGTCTGTGCGTCGCGCACCACACCACTCACAGTGTTATACGAAGGCTGTGCGGCAACGGTCGCACAAAGCATCACCGACATATAAAGCAATATCAGAATTTTCCTTGGCATGATTTCTACTATTGGCAGGGTGAGTATATATAATATAAGGTGTATATGATGGTGACATCGACTAAATACAGTGGATGTATTGACAAAGCAAATATAGGAATAATATTTCATTTTCACAATATTTCTCGTTATTAATTATACTTTTTTAAAATCTGGCATATTTCACACGTATTTTTATTATTTTTGCAGCATAGAGCAATAAAAAGACATGAAAACATTCTCTCTGTGTGTATTTCTTTCTCTGATTGTCCTGATTGCCGGCTGTGGCAACAGGAAAAACCACCCACAACCATCACCGCCATCACATCAACAAGAGGCGACGGAGTTTCGCACCGACTCATTCAAATTTGCAAGTCAGAGCCGGCAAGGGCGTTGTGAGATCTTCTTAGACTATCCTGTGCAAGACGGCACTCCTGCAGCCATCGCTGTAAAAGATTATATCAAAGCCACACTTTTTGACAACAGCGCCAGCCTTGCGCCCGACGAACCAGAGGCCATCACCAAAGCATACTGTGAACAAACGCTCGAAAGACTGGGTAAGACGCTGGATCAAATGGGCATCAAGCACGTGGATGAGGAGAGCATGCCAGAGGAAGGGATAGAGATAAGGATGGTGTATCAAAGCCGTCAGGTGGTGACATATGAGATTTACAGATACTCCTATCTCACCAATGGGCCACATGGAGAATATGCTGAATACGGTGTCTCCTTCCGCCGAAGTGACGGGAAAAGAATGGGAAGCGACATCATCCAGCATACTGACGAGGCTTTCAATACCATGATACGAGAGGGACTGAGACAATATTTCGACATCACCAGTGATCAGCAACTGCAAGAAATCTGCACTGTGGACATCAAGGAGCCACCCATGCCCACTTTCCCACCCTATTTCGTGGGCAACGGCATCAGATTTCACTACTCTATCTATGATGTCTGCGAGTTTGACGACGGCGACCCCTCCTTCACCATCCCCTACGAGCGAATCGCCCCTTACCTCTCCGAGGAAGCTGCTCACCTCCTCCCCTAGCCCCGATTCACAGGTCTAGAGCCACAAACCTAGAGCCTCAAGCCTAGAACCCAGAGCCCTCTGCCACGAGTCCCCATGAGGTTCTGTATGTTGCTATATCATAGCAACATCACTTCTGGTTCTCCTGCGTATACTCCCGAGGCGACATGCCATAATATTTCTTGAAAATCGTAGAGAATGAGGCGGCATTGCTGAAGCCACAGGCGTACATCACTTCCGTCACATTGTTGTCGCCGGAAGAGAGCAGCTTGGCGGCTTGCTTCAGACGGATGCGGCGGATAAACTCATGAGGCGTCTGCCCGGTCAGTTCTTTCATCTTGCGGTGCAGGTGCACACGACTGATGCCTACTTCTGAGGCTATGCTGTCCACACTTAGGTCGCTGTTGGAGATGTTTTGGTTGATGACGCGCATCACGCGCTCCAGCAGTTTCTCGTCGGGCGACTTCATCTCTATCTTGTCCACCTTTTCCTCCAGCTGGTCATTACGGCCATACTTCAGGCGCAGATGCTGGCGTGTGCTGATGAGATTGATAATCGTACGGCGCAGGATGTCCATATTGAATGGCTTGGTGACATAGGCATCGGCACCAGTCTCCAAACCCTCCAAATAGTCTTCGTCGCGGTTCTTGGCGGTCAACAAGATCACGGGGATATGGTTGGTCTGAGGATTTGACTTCAATGTGCTGCACAGTGTGTTTCCATCCATCTCAGGCATCATAATGTCCGAAAGCACCAAGTCTGGAAGTTTCTTAAGGGCCTCTGCCAGTGCTTCACGTCCGTTCACACAGGCGATGACATCAAAGTCTGACGACAGCTCATGATGCAGGAACTCACGGATCTCTTGATCATCCTCTGCCACCACAATCTTCGGATGACTGCCAGCTGACACAATAGGTGCAGGAGGAGCATCTTCCTCTTCCTGGGTCAACTCGGCGGTAATGAGTTTCTCCTCAGGCACGTCGTCAGCGATTTCCTCAGACGTGAGATGTTCTTCACCCAGTGGGATGGTCACCACAAACTCCACGCCATGAAGGATGGTCTGCCCTGGCGTCTCCGGTTCCTTCAAGTCGAGGTTACGGGCGATGATGGTGCCGTGGTGGAGCTCCACGAGGGCACGGGTGAGATCAAGACCGATGCCTGTGCCAGTATTGATGTCATTGACGGTTGAGGTGGTCTGATAGAAACGCTCGAAGATATGATCGAGTTTGTCCTCTGGGATCCACTCGCCATTGTCACTCACCGAGATAGAGGCTTGACCATCTTTTTGGGCCACCAAGATATGGATGACTCCACCTATAGGAGTGAACTTAAAGGCATTAGAGAGAATATTGACAATCACCTTGTCAAACTGTTTGCGGTCTATCCATACCGGCAGCTTATCGTCGGCATGGGTATAGGTGAACTGAATGTTCTTGGAACGGGCCTGATGCTCGAAGAGGGCATACAACTCGCCCACGAAACCGATCAAGTCGGTCTCCTGCATACGCATCTGCATCATACCTTTGTCTATCTTACGCAAGTCCATCATTTGGTTGATAAGACTCAAAATGCGCTCAGCATTCCTGCGAATGGTCTCATAGACACTTCGGCGCTCCGGGTCTTTGTCGCGTTTCATCAACGAGAGCAGCGGGGTGACAATCAGCGTCATAGGAGTGCGTATCTCATGACTCATATTCATGAAGAAACGCAACTTGGCCTCGCCCATCTCCTCGGAATGGATATGCTCTTGCAGGCGCAGACGGGCCTGTTCCTGCTGGTTGCGAATACGCAGATAGTACCAAACCAAAGCTCCAAGAACCAGAGCATACAATGCATACGCCCACCAGGTGCTCCACCAAGGATGATGCACCACCACGGTGAAAGCACGCTCCGCGGTCTGTTGGTTGTTGCGCTCGGCCTTGACCACAAAACGGTACGTGCCAGGTGAGAGGTGTGAGAACGTGATCTCATTCTGACCGGGCTGAAGCCGCACATATTCCTCGCCGTTGATACTATATGAATAGGTGATGTGGTCTGGGTTATGGTATGTGAGGGTCGATAACTGAATCGCAAAAGAGTTGTCATGGTAACTCAAGTCGAAACGGTTGCTTGCCATGACGGTCGTGTCGCACACTAAATAGCTCCCCGACTTCGTCTGACCATTCACAGGAGTGCCATTGATCAGGAAGGAGGTGAGGTTGACCTTGGCTTTCCACTCATTTTGCACAATCTTGTTGGGATAAAACCAGGTGATGCCGCCCACACCACCAAACAACATGAGGCCCTGGGCAGATATAGAGGAAGCGCCATCAGAGAACTCATTTGACTGCAAACCGTTGTCAGAGAAGTAGTTCTCCGTCTTGCCTGTCTTTGGATTGTGGCAGTTGAGGCCATGTTCTGTGCCTATCCACAACTGCCCCTTCAGGTCCTGTTCGATAGAGACAATGGAGTTGTCAGAAAGGCCGTCCTTCTTGTCCAAACGCTTCATCTCACGCGAAGCCAGATCATAGCAGTAGAGACCATCGTTAGTGCCTATCCATAACTTTCCGTCATACTCCTTGGCGATACGGATACTGTGACCATACAGCAGACAATTGGCGTCAAATACAGATGTCCAACTCTCTTTTTCTATCTCCAGACAAGACAGGCCGATAGATGTGGCGGCATAAATGCGACGGCCGTCAGGGGAGAGAGAGATCCTGGAGATAAAGTCATTGACAATGCTGTTCTCCTTGCGGTTCTCATCGGATTGAGACGATGCCAGGAAAGTCTTCACCTGCCCATCGGCCGAAAATCTCATCAGACCATTGCCTAAAGTTCCTATCCATGTATTACCACTACGGTCGAAAGCAAAGCCAAAAGGACTAATGCCCTTACCTTCAAATTGTGGCAGGGGATGATAAGCTCCACTGGTGTCTATCCAGCCACCACCTTCCTGATAACTGCCCAGCCAGATACGATGCTGCAAGTCTTCTGCCATGGTGACTACGGCGGAGGGCACACCATTAGCATAATGACGCACGGTCTTACCCTCAGGGGTCATCTGATAGGCTCCGTCTTTGTCGGTGCCTACCCACCAACGACCCTGACTGTCAATGAGGGTGGAGAGCACACAAGCCTGACCGATGGTATTGAGAGGACCCAGTTTATAACCCATATAACCGAATACGGCAAAGTTGTTGGGATACATAAAAAGACCCTTCTGAAACATACCTAGCCACACATTACCACCCAAATCCTCTGCGATAGACACCACCTTGGCCTTCGAAAGATCTACTTCGCGGCTGAAATAGGGGTTTTCGGTGATCTGGCCACTACCAGTGTCCAAAATGGCCACACCGGCGCCATCGTAACCTATCATCAGTTTACCGGAGTCGTTGCAGTACAAAGCGGTGATAGACTTGCCTTCTGTACCTTCTACACGGCTGACGTTATTGCCTGACACCCGATAAAGGCCATCGCCAAACATACCTACATAAATCACGCCATTGCGGTCTTCACACACACGACGCACAATGGAACTATGGGCAGCATCATTGAGATAACGACGCACCACACGACTGCCGTCATACACCAACAAACCCTTATGGGCGGTCACAATCCACAGACGGCCTTTCTGATCTTCAATCATGTCGTGGACGGTCTCCACCTCTCGTAAGTCTCCACCTAATTGGTGAGCCTCGTTATGACTGTCTACAATAATCACACCATGGCCGGAAGTACCAGCCAGCATCTCTCCCGACTGACGCTCCACAAAACAAGTGATATATGTTGGCATCACCTGATTGCGCAAATCTTTGACATGGATATCGGTGAATGTAGAGCCGTTATAGGTCTGAAAGGCTCCATACATACCTATATAGAATAGACCATGACGATCTTGGGTAATACAATTGATATAATTGCTCGCCATATCTGGATACCTCTCCTTATTATATAACCGAAACTGGTAGCCGTCATAACGGTTCAGGCCATTGCGTGTAGGTATCCAGATAAAGCCTTCGCGGTCGAGGTACACCTGATTGGTAAAACTACTCGACAATTGCGCGTCTGCTCCATAAAATTTCCCCATCTGTGCCTTGACATCGACTGACAGAAAGAGGAGAGTGATAAGTAAATAGATTATAGGTTGGTTCATTATAGTTATCAGGTTACTGCTCTTATTTGATGCAAAAGTAGTTTATTTTTATTACACATCAAAAAAAAAACACCGATTTTGCGTCAATGACGCTCCGAATGTATACATTTTATTTGAAAAATATTACATTGTGTACACTATTTGGATAATGTTACTTCATGCAAAATCAAAGTAACAATAAAATTTTGAACAAATGCCAAATCATTATAATTTTGCAGACAGAAAAAGATTTTAGGTTTTAGGTTATTTGTTAGTAGTTATTTTAGGTTTTAGTGGCTTAGCCACATCTAATTTTTCATCGTATCAATGTCAAGCCTGGCAATCTCCTGTCGAAAATGGATAGCAGATGTCAGGCTTACAATTTTTTCTTGCTATTATTAACGGGTGTATTGTCCTTTTTTCGTAATTTTGCTGACGAAACAAAAAACACGAGAAAACGATGAGAAAACACCACATTCTGATACTTTTTGCAGCTATCGCATTACAAGCATCGGCGCAGGGCACCGCTGAGGACTATCGACGTGCTTACTCACTGTATGAGAAATACAACGCATCTCACGTCACAGGGTGGGCACATGACGTGCAATGGCTAGACTCCACACACACTTTTAAGTACTGGACAGACACACCCAATGGCAAAAAATATTACATCTATGATGCCGAGACGCTGGTGAAAACAGATACTGAAGCGCCCCAAAAAGAGGAGCGCAAACCTCAGTTTGGAAGACATAAGCAGCGCCACTGGATGGAGGTCGACGAGGAGAACACCCCCTACCCCGTCCTCTCGCCCGACGGCAAAACAGAAGCTTACATCGAGGGGTACAATGTGGTGCTCCACCCTGCCGGCAAACCCTACACAGAGAAAAAAGTGCTCAGCCAGGACGGAACCATCGGTGAATATTACTCCAACCAAATCTTATGGTCGCCTGACAGCAGATATATATTCGTCTGCAAACGGTGTCCTGTGCAGAAACGTTATGCGTATTATGTGGAAACCTCACCACACGACCAACTTCAGCCCATTCTGCATCAACAGGAATATGCCAAGCCGGGAGACGCTCTTCCATTCAAGACTCCTGTCATCTTCGACACGCAGACAGGAGAAAAACGAATAGCTGACACCAGCCTCTGTTCACCTCAGTATGAGCTGGGCTCCTTCGTATGGACTCCCGACAGCCGTGAGGTGACCATGGATTTCAACGAGCGAGGACATAAGACCTACCGCATACTCGCTATGAACGCACAGACGGGCGTCCTGCGCACCATCGTCGAGGAGACGGCCACAACATTCGTCAACTACACCCGGTACTTCAGATATGACTTCAAAGACGGAAGTCAGCTCATCTGGATGAGCGAGCGCGACAACTGGAACCATCTCTACCTCTACGACACGGCCACAGGGACCGTGAAACGGCAGATCACGAAAGGGAAATGGTGCGTGCGGGAGGTCATCAACGTGGATGAGGACAAACAGGTCATCTACTTCGCAGCCAGCGGGGTCAATCCGAAAGAAGACCCATACTTCGTACATTACTATCGCATCGGTTTCGATGGCAAAAACATGATAGCACTCACACCGGAGGAGGGGCAGCATCAGGCACGTTTCTCAAAAGACTTCCAATATCTCGTCGACACTTATTCCATGGTTGACCAACCCCCTGTCACCCAACTGCGAAACGCCCATGACGGAAAACTTCTTGCCACCATCGAGACAGCAGATATCTCACAACTCACAGCCAACGGATGGCATGCGCCAGAAGTGTTTGTGGCTAAAGGAAGGGATGGAAAGACGGATATGTGGGGCATCATACAAAGGCCCTCCAATTTCGACCCTAACCGCAAGTATCCTATCATCGAGTACATTTACTCTGGGCCTGGCAGTGCCTATACACCCAAAAGTTTTATTCCCTACAACGGCAACATGACGGCTCTCGCCGAACTGGGGTTCATCGTGGTGCAGCTCGATGCCATGGGCACCAGCTGGCGAGGCAAGAAATTTGAAGAAGTGTGCTATAAAAACCTGAAAGACGCAGGTTTCCCCGACCGCATCGCATGGATCAAGGCGGCAGCCAAGAAATATCCGTATATGGATGCCGACAATGTGGGCATCTTCGGCGCATCGGCAGGCGGACAGGAGAGCACCACCGCTGTGCTACTGCACGGCGACTTCTACAAAGCAGCCTACAGCTCTTGCGGCTGCCACGACAACCGCATGGACAAAATATGGTGGAATGAGCAGTGGATGAGCTATCCCGTCGACTCCAGCTACGTGGAGTGTAGCAACGTCTACCATGCCTCCAAACTCACCCGACCGCTGATGCTGGTAGTGGGTGAGATGGATGACAACGTAGACCCCGCCAGCACCTATCAACTGGTCGACGCCTTGATACGTGCCAACAAAGACTTCGACCTGGTGGTGCTACCAGGCGTCAGCCACACCATGGGCGAACGTTATGGTGAGCACAAGCGCTACGACTTCTTCGTGCGCCATCTGCTGCACGTCACACCACCAGCGTGGGATACCCTCAAATAGCCCCTATCATCTATACGCCACCCATGGGGGAAGGGCCTCAATTAGCCCTGTCGTCTATGCGGCAACAGTGTTGCCGCCCACTATGGCCGCCCATGCCCCTACAGCTCCCTATGTATCACAGACCCACTGGCCTGATGGGTGGCCAGCACCAACACTTCCGCTATCTGTACATGCTCCGGTGCTGAGGCCGCATAAAAAGCCACATCGGCGATGTCGTCACCGGTCAGGGGCTCAATGCCTTTGTACACATGATCGGCTTTCTCCTGGTCGCCATGGAAGCGTGTCACACTGAAGTGGGTCTCTACCAGACCGGGCTTCACATTGGTCACACGCACGGCGCTCTCGGCCACATCGATACGGAGCCCATCGGTAATGGCTTTCACAGCGGCTTTGGTGGCACAATAGACATTGCCGTTGGCGTAGGCTGCATCGCCAGCCACGCTGCCGATATTGATCACATGGCCGTGGTTGCGCGCCACCATGGCGGGCACGATGAGGCGGGTCATATAGAGCAGTCCCTTGATGTTAGTGTCTATCATCGTCTCCCAGTCATCCCAATCGCCCATATACTCCTTTTCTAAGCCTAAAGCCAGACCTGCATTGTTGATGAGCACGTCTATCTCCGCCCATTTGTCCTGCAAAGATGCCACGGCTTTCTGACAAGCCTGACGGTCGCGCACATCGAAAAGCAAAGTGAGCACCTCGGCTCCATATTCCTCTGCGGCAGCTTTTGCTGCCTGCAGTCTCTCACTGTTGCGTCCTGTAAGGATGAGGTCATAACCTCCCAGCGCAAAACGACGCGCACAAGCCTCACCGATACCGCTTGTCGCACCTGTTATCAATGCTATTTTCTTTTTCATCTGATTATTTTTTATGATTGATAATCGAAGCCAAACTCCCCCACTCATCAACTCCTCAACTCCCCCACTCCTGAACTCCTCAACTCCTGAACTCCTTCTCTATTAATTCCCCGTATCCAAACTCAAAGTGAAGCCGACAACCAGATAAGCCTTTTGCGAACAAGGATTTGCTGTCAACTGTCCATATAGCGGGATGGAGAAGGTATCGGTCACCCGTATTTCTTTCTCTGCTCTCAGTGAGAGGTTGGTCACGGCAAAGCCACTTGTGCCATAATAATCGGTGGCATAAGGCACGGCACCCGCTGTGGCTGTCCAACCAAGATTGGCGAGGCTAAAGGGCACATTCAGTTCGACATAACTACTATACGCCCGCTTGCCTTCGTTGTTGCTGCCATCATTGCCGGCAAAGTTGGTATACCACTGCAGGGAAGCCCAACCAAAATCGTATCCTACATTCGCCTCAAAGACATGGTTGGTGCCATGGGCGTCATACTTGAAATAGCGGTTTTGTGGGTCTAGGCCCGCATTGGTCCAATAATCGGTCACACCAATGTTCAGCCCTCCTATTGTATAACTGAGTGTCAGGTCTAGCTCCTTGGTGTCATTGGAGTCTGACAGTCCCACATTTCCCCAGGCATCCAGACTCCATCCTTTATAGCTGACGCCCATTGCCGGCTGAAGCGACACGTTGCCCAGTTCTTGACCACGCCAGATATACTGACTCACCATGTCGGCTGAGACCGTTGCCTCAGGTTTCTCTTTCTCCTGTGCCTCAACAGCAGGGACGCTCAAAAGCGACAAAGCGATGAGGACAAATCCTTTCAAAAATGTCATAATTGATCGTTGATGATAATGTTGCCACAAAATTACATAAAAAAAACAACATCTAACACAACAGATTCTTATTATTCAAAAAAATGTTAATCCTTTTGCCGCAAAAGAGATATAAAGTATATTTGTAAACACAAACGAATATAAAACTTGATTGTATGAAAACAAAAAGTGATACCTTCCAAGTAGAGAATGAACTCAAATGGGTGAATGCCTCTCCAGGCGTACAACGCCAAATCATGGGTTATGACGGACAACTAATGATGGTGAAAGTGAAATTTGAGAAAGGTGCCATCGGCACCCCGCACACTCACTACCATAGCCAGGCAAGCCTTGTGGCATCTGGCAAATTTGAAGTCACCATCGCCGGCGAGACAAAAGTGCTCTCCACCGGCGATGGTTACTATGTAGCTCCCGACCAACTGCACGGATGTGTGTGCTTAGAGGCAGGAGTTCTGATAGACACATTCAGTCCGATGAGGCAGGATTTCCTATAAGACTGTGCTCATTTTATATCCCCACTATCAGTGAGCGCCAACGTGTTTGCGACTGTGTCTCACGCCTTTATCATCAACGTATCGCTCAATGATGACACCCCGCTGATCGGAGGTGGAAGAAATGCGTTTGCCCGAAAGGTCGTATTTCTCCACAGGGCTTTGCTGATCGCTCACGACGGCCTCTATAGCGTCGGGAGTATCCTCCTCAAACTGCCAGGAATCAAACTGCACACCATCGGCATCGGTAAAGACGAAGAAAACTTGCTTCACTCCTTTACACTTGCCAAGGGGCAGTGACACCACATGCTCTTCGTATGCCGTTGAGGAAAAAGTCATACTTGCCACCGCCGGTGCCCATTTCTGACTCAGTCTCACCTCCAATGTACCACTGCCTTTCGTCCTGAAAGTAAACGACTTGGCACCATTGTCACCAAAATCCACCTTTCGCAGACAAATCCAGTCACCTGAGTTCATCTTAACCTGAAGGTTGCCGGAGGCGTCATTGCCAAGATTGCTCCCTGGCGTTTTGGTGATGTTGGTGAAGTCCTCATAGTCCACACCACCTGCCGTAGACATCGTCTCGGCTTGCTGGAGTTGGTAGGGATTCAGATTTTTGACAGCATCGGTACCGGTTGTGGTCATCGTCACCTTGGAGAGTTTTTGGGTGTTCTCGTTGACAGACACCTCATTGACACAGATAGAACGGAAACCCGATGCGCCCGATTTCATCGTCTGCTCCAGCATCATCGAGTGGTAGAACAGGTAATAATGGTCACCAAACTTCTCTAAATGGGTGTGGTTGTTGCCCCATCCAAAGCCAAAAGAACCGGGATTGGCCACATATTCTCCCTTATACTCCCATGAGTCAGGGTTGAGCGGGTCGTCTGACACCAGATAGCACATACTGCATGTAGAGGGGGCGCTATAACTGCCACGCTTGCTATATTGGTTCCAGTCGCCACGGTCGGCCCACGACGTACAATAGGTATAGACATATTTGCCGCCCATCATATTCAACTCGCTAGCCTCAAAATGATAAGGTGCAGGCAGACTGACGGCTTGACCGTCAAGAGCGGTCATGCTGTCCTTCAACTTGGCTATACGGCAGTTGCCAGGCAAGACGGTATTGCCCTGAGAGTTGGGGTCGCCACCACCAAATGTGATCCAACCAGTGCCGTTGTCGTCAATCACAACGCCCGGGTCAAACACCCATGTGCAAGGTCTCACACCCGGCGTATCTCCGTCTATCAGAGGTTTGCTGAGCGGCGACTTCCAAGGTCCAACCGGCGACGACGCCTTCAAGACTCCCACACTTCCACCACTATTGGAGAAATAGAGGAAAAACTCTTTGGTGCCGTCTTCTTTCTCTCTCCATGTGGCCGAGGGTGCCCAAGAGTTGGCAAAGCGCCATCCCCACGATGAGCAGATTCTGTTGACATCAATCGTGCCGTGGAAAGTCCAGTTCACCATATCATCTGACGAGAACACCACCAAAGACTTGATGGCGCCATAGTTGTTGTCGCCCGTCTTACCATTGGCGACAAACTGCTGATGGTCGTTAGAGCCATATACATAGACACGGCCATCGTATACTAATGCTGTGGGATCGGCACAAAATACACACGGACTGATAGGATTGCCATTCTTGATATCCTTATAACTTTGGGACAGGTCCTGGGCGGACATCTGGCAACATAGGGTGAGAAACAACGTCTGTAAAAATAATTTCATTCTCATGATGTCACATTGTTTAGTTCGACTGCAAAATTAACTTTTTTATTTGAGAAGTGAAGCGGTGGCAAGATAAAGAATGTTACAAAAAACATATTTGATGTAACCAAATAGGAGATGGGATGCACTACCCTGAAAAAAACCAAAAGATTTGCACGACAGATTGAGTCCAATATGCCGGAAATAAGGTATCTTTGCATCAACAAAATGGATGAACATCGTATCAATCAAATACCATAAATATGAAAAAAACAATCGCTATCACATTGATGGTCTGGGGAGCTGCTACCCTGCTGACAGCACAGACCATGCCTTTCCAAAACCCTGCACTGTCAGCGCATGAACGCGCCGTTGACCTGTGCTCACGACTGACGCTGGAGGAAAAAGCAAAATTGATGACCGATGAGAGTCCGGCAATACCACGCCTGGGAATCAAAAAATTCTTCTGGTGGAGCGAAGCACTACATGGCGCTGCCAACATGGGCAACGTGACCGTCTTTCCAGAGCCTATAGCCATGGCATCGTCATGGAACCCAGGACTCTTGTACCAGGTGTTCGACGCTGCCAGCACCGAGATGCGCGCACAATACCATCACCGCATGGACAATGGAGGGGAGGACGAGAAATTCCATAGCCTGAGCGTATGGACACCGAATGTCAACATCTTCCGTGACCCAAGATGGGGACGCGGACAGGAAACATATGGTGAAGATCCCTACCTCACCAGCGTCATGGGCACACAGGTGGTGCGAGGACTGCAAGGGCCTGAGACATCCAAATACCGCAAACTGCTGGCATGCGCCAAACACTATGCGGTACACAGTGGACCAGAATGGAGCCGCCACACGGTCAACCTCACCAACGTAGAGCCAAGAGACTTTTGGGAAACCTACATGCCGGCATTTAAGACACTGGTGCAAGATGCCAAAGTGAGGGAAGTGATGTGCGCATATCAAAGACTTGACGACGACCCCTGCTGTGGAAGCAACCGACTGCTACAACAGATACTCAGAGACGAATGGGGATTTCAGTATCTCGTGGTGAGCGACTGCTCTGCGGTCACTGACTTCTACCAGACACACAAGTCTTCCTCAGACGCCACACATGCGGCAGCAAAAGCAGCATGGGCTGGCACAGACGTGGAATGTGGATGGGGCTATGCCTACAACAACATACCTGAAGCTGTCAGGATGGGGCTGCTCACCGAAAAGGAAGTGGACAAGCATATCGTGAGACTGTTGGAAGGCCGCTTTGAGGTGGGCGAAATGGATGATCCTTCTCTGGTGGAGTGGTCGAAGATTCCTTATTCTATCATGGATTGCAAAGAGCACCGCCAACTGTCGCTCCAAATGGCTCGCCAGTCTATCGTGCTGCTGCAGAACAACGGCATTCTGCCATTACAGAAAAACAAAGAGCGTATAGCCGTCATAGGACCTAATGCCGATGACAAGCCGATGCTTTGGGGCAACTATAATGGTACACCCAACCACACCATCTCCATTCTTGATGGCATCCGTTCAAAACAACGCAAACTGACCTATATGACAGGCTGCGACCTGACTTATGACAAGGTGATGGACAGCCAACTGGCCACACAATGCGCCATGGAGGGTAAACCAGGACTGCGCGGCACATTTTGGAACAACATCGACATGGAGGGCAAACCCGTCTCCGTGCAATACTATAAAAATCCGGTGGCGGTGACCACAGCAGGCATGCACAATTTCGCACCCAATGTCAACGTAGAGGATTTTTCTGCCAAGTATGAGACCACCTTCACTGCCAAAGAAACAGGAGAATATGTGGTGAATGTAGAGGGCTGCGGACATTTCGAAGTCTACATCGACGGCGTGCAAAAGCAGCAACAGCACACCTGGCGCACCACCCCCACCCGCACCGTCATCCAGGCCGAAAAAGGCAAACAATATCAGATAGAGGTGAGGTTCGCATTTGTAAAGACATGGGGAGCCAATATAAAGATCAATATCGCCAAAGAGATGGCCATCAATTACGATGACTATATTGCAAAACTGAAAGGCATAGACAAAGTGGTATTTGTAGGTGGCATATCACCGGCCTTGGAAGGTGAGGAGATGCCTGTGTATATCGATGGTTTCAAAGGGGGCGACCGTACCAGCATCGAACTGCCTTTGGTGCAGCGCAACTTCATCAAAGCACTGAAACGGGCTGGAAAGAAAATCATTTTCGTCAACTGCTCCGGCTCGGCCATCGCCTTGTTGCCTGAGAGCGAGGCATGCGACGCCATCGTGCAGGCTTGGTATCCAGGACAGGAGGGAGGCACAGCGGTGGCAGATGTGCTCTTCGGTGACTACAACCCCGGAGGAAAACTGCCCGTCACATTCTATCAGTCTGACAAACAGTTGCCCGACTTCGAAGACTACTCTATGAAGGGGCGCACATACCGCTATTTTGACCAGCCACTCTACGCCTTCGGCCATGGTCTGAGCTATACCACCTTCTCTTTAGGCAATGAGAAATGGAATATCCAACCCGACGGAAATGGCACACTGACTATTGATGTGACCAATACCGGCAAGCGTGATGGCGCCGAAGTTGTGCAACTCTACATCCGCAACGTGGCAGACGCTGAAGGTCCATCAAAATCTCTGAGGGCATTCCAGCGCGTCGAAGTAAAAGCAGGACAAAAAGCTACCGCCACATTGACGTTGACTCCTAAGTCATTTGAATTCTTCGACACGGAGACCAACACCATGCGCATCAAACCAGGTCAATATGAACTGTTCTACGGCACCAGTTCACAAGATAAAGACCTGAAAAAGAAAGTCATCAGTATTCAATAATACTAAGTTATAAGCGATTTTCGCTTTCAACCTAATCATCAAAAATCAAGAGTTGAGGAATGAAGACATCAGATGATCAAATCTCAAGTCTCAATTCCTCAACTCTATTTTATTACTATTTCCTAATTACTAACTACTAATTACTAACTACTAATTACTAACTACTAATTACTAACTACTAATTACTAATTACTAACTACTAATTACTAACTACTAATTACTAACTACTAATTACTAACTACTAATTACTAACTACTAATTACTAACTACTAATTACTAACTACTAATTACTAATTATAAAAACTATTCCTCCCCCAACTTCTTTCCAGACATAAGGATATCGACAAGTGGTTTGTCTTTGTAGTCGTTCTTCTGCTGATCCCAAAAACCAAAATCGGCATCATAACACCAGGTGGTCCAGGCGATGTTGAACTCATCAAAGACAGACAGCATATCCTTTGTCCATCGATAGGCCAACTCACGGTCTACAGGCTCATAGACACCCCACTCGCCACAGAATAGCTGCAAGTCGTATTTCTTAGCTACTTCTATGGCATCCTTGAAGTCCGCACGTATCCGGTCGATATTCCATTCCTGAGTGGTAAATGGCTCCAGTTGCGGTTTCAAGGAGTCTGGTGCTGCCTCATAGTCTTCCTTGGAGATAAGCACACCAGGATAGTTCACCTTGCCCGTATACTTGCCAAGCGGTGTCCACCAAGCACCATAATGTGTCAGAATCATAGGGTTGTAGTAGTGGAAGGAGAGCACGATGTTCTTGTCGCCCTCAGGCACCTTCAGATATTTCATCGTCTCGTAACCCTGCCAACGATTGGAGCCAATGACAAGTGTACGCTGGGGCTCACGCTCACGCAATGCCTTGTGTACTTTAGCAATCAACTGGTTCCACTGCTCATGGTCGTCTGCCACCGGCTCGTTCATAAACTCATAGGCCACAGAGTCGTTGCTGTAGCCTTTCAGTGCATCAGACAACTCATACCACATATTGATAAGATTTTGCTGAGCCTCATCCGAAGTAAACAAGGTGTTGGCGGAAGCACCGCCCTCATTCACCGCATTGAAATAATGTGAGCGGATGATGTGCAAGTCGACAATGGCGCGCAAATGATGCTTCACGGCCAAATCAAGGGCATTGGTCAACAGTTCCCAAGCCTCTGGCAACTGGTCTCCCTCCTCATCCCAAAACTGCACCTCATCGATAGGGATGCGCACGAAATCGAAGCCTAACTGCTCCAGACGCTCAAAGTCATCTTCCTGAATATGCATGCGACGGGCCTCACCACGCTCTTCCGACTGTGACAGCCAATGACTCAGATTGGTACCGCGCTTGATGCGGAAATCATTCACTTCTCCCTCTTTGGCTTTCTCACCACAGGAACTAATGATCAAAGTGGCAGACAATAATGCCACAAAAAACAAAAAATACTTTCTCATAATGGTTTCTATTGATGATGGGTACTATCTATCGGATCGTGTTGATTTTACATTCAAGGCTAAAACACTATGTGAACACAAAGATAATGCTTTTGTGACAAAGTATCACAAAAACAAAAAGTTTTAACAAATTTTGGCGCATTCGTGTTGCTAAAACATTGACACAGACATCATCAAAAAAAGGAATGACGGAGACACAGGAATGCGAAACGTACCAATATCAGGGGGCGCATCACTGCGCCCCCTGCATAACCCGGGTGACTAACCTTTATGAAATCTTGCGCATATTTGACTACCTTAAATGGATAATGGTCACCTACCAGCTTCTTCTATTACCCATTTCTGGTTGGCGTTACTTTGTGGGGATTCATTGATGTCATAGCTGAACACCGCCGCCCCTTCTTTCGTCTCACCGCCGGCAAGGTCGATGCAACGGCCGGTAGCTTTATTGATCATTGTGACTACACCATCTTTATCTATAAGTTTCCATTGCTGAAAGGGGTTGTTCTTGTTAAGATAACGGAAGATGAGCCATTGGCCCTCTTCGGTCTCAGAACCATCCTCTAATGCGAACAAATCCTCTGTTACAATAAAGCAGTCCTCGCTCACGGTTTCCATAAAGCGTGTATCGACAACGACAGTTGGTACAAACTTGAAGCGGAACACTTTCTTGTCAGTGATGATGATGCCGTTAGGACCTTGTCCGGATGGAGCGGATTCCTTGTAAGCACTGGCGTGATGATTGTAGTCGAACGACATGCCCAACTTAGCACCAGTTAATTGGTTGACGATGGTGTAGTATTTTTCAGGAGAGTAACAGAGGTTAGTAGACATTTCGCTGTAAGGCATCTTACCGTAGAGCACGTGCAAGTCTGCATCATTCCCTTTCGTCTCCAGAATATAGACTGTACGGTAATCAGGGTCCGTGCCGGCTACGCGTAGTTCATAGACATAGCCATTGCCATCAATCGTGCTTTCTTGAGTGTAATAACCATTCTTTGAATCGCGCAAAGCGTTGACAAGAGGGACGAACTTCTTCGGCTTGATGTCACGAAAAGTGTATTCTGTGATATGCCTTACGAGCTTTCCTGTCACTGGGTCTTTGTCAAGCATTTCCCTTGATGGTGTCTTTGGGTAGGTCTTCAGCAGTTTATTGACGAGGTCATCTACTGTGTTTTGTGCTAAAGCCGTCAATGTGATGGCCAACGTCAGAAGGGTCATTGCAATCTTCTTCATTGTTTTTGAGAATTATAGGTTATTGATTGTTAGGTCTTGGCCCATAAAGAATATATAGGTTGGCTTCCGTCCGGCCATCTTTGAGGGGATACCATTTCAAAACATAGCAAGTTCGGCAACTGATGTGTTCAGGGTCTATGACCGAAAGTGAAACAAAGCTGTATTCAGTGGAATGACTTTCCAATCGCTCGCCGTTCTGCAGTGTAACGGTATTGCGACGACGCTTGAGGGTGGCTTGATTATATGTGGCAGATGTGCGTATGTAACTATAACCGTCCATTTTGTCGGCATCGAAGGCGCTCAGAAGAGAATCGATGGCCGCAGCATCGGTCATCGACAGATGGTAGATGCGATTGGTTTGTGTACCAGTCCTTTGGGGGTTGGTGCTGGCACTCTCATTCTTCCCATAGTTGACAATCCACTCTGGATGCTTTGCAAGCATGTCATCGATAGTTTGCCTAACGTGTGTTTGAGCAAATACTGTCAGTGTGCAACTCCACATAACTGTAAGAAGTATCAAGTGTTTCATCTTTTAAAGAATAATATTGGTTTCGTCATCTGTTTCCTCATTTTTCTCTTCCTGCAAGAAAGATTCTTCTATATTCATTGAACATTGCATTGTCGCCATCGAAAAGGCCATGTCGGCATCATCGAGCATTTTGTTGATGTGCTGCACATCTTTTTCTTTCTGTTTATTTTCTTTCTTTATAACTGACTTATCAGTTTCAACAGAACGAGTTGGCTTTGCCATGCGTGCTTGTTTTTTCTCTACTGCGACAGGCTTTTCTTTCATTATGGTCTCTTGCTTGAAATCCATGTCATTTGTGGTTGGCTCCTCGATGATAATTTGAGCAACTGCATCTGAAGGCTTGCTCGTTTCCTCTTGGTGCATCAGCATCGTCCCTATTCCAAAAACAAAGATGATTACGGCGGCTGCAGCACTCCATTTCAGCATTGTCTTCATCGATGAAGCTTCGGGTTTTTGTTCATATTGCCTGATTCCTCTGAACAAAATAGAGAAGTTCCGCCATTCTTTCGGAATGTCCTGATGGGTGCAGAAATAGTCTGAAAGAAGTTGTTCTTCTTCCTCGGTCGTTTCGGCAGCCATATACCTTTCAAGCAGTTTCTGTATATACTCTTTTTCCATCATTCTGTCATTTTGCTTATTAGTTGTAACAGTCTCTGACGTGCTTTCGACATCATGCCTCGGCACGAAGATTCGCTGGTTCCTAGCACTTGGGCGATTTCCGCAAAACTCATGTCTTCCCGTTCACGCATTTCAACGATTCTTCTCCACTTATAAGGCAGTTGGTTCATCGCTCTCTGGAAG
>JAEEGL013982874.1_pt1 | contig 19272 bp, 19 predicted proteins | sample 9134231 | NCBI WGS metagenome assembly JAEEGL01 (sample SAMN16246548, study PRJNA631951) | gut metagenome | biome: gut microbiome; feature: rumen; material: fiber-attached | host: Bos | place: Iran: Karaj | collected 2018-10 | reverse complement strand
GCCGATATGGACAAAGCCTTCGGGGAGGCAATGGTACACTATCGGGACGTGAGCAACAGCCAGCAGCACCTGGACCACTACACGCTGAGCGTCTGCCTGATGAGTCGTGAGTCCTACATTTACGACTATAAAACCAATCGCCCTTATCTTTCTATACTCAACAACTACCACGTGGGCTACGAGCAGTGCGATTTCCACAAACTGACGGGCTGGGGCCGCTGGCTCAATACGAATCAGCAGGAGCTGTACTGCAACCCGCAGCAAGGTGGTGGCGGCAAGTTAGAATAATCCGGTGTGGGATATAGTGCTGTCAATGAATAACTCAAAAATACTATTATGAAAACAAGAATGATGCAATGGTTGATAGCGGGCATTTTGCTGTTCTGCGGTGCGAGTGTTTTCACGGCATGCAACAGCGATGACAATGCCGTCGACTCAATCGATCCTAACGAGTCTGAGATGGCCGACTATGCCATTCTGTTCTACGGATACGGTGGTGGGAATCTGGACTACGACATTTTGAATAACATCAAACAGTTCTATGCTGCCGACCCTGCCAGCTACGACAAGGTGAAGATTGCCGTGCAGTATAAGTTCAGCAGTCAGGAAGAATTCGAGGAGCAGTTGATGGTTTATGACCCGGATAACTTTGACGACCCGCAAGAGAAGGCCGAGGCCGTGGAATATCTGGAGGAATTGAAGTCCTGGATTGCGAAATGGCAGAACAGAGGCCTTTTCACCTTCCGCTTCACCGTCGATCCGAAGAAAACGGTAGAACAGCAGATGGTGGCTGACAACGTACACGGCTGCAATAACGACCATATCGCCAACGCCGACTCGTTGCTTGCTTTCATCAACTGGGCGGCCAAGGCATGTCCTGCCAAGCACTACGTGCTGTTGCTGAGCGATCATGGCGCAGGCTACACGCCCCATGACGACCTTCCCTATACCCCCGCCAATTCGACGCGGTCGTTCTTGATCGACAACAACAAGACCGAACGGCTCACCATCAACGCGTTGAGATATGTCCTTGCCAATGCCAGCATCAAGCCGCAGGTCGTCTATTTCGATGCCTGTCTGATGAACTGCTTCGAGAATCTGTTTGAACTGAAGGAGCAGACCGACTACATCATAGCCTCGTCGTTCTTGGTGCCCGGATGGGGCGGCAACTATACGGTGCTCACCAACGAGCTTGCGGGCTGCAACGAGGATACGGAGAGTGCGCTGAAAGCCTACAACAAGGCCTGCGTGGAGCAATGGGACAAGAACTATGGCGACGAGACCGTGGAGTCGTTCTTCGACATGACCGTCATCCGCACCAGTGGCCTCGACGCCTTCGGACAGCAGGTACGCTCGTTCACCGACAAGCTTCTGCAGGCCTACCAGAGCGGCGACGAGGTGCGACAGAATATAGACTACATCACGGCAAACGCCCTGAAGGTGTACAGAGGTGAGCCATTTTACGACCTCTTCATCTACAACCTCATGCTGGCAGCCAAGGTGCCGGAACTGGAGGCGCCCTATTTCCAGATGAAGGAATGTTACGACAAAGAATGTATCGTTGCCCACCAGACCTGCGCCTACCTGAAAGCACAGGGCATCCTTGGCTCGGTACTGCTCGGCTGGGAAGGCCAGTACGAAGAGATTGACTGGCAGTACGACAAGGGCAGCTGGACTTTCGTGGAGAGTGCCGTCTTCAAACCCGACGGTATAGTTTATCTTTATCAAGATGAAGCAGAAATAGAAGTAGATGAAGAGAGACGTTGGGCTAGCACCTTTGCCGACACCTACGAGCAGACGGCTTTCGACAAAGCCACGGGCTGGAGTCGCTGGATCAAGGCCAACAAGCAGCGCCCTGCCACGATGAGCGTCTTCACCGAAGGCTATAATGCCAACGAACCCCGAAAGAAACCAAGAACTAAATAAGTATACACCATGAAAAGAATGATTCAATGGGTGGTGGCTGCCACCCTCGTATGCGGTCTGACTGTCTTCACAGCATGCAGCAAGGATGATGATTCGGATACGCCCGCAGCCACACAGGGAAAGTTAGTGACGCTCCCACAGGGCGTGGTGAGCAAGGGCTACACCATGCAAACGGTCAGAACCGTGAATACGATAGACGGAGCGCAGACGGTCTATGAAAAGAAGAACGTACAGGCGGCCTTCGACGGACAGGATGTCTATGTCTCCGGCTTCTCCTCATCGTTCCCCGAGAGTTTTGTGAAAGGCACCCTGACCAGTGCCGGTACCTGTCGGTTCGAGAGCGGACAGTATGTCGGCGAGGACAAGACGGGCGAGAAGTATGTCGTCGGCATCATGGGCACAGGCGACAAGGCGAATCAGCTGACCGACATCGAGTGTACATACGATCCAGAGATGCACATCCTCACCATTCCTGAGGATGCGAAATTCGCTATTGCAGAGTCTGATGCGCCCAGCCATACCCAAGTGACAAACATCCTTCAGAACGTCACCGTGATGCCGGGCTCGTTCAAGGAGCCATCCGTCGTGACGCCGCCGGAAGGACTGACCACCCAACAGTGGTATTTTACGGGTTCCAGCGACAAAAGCTACTGTCTGAACTACGGCATAACGATCGCCTTCGACGGAAATGATGTCTATGTGCTGGGACTGTTCAATCAGTTTCCGCAAACCTGGCTGCGAGGCCGTCTGGAGGATGGCGTCATCACCTTTAAGAAAGGACAGTTCCTGGGGTATTACAAGGAATGGCAAGAGATACTTCTCGCGGTTTCTGGCGAAACAAGTCTAACCGACCTGAAACTGAACTACGATGCCGAGAAGGGCATCATGTTGAGCGACAACTGTATCTGCATGATTGACATCGACAAGAAAAACGTCCCGGACTATTTAGACCAAGTTTACATCACCAGGCAACGCTATGTTGTTCCCGACCCAATCATTCCGCCTACCGGTGTGACCTACGAGCCGTACCGCTTTGATTTCGAGAGTTTAGTCGTCGATGACAATAAGTTGGTGAAAGATGAAGATGCCGTCGATGAAGTCTTCGTCGCTATAGACGGCAGCGATTTCTATATGAAGCTGTTCACTGTCAATGCCAGCGGTTGGGCAAAAGGCAAGATCGGCTCCGACGGACGCACCGTCACCTTCCCTCCCCTCCAGTATATCGGCACATGGCAAGGAATAAATGTTCACGAGGACTACTATCTGACGGCGTTTACCGATACAGGCCAATGCGATTTCGTGCCCGTCGATCTCGTGCTGGACTACAACGCCGAAGATGGCATCATCAGTTGCAGTCAGCTGGCGGGCATCAGCAGTTCCTATCGTCTGGTTAAGTGCTTCACGGGGAGCGTCTTCGGGAATGCACGGTTCACGAAGAAAAAGGAGGTGGCTGCAACACCTGCGGCTCCCGAGGTTGATTTGGAATACAACGAGCTGAGGAAATTTTTCACCGTGAACCTGAAGATATCCCTCATTGGTGTCAACGGTGCTGACCTGCTCAGCGAGAAGCTGAGCTACAAGCTATGGTATGAGAAGGACGGCCAGCAGCACGAATTGGTATTCCGGGCAGACGAACAGGAAGAGCTGAATACCGACATGGTGGAAATCTCCTACAGATTCCGCACAAACTTTGAATTTGCCCCTGAAGGCAGCCACGTAGAGATACACAAAGCCTTCGACGAGGTGCTCACCTGGACTAAGATCGGCGCACAGACTATCTACCGTGGCGGCGGCGAGGAACATTCCTCACCCATCAGCTGGTTTGATGCCACCGACTTTTATAGGGAAAAGGAATTAATAAAATAGAGACGTATGATGACACCTTCAGCGATAATGACCACGTGGAGACTGGCACATCGTTCCTTTCAACGCTCACGGCCTTGCGATCCTATGGTGCCTACTTCAACTGGCTCTGCGAGGGCAACACTGCGGGCATTGTTCTGATGTCCGATAAAATAAGTAAGACAGAAGATGCGTGGTACACACTCGACGGCTGCAATCTGAACGGTAAGCCTTCTCAGAAAGATATCTATATTCATCATGGTAAAAAACAATCATCAAATAATGACATAACATGAGAAAAATGAAACTATGGGTGATAACCGCCACCCTCATGATTTGTGGTGCAAACATGATCACATCGTGCAGTAGCGACGATGATGACACAACCGTAACGCCCCCCGCACAGCCGGTGGTTGTACCCCCCGACCAGCCGATAGTGCTGAACTGCCTGAAGCCCGACTATCTGAAAGCGGGCGATAAAGTGGCACTCATCTCGCCCTCATACTTCACGCCGATGGAGAACGTAGAAAAAACCGCTGATGTACTGCGTTCGTGGGACTTGGAACCCATCATCGGACCAAATGTGGGCAAAAAGACAGACGGACAGTATGCAGGTACGGTCGCCGAGCGTGTGAGCGACATCCGCTGGGCACTCAACGATCCATCGATCAAGGCAATCATCTGCAACCGTGGTGGCTACGGTACCATACAATTAATTGATCAGCTGACATTGGAAGAGTTGAAAGCCTCGCAAAAATGGCTGGTGGGCTTCAGCGACATCTCGACGCTACACGGCCTGCTGACCCGCGCCGGCGTAATGAGCATCCACGGCACCATGAGTTCGTTCCTGGCCAAGGGTGGCACCGACACCACCAGCACGCTGATGCGCGACCTGCTGTTAGGCAAAGTTCCCCGCTACGAGCTGCCTGCCCACAAGCAGAACATTGCGGGAAAAGCCAATGGCACGCTCGTGGGCGGCAACATCTGCACCTTCGCCCCTAACCTCGGCACGCAGGCCGATGCTACGCTGGGCAAGGACCTCATCCTCTTTGTCGAGGAGGTGGAGGAGTCGATGCACAACATCGACCGCCAGATGCGCATCCTCGAGATGAACGGCGTGCTCGACCGCTGCAAGGGTATCATCCTCGGCGAGTTCACCGACTGCGGCAAGGAGTTTACCTACGAGAGCGTCGAGGCCATGCTCCATGAGCAGCTGAAGGCATACAACATCCCCGTGCTTTGCGGCTTTCCCGGCGGTCATGGCGACGTAAACCTGCCGCTGGTAATGGGTGCCAATGTCACCATCGACGTGCGCAACGATGGAGCCACCCTGCAGTTCAACATCGACGGCGAGCAACAGCAGGTAAACACGGCCGACATTACTGCACCCGCTACCCCCGCCGCCATCCGCATGCAACTGGCAGGAAAGATAGAATAAAAGCCCTAAACAAAAGAAAATTGAACATTAAATAATAATCTTGCAATATGAAGAAGATGATGCAATGGGTGATGGCTGCCACCCTCATTTGCGGCTTGAGTGTGTTTACTGCATGTTCCAGCAGCGATGACGACGACGATCCCGTCGCAACTGGCACAACAGAAAAAGAACTGTTGTATCAGTGGATTGCCGACTATGCCGAGCAGAGCACTGATACGCTGACAAGCGACCTGTACGACCGCGTGGTGAAGGTCTACGAGTTCTTCGACGACGGTACGGGCTACTATGAGCACTACCTGCTGAAGGGCGATGAGCTGGTGTATGCCTGCAACCTGCGTGGCGAGAACGGCGATTTCGAGTACACCGTTTCAAACGATAAGGTAACCATCAAACTCGCCAACATCTATGGGGAGAATGACTCAACGTGGACGGTAAGCTGTGCCAACTATGCACTGACCGACCCCGACGGTAAGGCGTTCCGCCACTCCACAGAGGCTGAGCGTGAGCAGGTCATGGCGTGGTACGAGTCGTGGCATGGCGGCAGCGCTGAGGGCACCATCGACCTCTCGACCGTGAAAGGCAACATTACCGTAAAGGACGGCAGCGTGCTGACTGGAAAACTCGGCCCTTATACTATAGCTATTGACAACGGTGCCACGGTGACGCTCCACAACGTAGACATCAACGGTGCCCAAGCACATAATGCACCGATTGTCACTGGTGCCATTGTCTGCAAAGGCGATGTCACCATCATCCTCAGTGGCACGAACAAGGTGTGTGGATACACTGTGGCAGATCTTATTGGCACCTCTAACGGCATAGATGTGCCCGAAAACAAGACACTCACCATCAAAGGTGACGGTGAGCTTGAAATCAGAGGTGGTAAACATGGCGCCGGCATCGGTTCTTCATCTACACCGTTCTCGAAATATCAGGCTGGTAACCTTGTGATTGAGAGCGGCACGATTAAAGCTTATGGCGGATTTGGTTGTCCAGGTATCGGCGGCGGCTATGCATCGGGTAGTCCTATGGGCAATATTACTATCAAAGGCGGCAACGTCTCTGCCTTTGGCGGAGAAAAGGCGGCAGGTATCGGAGGAGGTATTAAAACTCCATGCGGCAATATCACCATCAACGGCGGCAACGTCTATGCCATGGGTGGAGCATATGGCGCTGGCGTCGGTGCTGGGAATTTCAAAGGTTCATGCGGCGATATCACCATCACAGGCGGTAGGGTTGACGGCACCGGCGGCCAATATGGTGCCGGCATCGGCAGTGCTTGCTCTGAAAAAGAGGAAGATGGTAATATCGCGGGACGATATAGGAGCATCACCATCACAGGCGGTGAGGTAGTGGGCACTGCCGGTGAGGATGCTGCCGGCATCGGCACTGGATATGTTTTGTCAGGCCCCCGATACGACTCGCGTACCATCACCATCACCGGTGGTTGGGTATGGGGCATTGGCAGAGGTCGCGGCGTAGGCATCGGTGCCGGTATGAATGGCGTATGCGGCACCATCAACATCAATACCAGCAGCGGTAATTATCTCAATGTCGAAGCCAAATCCGAGAAACTCAACGACATAAGCTCTATCTCCATCGGTGCCACCCTGAGCCAGTATATGGGTACGCTCAACCTCGGCACTGGCTTTAGGCTCTATTGTTTCGACGATCCGAACACCGAATGGTCATGGATTAGGAATACCGAGAACTTCGTATCCAAGATTCGCGAGGCAAGGTACGTCATGCTAAGAACTTGCGACCACCCAGGCTACGAAAGCAATCCTGCCGCCTGCATCTGGTGTAAGCATTGATATGGCTAATAATAAATAGAATAGATTTCCTATGAATAGAATATGGATAATGGCTGCCCTGCTGCTGATGGCACAGGGAGCCTGGGCACAAGGCGTGCTCACCACCGACGCGATGATTCGCATGGCAGAGCAGAAAGCCAAGCTGGAGCGCAAAGCGCAGAACGGGAAGAGAATGGCACCGGCACAGCAGGAGGCGCTGACACTCGTCGTCAAAGTAGCCGACGAGAACGCTGCCGACACCTACGCCCGTCTGAGAGAGCAGGGCGTGACCATCAGAGGGCGCATCGGACAGCAGGCTATCGTGCAGGTACCCCTCGATAAGGTAGAGACCATCGCCCAGATGGACGGCATACTCCGCGTGGACGTAGGCCATCAGGGGCAGTTGAAGACCGATGTGTCGCGCGAGGTGACGGGTGTCAACCTCGTCAACGGCAGCGACCCCACGGTGTCCTCGCCCTTTACGGGCAAAGGCGTGACGGTATGCGTGATGGATATGGGCGTGGACTTCAAGCACCCCGCCTTCAAGGATGCCGAGGGGCGCTCGCGTATCAAGTGCGTTTACAGCATGATGTCGGATAAGGGTCGCAAGTTCGTAGTCAACGACCCTGTGGCAGGCCCCATAGAGTATCTGGGTAGCGTGTTCGACACGCCCGAACTCATTTCCACACTTGCCTATGACACCAAGGTGTCTCCCCACGGCGGTCATACAACAAGTACCGCAGCAGGCTCCCGGTCGCCTCAGGGCTTCTGCGGTATGGCTCCCGAAGCCGACATCGTCTATTTGGCCATGTCTCCAATCATCACCGATGATGACGTGAACGCCGATACCGTCAGCACCGAAGGTGGTGCCTTAAGTGACCCAGACCCCAATGAATTTGATCAAGTCAACCAAATAGTAGAACAATACTTGGCCTTTGCCAATGCCTACGCCCAGCAGAGCGACCAGCCCGTGGTGCTGAGTGCCAGCCTTGGCAGCCAGATAGGACCTCACGATGGCACTGGCACAGTGCCCGAAGCCATCTCGGCCGTCTCTAAGAACGTTATTCCCGTGTTTGCCAGTGGCAACGAGGGTGGAAAAAGCTATCACGTTTACTATCAGTTTGCTGACGACAAACCGTCGTTCAGCGTGGGTCTTTCAGCATCTTTAGGAGAACCGATTGAGGGCGATGATCCAGACAATCCTTTTATATGGGCTTTCACAGACAAGGTAAGAGGCTATACACGTGCAGGGCAGAGTGGCGAGATAAGCTTACAACTCAATTTGGTTGGTCACGATAACGCCATGAAAATCACGGATTACGTATGGTCGTCACCAGTCATCACATCCACCGTGGATAGCCCCGACCAGGCCGTGATCATCAACGCTGACGACTACCCTGAAGTTAAGAAATATTTCAAGGGCAAGGTGTACCTTGGTATCCGCACGTTGGCTGATGGCCAGCGGGAGCTGTCAGTCATGCCCAAGGCTCTCTGCAAGGAACTCAGAGGAGTTGCAAGCTACGGCCTGACCATCACCGTGACAAGTACACCCGGTACCGCCGTTGACCTATGGCAGAACTCTTTCAGGTTCCTCCCGTACGAGGGCAATGGCTACATCATTGGCGACGATTTCATTACGGGCAGCGACTGGAGCAGCACGCCCGATGTCATTAGCGTGGGAGCATGGTGTGCCAACACCACCTCACGCGCCTACAGACAAGGCGCAGAGGACATCGAATCGACAGACAAGACATTGGGCGACATCGCATCGTTCAGCAGCTATGGTCCGATGTTCAACGGTGTCATACAGCCAACCGTTTGCGCTCCTGGTGACAATGTGGTAGCGGCGTGGAACAAGTACAGCGACCCCTTCCTCTATTCCACTACCGTCACCTACATCGACGCGATGACGTGGCAGGGCTATCCCTACGGTCCCCTGAGCGGCACGTCGATGGCCTGTCCTACTGCGGCGGGCATCATCGCTCTGTGGCTGCAGGCCAACCCGACGCTCACACTGGCCGATGTGAAGGATGTCTTAGCACATTCGTGTGACAATGACGAGTTCACCGCAAAGAATCCTGTCCGCTGGGGCTACGGCAAGATCAATGCCAAGAAGGGACTGGACTATATCCAGCAGGCAACGGGCATAAGCCTGATGGAAGATGTAAGAAGTAAGATGTCAGATGTGTGGTACACGCTGGACGGTCGTCGCATGGATGCCAAGCCCACTCAGCGCGGCCTCTATATCAAGACCACGGGCGAAGGACGCTTGCAAGGCAAGAACGGTATGAAGTTTGTCGTAAGATAATAAACGCAGTTAATGATGCAAATGTCCAAATGTCCAAAAGTCTGATTTCTCCACTTCCGCAGTTAACACAGGGGAAGTGCGTGTCTTTGCATAAGAAAAGCCCCTTGGATGTCATCACGACAGCCAAGGGGCGTACCACTTATAAATGAAAAGGTATTCAATGCGGTTGCTACAGGTCGCTATACTCCTGGGCGGCATCGAAGCAGGGGCAGGCCTTGCCTCGGTCGAAGTCGCGGTGACCGCAGATGCGGGCCTTGGGGTATCGCTGCTTGAGGTCATAGAGCAGCAGGCGCAGGGCGCTCTTCTGCTGGGGTGTGCGCGTGTCAGCAGTCTCTCCGTGGAGGTTGCGGCCTCCTGCATAGCACACATGGATGCCCAACGCGTTAGCCCCACATCTCGGGCATGCTGCGCCCTTCATGAAGAGCGGTCGCCCGTGCTCCACGGTGCCGTCGAGGCGCACCAGATAGTGGTAGCCTATCATGACGAAGCCGCGCTGGCGGTGCCAATTGTCCACCTCTTCTGCCGTTACTTCCCTGCCTTCGCAGGTGTCGGTGCAATGCACCATGATATATTTGATCTCTCTCATACTGGTATTTCTTTATAAAGTTTACGATATTTCTTGTTGTCAGTTTTCTTTACCAATCCGTCTTCGAGCCAACGTTGTAAGGTCTTAGAGGCATAGCTAAGGTCATTAGCCACCCCACTACTCACCAACGTCTCGGTGGTCAGCTCTTCGGGCAGACTGGCGTAGGCCTCACGTATCTTGGTCGAGCGTTTGCGGGGCACGAAGTTGGAGCGCTCGCGCTCCTGCGCCTCCATGACCATCTCGCCAAACATGTGCATCTGTGCCATCAAGCACCAGTCGCCTATCAGGCGGGCAAACTCGAGGTCACTGTCGGTGACGGACAATGGAGAATTGAGAATGGAGAATTGAGAATTATGATTAGACTCGTCCTTTTCTAACTTCTCTGTATTCCCTTCTTCTGAGTTCTGTTCTGACTTTTCACTCCCCTCTCCTTTCGGAGAGGGGTTGGGGGTGAGGCTCCTCATGACTATGCGCACCAACGTATATCTCATCATAATCACGGGTATGCGCTTGCGGAAGTAGTCGAGACAGAGGTCTTGCTCCAGTCGCGCTTCCTCAGCCAGCTTCTTCTCATACTCGTAGCAGAAATCGACGAGTCGGTCGCATTTCAGCTCGCCCTGCACCTGCTCCAACTTCAGGCCGATGGAGCGCAGATAGGCCTCGCGCTCATGGTCGCGCACGGCATGGCGGCGCTCAATCATGGCGAAGTCGTTCTGAGGCATGGGGAAGAGGGCGAAGCGCGTCACCAGTCCGTCGAGCACGGTCGAGGGCTTGATCTTGCGGCTCATGGCCTCCTGCGTACCGCTGACCACTTGGTTCCAGTTGATCTGGATGACCCCGTTGACGCTCTGGTCGTTGGCATAATCGACGCCTGCATACTCGTTGTGGAACGATTTCAGCTCTAGGTCGAGCTTGCCAGCCCACGAACCTGTCTGGGCGCGCAGGGCGGTGGCCAGCTCCGGCTCGCAGGTGTAGCAATGCAGGTGCAGGGGCTGTCCCGTGGGGTCGAAGGCCTGTCGGTCGATGGCGTCGGTCAGTCGGCGGTAGAGCATGGCGTTGGAGATGGTCGAGGGCAGGTAGCGTATCACGGGGTGCTGCTGCTCGGGTGCTTCGGCCTTGGCGTTCTTGCTGCTGGCGGCACGCTTCTTCATCTCCTCCTTGTACTGCCGCTCCCACTCGCGGCCCACGCGGTCGGCGGCCAGCATCGGAGCCATGATCAGGCGGTCCAGATCGACGATGAAGCTCTTGCCCGAGGCGGCACTGCCCACGACATACACGAGGAACGACAGACGGTAGTCCTTGCCGTCGAAGTGCTCCCACCAGCAGCGCGACAGGTAGGTGCCCAGCATGGCGCCTGCCACCAGCACGCCTGCCAGGCGGTGGTGCTCGGGCAGCTGGCTCACAGCCTCACGATACCCTGGGGCGTCACTAAGAAGAGGCTCAAGCCGATGCCACCATGCCTCGTAATCGATTGTAGCTGCCTTCCGAGAAGCAGGGTCTGCTCCTGTGTCAGCCAGCTGTATGCCCACAGCTGCCAGCACGTTCTGCATCCGCTTGGGCATCGTGCGGTATCGCTGCAGGGCACAAGCGTCAGCTGCAATACGCTGTATCTCGTCGGTTCCCCGCTCTGTGGCGATAGCACGGCCCACCTCACACTCTGCAAGAACTCGCGCGAGTAGTTGCGGGTCGAAGTCTGTGATGTAGCGTAGGTCGCAAGCCAGACGGTACAGGCTCTGGTGGCGGTCTCCAGTAGTCGGCACGCCTTTGCAAACGAGCTCGAACCACTTTTGGCATATTTTCTCAAACGCGATTCCATGGTAGGCCTCCCCCCTGCCCCCTCCGAGGGGAGGGGGAGTTGCGCCCCCGTTGGGGGAGTCAGTTTTGCTTTCTCCGAGGCTACTTGAGTGTTCTCCAATGAGGTTTCTAACTTTATTTCTCCCCTCTCCTTCGGAGGGGGAAGGGGGGAGGCTTTTGGGTTGGGGGTAGGCCTCCCCCCTGTATATTTTTCCAAATTTCTCATCATATTTTTTGTTTTCATAAGTAAAAAGTTTGTCTTTGTTAATATACAGTAGATCTTCGAATCCCGGGCAGAACGACCCTCGTGAGGCATCCTTGCAGCTCTCGTCCAGCTTAAATCCCAGCCGTTTAGCCAGCCATGCCTGGTTTTCGGCCAGATTGCCCCGCTCTATGTCGGCCTCGGCCACCAGCCGCAGTCCGTCGTTGCTCGAAGTGATATGCACCAATCTGATGCCAAGTGAGCAACAGAAGGCCTCGCGCTGCATCACAGGGTCTGCAGGCAGCATGTCCTCGTTGTCGGCCACATACTCATCAACCCATTGCTGAAACAGCTGTCTGGGGGTTAGTGGCACCCTTTCGCCCTGACTGTTGGTTGCTGCGTATTGCTGGCTGATATGGTCAATGTCTACCATATACAGACCGTTCAGATGTACTCCATCCTGCAGCCGCCATTTTCCCAGCTGTCCTTTTTTCCGCAATCCGTCTTTCGATTCCTTGGGGGCGGGCAAAACGTCGAAGTGCGAGGCACAGAAGCAGATCAACGGCAGCTGTCGCTTATTCAAATCGGCTGCTTTGGGTTTGTCTTCGCTGCGAAAGCGACGCACGTTGCCTATCAGTCTATTCACATCATTGCTCACAACAAGCTGTGAAAACAGCTCCGAGGTTAGCTCCGTGCACTCACTAGAATATTTTGGTTGGTAGCAAAACATTGGTTCACTTTATACATTAAGTTCATAAGTGCGGTCTGATAGTCGGGAGTCGCCTTCAGGTCGATCGAAAGCACCATTTCTATGCGTGACTCCTTCCGTGAGAGGGTGATGCGGGCGTTAGGCTCGTCGAGGAGCGTCCTGCCCTTGAGCTTGGGGCGCGCCTTGGTCTGCATACCCTTGGTCAGCCTCTCCACCTGTTCGTAGAGAAAAGCCGTTGCGTCCTTCTCGCCCTCGGGTATCACGATGTGGGCCACCATCGACTGGCGTTTCTCGCCCGTGGTGCGGTAGAGCTTGCCGCTGGCCGTCTTGGCGATCTCCTGCTGCGAGGAGAGCCCCGTCTTGCGCTCGGCACGGAACTCCATGTCATCGTCGGCCTTGATGGTCAGCGTGCCCCTGATCCTGCGGGGCACGGGCAGGGGCTGCTCCTGCCTCCCCTGCTGCTGTGCCTGCTGTTGGTCTTTTCTTATCTCTTCCATAAGTTCAAGATATTCCAAGGTCATAGTACTGCAATTTTCGTGAGCACGAGTCGGTTCTCCCATCGCTGCTGTCCCTGCTGGTCAGTCCACGGGCGTGCCGTGGCCGCGATGGTGGCCTTGTAGTAGTAGTTGGTGTCGAGGGCGCCCTGCTTGCGCGCCTGCTCCTGCACCATCTCCACGTAGAGCGTCTCACCGCCCGAGGCCAGTACGAAGGGCATCGAGGCAAACTTCTCCTGTGTGCCCTGCTGTGTCTGATATTCTCTCTCCTGCAGGCTTCCCTGCATCTGTATTCTGCAAATAATTTCCATAATTCTTCTTTTTGTTTTAATGTTTGTTTTTTTGTTTTAGGAAAGAAATTAGAATAATTAGAATAATTTTGTCCAATAATTATTTTTATACTCAACGATGGATTATATTTCAATTTCTGGATTAATTATGGTAATTATTCTAATTTCTTTCTTAACCTCTCAAATCGGCAGAGCCGATTCTGTATAATTTCTTTCATAACCTCTCAAATCGGCAGAGCCGATTCGTTGAGCAGGAACGGGATCTTGATCTCCTCTGTGCGGCACACGCGATGGATCATGCGGCGACCACGCTCCGTCCACACCAGATACGTGCGGGTGTGCAACTCGCCCTCGCCGTCGCGGTAGGAGTGCGTGCGGTTGCGGGCATACCCCTTGCGGGCGTAGTCGGCATAGAGCATGTACTGTCCCGACTGGCGGTACATCACCTTCAGCTCCAGGAGCAGGCGCGTCAGGTCGTGCACCGTCATGTTCAGCTCCTTGGCTATCTGCGAGGTGGTGAAGCAGCTCACGCTCTCCAGCACCTTGTCGCAGTAGTCGGCCTTGGGAGCCATGACCGCTATCTGCTGCTTCTGCGCTGCTATCTGTTGTTTCTGCGTCTCGATGGTGCGCTCCTGAATCCTAAATCCCAGCGCCACGATCTCCTGTTCGGTGAGCTGGCGCCCCTGGGCATCCTTCGTGGGGATATAGCCGCCCGTCTTGCGGATCTGCGGCAGCACCTCCGAGGTCACCCACCGCTTGAACGCCTTCGCCTGCGGCAGCTTCGACGAGAGGATGAGCGAGTAGAGTCCGCTTTCGTTGATGACGATGGTGCTTCGGGCTTGACCTGAGAGAACGAATCGTTCCTCCAGCTTATCCTCATGATCTACATGGTCGCGTATGGCTTTTGTAGTATTGCCATACCCCAGTGCCTTTGCCACGTCTTTGCCCACGAAGAGCGGTTGGCCCTGCTCGTCGGTGGTGGTTCGGATGGCTCCGAACATTTTGTGATTAAACACTTGAATCTCTTTCATTGTTTCTTATTGTTGTTTTTAGAGATTTTCTACCTCGCGGAAGGAGGACCGGTCTTTCTCCCCGCTCGGTTTATGCAAGGCAAAGTTAGGCACAAAAAAAAGACTGCACTAGCGATGCAGTCTAAAGTTACTGAAAAGTTATTGATTCGTTACCCGATGGTTATTCGGTTGCCTCCGTCAGCACCTCCACAAACGAGTCGGCGGCAAACTTACACCCCTTGAAAGCAGCCTCCTCCTCACCGGCTTTCGGCTGGTAAGTGGCCCACTCATTGTAGTCCACAGAGGCAAACTTCAAGGCCTGTGTCGATTTGATGGCGTTGCTGTCGCACCTCACGGGATAATGCTCATGTCCCGGCAACTGGTTGATGCGAGCGCAGCAGGTGGCAAACTTAGGAGACCATCCCATGCTCTGCAACGCGCAGATCACCCCCACATAGTGCTTCATCAGCGACAGCGGCTTGCCTTCACCACTGATGGTGGTAATGGCCCGTGCTATCTTCTCGTCGGTGTAGTCTTGTTTTGTGTTTTCCGTAGTACTTGCGGCGTGGTAGTGTTCCGTGCCGCTGCGGCTCATGTTGCCGTTAATCACGAGGTTGTGGATGGTGGCACCTTGAAAGTAGTTGAAGATGCCACCAGAATGTTGCCCTGCGGGCGAATCTGTTAGTTCCATAGTTTTTTGTTTTTAGAAAGATTTATTTTCCGTTTATTGTCATCTTGTCGATGGTTCCGTGATAATGGTTTTCGATGGTGATGTTTAGGTTGGCCGACCCAAGAAATGCATGAACAAAATGCAGGCAATGCTTCAGCATCCTGAGATCGGCCGATTGTATGGAGGGTTCTGTTTCTTCGTTTTCCATGTTGAATAATGGTTTTTTGTTACTGTGTTTGATTTAAGGAAAAAGCGTGAAGCACCAATGATAACAACAAACTCCCTAGGGTTACCACGCCCTGTCGAATTAATGTAACCACCAATGCCCACGCCATATCGGTGTGAGCTTGGTAGCCTTCGATTCGACTTATAACTCTTTGAGTGTGGTAATTTAGGGAGTTACGAACGCCTAAGGCTCTTTCCAAATGTCTTATATTGCGTGCAAAGGTACAGTTTTTATCCCGATGCACCAAATATTCTCTTATCCATTTTCATAGTTTGATTTATAATGTTAAAAATTAGGGCTTTGCAGGACGCTTAGGATCTATCTTGTTGAATCGTGTCTGCGCTTCGTTCATACAGTTTTATTGGTTTTTATTTTGTTGTTTCGTTTTTTTTGCCTACTTTTGCAGCGTAATCATTTTATAACAGCAGATATGACAGCAGTACAACTCAACGCAATGAACACTGAGCTGTGGCAGAGCATAGGAACCATTGCCGACTGCGAGCCACTGATGAAGCGACTGACCCGATATGCCAAGAAATTGGTGAAGGAACGTGAGGCCGACCCTACGCTGATGACCAAGGAAGAGTTCTTCCAGATGGTTGACGAGGCCAAGCAGGAAATTGCAGACGGTAAAGGGCGTAAATTCTCAAATGTTGAAGAAATGAACGCATGGCTTAATTCCCTGTAAGTATGTACGACATCGAATATTCCGTCAAAGCACAGGAAGGACTTGCCAAGCTGAAGGCCAACGAGCCTAAGTGCTTCAACAAAGCAGTAAAGTTGCTTAATGAATTGGTGGAACATCCCCGCACTGGCTCTGGCAAGCCCAAGCAGCTTTCCGGCGACAGGGCAGGCCAGTGGCGACGCAAGATCAGCGACAAGCACCGGCTGGTCTATGAAATTCACGACCAGGTGGTTGAAGTGCTCGTACTCTCGACGTGGGGACATTATGACGATAAGTGATTGCTTCATACTACTTTATTCAAATACCTTTCTTAATATTGCTTGTTTCAAGGCGTCGCACTCCAGAGAAATCTTGTCGTAGTTCTCTTGGAGGCGGTCAACCTTGTTGAATCGAGTTTGGGCTTCGTTCATAGATGTTATTTTTCCCGTTTTTCTTTTGAACTTCCAGTATTTATTCGTATTTTTGCGGCAGAATTCTAATCATTATCATCATGGCAACTGTTGCAACAAACAAACTTTGGGCCTATATTGAAAGTCTGTCGCTCTCGAAGAGAGACCGCAGTTGGCTGGCAGGTAAACTGCTGGAGCCAACGCATGACGCCGACCCTTACGAGGTCAGTCCGTCTGGCGATAAGTTCTTTGCCGACAGCCGCAATGTGAAGGCCGTAGAGAATGATATTCGTCGTGCTCACAGCCCAGAAGCGAAGTTTACACGCTTGGAGAGCAAGGAGGATGTTATGTCGTTTATTAACTCCCTCTAAGCGATGGCCTACGTGGTTCATTTCTTTATCATAGTTTTAAGTTAAAATTCACATTGGAAAGAGCATGGGTCACCAATGATACAGCAAGCCCATCAAGGCTGCTACCCCTATCCACCTTGCCGAATGCCACCAATGCCCACGCCGTATCGGTGTGAGCTGGTAGCCTTCGTCTTTCGTGGATTCCTTTATTTGTAGCAGTTTGATGGGGAACTCCGATAAGCCTTCGGCTCTTTCCGCAATGTCAATTCTGGCCGCGAAGATACAAAGAATATCTTACACCGCCAAATTTTATCTCTAAATTCTACTTTGATCAGGGCGATAAGCCCTCGTGACATAGTGTTTGGTTCATAAATAATAGAACTTGGATAGTTTATTTCTTATATTTCTCCATGAAGTCATCATAAATGATTTTGTTGGCTTCTTAAAATAGATTTTATTCTTGTTTGTATCATCTCTGATCCAAAAATGACGACTTTCGTCTTACCTCTAGAAATCATCACATTTAACCTATTAGGATTAAACAGGAAATCACTTTTCCCTCTTATGTATTCTGAGGAACTTGAAGCGAAAGACAATATGATATATCGATTCTGGTTACCACATTAGAAATCAATCATTCTGTCATTTAACTATTGCGTTTTGTACAGCCTTTTCAAACTCATCTTTTGTACATGGCTTTCTAATTATCCAATAGGAGTTTGTCGATGAAGAACCAGTACCCGCAGCTGTAGAGCCGTGAGTCGTAGCGCCATTCAGATACATTTCCCAACCTTGCGATATAAAATACATCAATGCGCCAGCAGGTGTAGTGAATCTCATCTTATTATCTTTATCATTACGTAGTCTCTTCACTTCTTTTCCATCGTCATAAAATACCTTGAAATTCTCTTTTGTGAATTCACCTTCAAAAGACACTATATTATAAATATAGTACTTCTCCTCCTCTGTCTGGCAATAGCCCAACATAGGAACCAACATTATCAATGCAATAATAATTCTTTTCATATTTATCTTTAGGTTTTATTTGTTTCTCTTCAAATGCCAGCTATCTTCTCAGACCGCTGGCGCACACTACATATAGGAAAAGCGTCACGTGATACTCCACGTGTGCACAGATGCATTTGACGCATGAGCTCGTCTCTTAGTTCGCCCGAGACCACTCTTATTACATAGAAATCTTTCATCTCCATCAACACGACTGCTTCAACTTCGCCTATAATAAGATTTATCTATTATTCCGTTGTGTCTGTCTTCTTAAGCTCTATCAAATTAAATTTTTTCTGAGCTGGTTTGCTAACACAGTTCGTAATTAAGTCGATACCCCATCCCAGAACGCCACCAAAAATGATATTGCCAAAAGTCCATTCGTTAATAGTTTTTGTCAACATGATATCCTTAAACTCATGAGTTTCCGACTTAACAGTAATGCGCTGACCATCTATCCCGTGACGTGATACTTTTACCATATAAGGCAGCTTCACATCTTTGTATATTTCCTGCTCAGTAACTATAGTAACAGGGTCTGTGACATCACCGTCAAGTATGATTTTGGGACTGCCTCCCGCTACAATAGTTGCGCAAGAAGATAATGAAAATGCTGTTATAATGAGCATCAATTTGAATATACTATTTTTCTTCATAATAGTGATTTATTTTTTATTATCGATTCTGGTTTTATTGTTTCTCTTTATAAACCAGCTATCTTCACAGACCGCTGGCACTCAAATATTATATTAATGAAAAATCATCACGCGAACAAACACGTGACTTATAGGGTCATCTGCGCAATCCTCTGCTTGCCGCCTCGCCAGCATCACCCTCTTCATAGTTATCATAGGTGAGGTGCAGAGGATCGTCGGCCCATGTGGTATCAATGACGATGGCGGGGCCGGTGGGCAGGGGATCGGACAGGATTGAATCGGACTGAATAGAGTCAGAGGGAGAGATGAGCGTGCTGTCGTTCAGGACAACGCGCTCTGTCTGGCCATCATTCTCAGGATCATCCTTGCTGCAACTGGCAAGGCTGGCAACCGTCAGCCACAGGAGCAGACACGATAAAACCCTGCCACAAGAGGCGAAAGCCTGATGCAGCAGGGGGTAGCAGAGTTTTCCTGAGAGACAATTGTTGTTTACACGTCGAGGTTTACCTCCTGAAATAGGGGGGGGTAATAACTTATTGATTATCAAGCACTTACAGAGTACTTTGCTTGCATTCATAGTTTCAGTATCGTTTCTTTTGCTGCAAAGGTACGATTAAGTGAGCAAAAAACCAAAAAAATTTTGAGTTTTTTCGAGCGTGAGTACCTAAGACCGAAGGTCAAAGGTACGGAAAATTTACCACACCGCCAAAAGAAAACCATAATTTGTTTTCATTTTCAAAGTACAAATCAGACTTTTGGACTTTTGGACTTTTGGACTTTTGAGTTCATCCAAGTGTCGATTTTGATAGAAATAGTAGTTAATAATTATAATTATTATAATAATTATATATATTAAACCTAAACCCTGAACATTCCAAATGTCCAAATGTCCAAAAGTC
>JAEEGL013892752.1_pt1 | contig 19273 bp, 7 predicted proteins | sample 9134231 | NCBI WGS metagenome assembly JAEEGL01 (sample SAMN16246548, study PRJNA631951) | gut metagenome | biome: gut microbiome; feature: rumen; material: fiber-attached | host: Bos | place: Iran: Karaj | collected 2018-10 | reverse complement strand
TGCGCTTGTATAAGCGCAAAGATTTCGCCCGCTGCGGCGGGCGACCGTGGGCGCTGCCCCCGGACCTCGCCAGCCTTTCGAGAAAGGCTGGACCGAAAGCTTTTATTGTGAATCCCCCAAGTTTTCGTGAAGATCCTAATTATTAATTATTAATTTTTAATTTTTAATCAGTTTTCCTTCCCTCACGCGTACGCTGAACGCCGCCTGCACATCCTCGCTGGAATTGCCCAATAGCAGCGTATGGTCGCCGTTGTGCGGGCCGAATTCCATGTTCCGGTCATAGTACGAAAAATCGGCGAGGGTGAGGCAAAGCGAAGCTTCCCGCGTTTCTCCGGCGGGCACGCTGACGCGCGTATAGGCCTTCAGCTCTTTGAGCGGCCGCACCGTATCGCAGTGCGCGGACGCCAGATACAGCTGCACCGTTTCGGTCCCCGCCCGGGGGCCGGTATTGTTTACGCTGAAGCGCACCTCTGCCGACGATTCCGTTACGGTGAGGGCGGCGTTTGCGATCTCAAAAGCCGTATAGCTCAGGCCGAAGCCGAAGGGGAACAGGGGAGAGCCGTCGTTATCGCAGTAGCCGTAGCCCCGCCCGCTGGGCTTGCGGGCGTAAAACAGCGGGGCCTGCCCCGCGTGCCGCGGGAAGGTGATGGGCAGCTTCGCCGAGGGGTTCGTTTCGCCGAACAAGATCTCCGCCAGCGCTTTGGCGCCCTGCTCGCCGGGGTACCACGCCTCCAGCACCGCGCCTACGCTGCCGATCCACGCCGTCATATCCACGGGCGCGCCGTTGAGCAATATCACCACGGCCTTCGGATCCGCGGCTGCCAGCGCCAGAATGGAGGCCTCCTGATCTTCGGTGACCGTCTGCCTGCGCTCGTCCACGATCAGCCCGCCCGCGGCTTCCGATTTCGCGTGCACGGTAACGGAGGGGAGCCGCAGGTCGCTGCGGTCCGCGCCCTCGCCCTCCACCAGCGAGGTAAAATACAGGTTCACGTCGCAGTTAGGCGCAACGCGCGGGATCTCTTCGCTGCCTGCGAACACAAGCTTCACGTCCTCGCCGAGGTACGCTTTCAGCGCCTCCAGCGGGGTGGGTGCGTCCGGGCCCGTCCACGGCGCGGCGTAGGGGCCGGAATAGTTCGAGCCCACCGGGATCAGGTCAGCGCTTTGACCGAACACGCCCACGGTTCTGATCTTTTCTTTGTTCAGCGGCAGCACGCCGTCGTTTTTTAATAAAATGATGCTTTCCCTTGCCGCTTTCAATGCCAGCGCGCGGTGTGCTTCGCAGCGCACCAAAGCGTCCGCCGCGGCCGGGTCTTTATACGGTTCGTCGAACAGACCCAAACGGAATTTGGCGGTCAGGATCCGCAGCACGGCCCTGTTCAGCGCTTCTTCGGTCAGCAGGCCCGTATCGTAGGCCTCCTTTACGGTTTCGTAGCTGTTGAAGGGCAGAATCACGTCCAGCCCGGCGTTTACCGCCATGGCGGCGGCTTCGGCGTCCGTAGCGGCGAGCTTGTGCGCCGTTTTCAGGCCCTCCACGCCGTTGTAATCCGAAACCGCGAAGCCGTCGAAGCCCCATTCGTCCCTGAGAATTCCGGTGAGCAGCCGGTGCGAGGCGGTGCAGGGCACGCCGTCCCACGCGTTATAGGCGGCCATCACGCTTTTTGCGCCCGCGTCGAAGCACGCCTTGAAAGGCGGTAAAAAGACCTCGCGCAGGGTGCGCTCGCTGTTGTCGGAATAGTTGGAATCCCGCCCGCCGGCGGCGTAGTTATCCGCAAAGTGCTTGGGGGTGGCGATCACGCCGTTTTCCGAAAGGCCCCGGCAGAGGGCGGCGCCCATATCGCAGCAGAGCTTTACGTCCTCGCCGAAGGATTCCACGGTCCTGCCCCAGCGGCAGTCCCTTACCAGATTCACCACGGGGGCGAACACCTGCCGTACGCCCACGGCGGCGCACTCTTTGCCGATCACCCGCGCGATCTCCAGCGTCATCTCCGGGTCGAAGGACGAGGCCATGCCGATGGGCTGCGGAAAGCAGGTGGCCATACCCCACTGCGCCCCGTGCAGCGCCTCGCCGTTTTCCATGGGCGGGATGGCGTGGGGCTGCGCCTGCAGGCTCAGGCGGATATCCTGATTGATACGTTCCGTCACCTCGCCCGGCGTTGCCGGTACGGGCTTGCCGTGATGCATAAAGTGCCCGGGGTTGCGGTAGCTGCCGCAAAGGGGATCACGGTTCTTTTCGTAATCTTCGTCCACGTCGAACAGCATCTCCGCGGTCAGCTGACGGAGCTTTTCCTCCGCCGTCAGTTTTTCCAGCAGCGCGGCGGCGCGGCGCGCGCAGTCATCCATAAAAAGTCGCCTCCGATTCCGTTCTGTTTATACTATAGCATTTTACTGTGCAACAGGCAATAAAAAAATGTTGCATTTTTTCTGAGGATTTGATAAAATTTATCCATATGAAAATCCAATCGGAAAAGGAAGCGAAAATATGAACGGAAAGTTGAAAAAGATCCTTGCCGCCGCGCTGGCGGTATGCATGGCCGCGCTCGTGTGCGTGCCCGCGTTCGCCGGGCTGACGGGCGATTATTCCGCGCCGATCCCCACCGTATACCTGCACGGGCAGGGCGGCTATATCTATGCGGATAAGGACGATCCCAAGTCCGAAATGATCCAGGATATCAGCGTGCCGGACGGTTATATCGAGGACCTCGGCAAAGCGCTGATCGGCCCGCTGGCCAAGGGCATGTTCCTCAACCAGTGGGACGACTGGGTGGATACCTTCGTGGACGGCGTCGCCCCGCTGCTGGAAAAGCAGGCGCTGGACGAAAACGGCGAGGCCTCCAACGGCAGCGGCGTGTATACCTCCTCCGGCAATTACAAAAGAGTGCAGGCGGACGGCAGCTACAAGCTCGACGCCTATACCCCGGCCTACGACTGGCGTCTGGATCCCTACGTGATCGCCGAGGAGATCCACACCTACATCGGCCAGATCAGGGAAGCCACCGGGTGCGATAAGGTGAACCTGATCGGCCGCAGCATCGGTTCCAGCGTTGAGATGGCGTATCTGGAGCTCTACGGATCCGAATGGCTGGATACCATCGTGCTCTACTGCCCCAGCTTTTACGGCATGGAGACCATCAGCAAAACCTTTGCGGGCAAGATCGAGATCGATCCGGACGGCATCGAGAACTTCTCCGAATACTACGTGGCCTCCGGCGCGGCGGACGAGCTCGTGGACGGCGATACGCTGCAGCTGCTGCTGGACGTGGTGAACGTTACCGTTTCCCTGCGCATGCTGGATATCCCCTCGGGCATGATGGAGCGCATCTATTCGCACATCTACGGCGAGGTGTATCCGCGCCTGCTGGTAAAGGCCTACGGCAGCATGCCCAGCTTCTGGAGCCTTGTGGGCGACGACGACTACGAAGAGGCCAAGGCCCTGATGTTCGGCGGGCAGGAGGACGTTTACGCCGGACTCATTGAAAAGATCGATCACTTCCATTACAGCAACCTCGTCCGCTCCGAGGAGATCCTTTCGGCGCTGGCAGAGGAAGGCGCAAAGCTGCAGATCGTTGCCAAATACGGCGTGCCCATGATCCCGCTGGTGGAGGGCAGCGACTGCCAGAGCGATATGCTCACGAGCGTTTATTCCGCCACTTTGGGCGCCGAGAGCGCGGGCTACGGCAAGGCGCTTTCGGATAAATATATCGCCGCGCGCAAAGCCGAGGGCAAGGATCAGTACATCGGCGCGGACCGCGAGGTGGACGCCTCCACCGCCTTCCTGCCTGACCATACCTGGTTCATTAAAAATCTGGCGCACCGTACGATGCCCGACAGCATCAACTACCTGTTTGAGCATATCCTGAATTACGACGGCTACATTACGGTGTTCGACGACGAAGAGATTCCCCAGTACCTGTGGTACGACGCCGAGGAGAGCACGGTGACGCCGCTCACCGCCGATTCCGGCAAAACGAACGGCACCCGCAATTTCTTCCAGCGCGTGATCAATATTTACAGATATATCTTCAACTATCTGCGCAAGCTGCTGCGCCGGGACCGCAACGCCGACTGATGGACTATAAAAAACTTTACGATTTGTTTGAAGACGCCGCGCCGCTGAAAACGGATTGCGGCGTCCTTTGTGAAAAGGCCTGCTGCGGCGGGGACGAGACCGTGGGTATGCTGCTGTTTCCGGGGGAGGAAACGTCCCTGCCCGTAACGGAAGCCGGCGGCCGCCGGTACGTTTTGTGCGGCGGTAAATGCAGCAGAAAGGACCGGCCGCTCTCGTGCAGGATCTTTCCGCTGTTCCCCGTGCCGGACGAACGGGGTGTGATCCGCGTAACGGCGGACGCCCGCGGGGACGCCGTATGCCCGCTGGCGCGGCAGGCGGAACACGTGCGCTTTGACCCCCGCTTCGTGCGCCGCGTGAAAAAAGCCGGAAAGCTGCTGGCAAAGGACCCCGCCTGCCTTGCATTTCTGCGCGAAACCGCCGAAGAGATCGGGGAAGCGGAGAAGCTGCGGGAGCTGATCGCCGGCAAATGAAAGTGTTGAGTCTTGAGTGTTGAGTGTTGAGAAAAGCAGCCGGTGGCCAGTGACCGGTGGCCGGAATCAATCATTAATCCGCTATCCGCTATCACCTATCACCTATCACCTATCGCCTATCGCCTATCACCTATCACCTATCACCTATCACCTATCGCCTATCACCTATCGCCTATCGCCTATCACCTATCGCCTATCACCTATCGCCTATCACCTATCGCCTATCGCCTCCGAAATAAAATTCTTCTTTGACTTTCCCTTTTTCTGTGATATAATGAATATATCCGGAAAGGGGGATCTTTTTATGAGAAAAAACGTTGCACTGATCCTGATCATTTCCCTGCTGCTGGCGGCGCTTCTTCCCGTTTGCGGCGCGTTTGCCGCCGAAACACAGCCCGCCGAGGAACAGACGGAGGCGGCCGCGACCGCCGAAACGGAGGATCCGGCTCTGCCGGCGTCCCCGGACGAGCCGCTGTTCCCCGAAACCCCGCAGGGGGACGCCGTCCTGTTTTCCGCCGGCAGCCCCAAGGCCCTGCGCATCCTGATCCCGGACCGCGCCGCGGAGGGTGAAACGGCGGCGGCAGAGCTGCTGGCCGGATATCTGGAGCAGGCCACCGGCAAAGCCCCCGAGATCCTTGCCTCCGGTACGGGCAGCTTTTTAAGCGAGTTCTACGCGGACGGCAACCTGGGCGCGTTTATCGTGCTCTCCGTAACCGAGGGGGACGCCAAAACCGGCAGCTATACCGTTAAGGCCGGGGCGGACCGCAATCTGTATATCGAAGCGAACGACGTGCGCGGCCTGTGGAACGGCGTTTACGCCTTTCTGAAGGAGTTCTGCGGCGTCAACGTCTATTCGCCGGACGTGAAGACCGTGAATAAAGTCACCGATCTCGTGGTGCCCGCCGGGTATGAAAAGACCTACACCCCCGCGCTGGAATACGCGGATACGGACTGGCTGAGCCCCCACGACGCGGATTTTGCCGTGGCCAACGGCCTGAACGGTACCTACAGCCCCATCCCCGCAGAGATGGGCGGCCGGGTGAAATACATCACCTTCTGCCATTCGCTCACCACCTCTATCGTGCCCGCGTCCGAGCTGCTGGAATCGAACCCCGATTATTTCGCGCTGCAGGAAAACGGAAAGCGCACCGGGGACCAGCTCTGCCTTTCCAACCCCAACGTGGTGAGCCGCGCCATTGAGGACGTGCTGCGGCTGATCAGCGAGGGCTACGACGAAACGGCCCCGCTGAACATCATCTCCGTCACGCAGGACGATAACCAGCGCTACTGCACCTGCGAAAACTGCACGGCCATCGCCGAGCGCTACGGCGGCCAGAGCGGCCTGATGCTGTGGTTCGTGAACCAGATCGCGGACGCCGTGGCGGTATCGGACCACCCGGACGTGGTGGTGGATACCTTCGCCTATCAGTATACCCGCCACGCGCCCACCGGCATCGTGCCCAACGAGAACGTGTGCGTGCGCCTGTGCTCCATCGAATGCTGCTTTGCCCACGCGCTGGAGGATCCGGCATGCGAAGAGAACGCGGAATTTATGAAGGACCTCAGGGACTGGGCGGAGATCTGCGACTGGCTGTATATCTGGGATTACACCACCAACTACGGCCAGACGCTGGGCATCTTCCCGGATTTCGGCGTGCTGCAGAAAAATATTCAGACCTTTGTGCAGAACAGCGTGGTGGGCATCTATGAAGAGGGCGCCTATTACGTGGGCGCCTGCAACACCGAATTCGCGGACCTCAGGGCTTACCTGCTGGCGCACTTTATGCAAAACCCGGATGAGGCGGATCCCGCCGGCGTGCGTGAGGGCTTCCTGAACGCCTATTACGGCGAAAGCGCTGCCGAGATCGGGCAGTTTCTGGATTATATCACCGAGCACGCGGGGGATAACGACGGCCACCTCAGCATCGGCGAGCCCATGAAGACCACCCTGCACGGCGTGACTTCGGCGGACGTGAAAACGCTGGACGCGCTGTGGGATACGGCTTACGAAAAGGCCACGGCTGCCGGAAATACGGACGCGGCCGCCCGCATTGACCGCTCCCGCGCAAGCTGGGAATATTATAAAGCCTGCTGCAAAGTGGGCGATTACCGCCGCGGGCTGAACGCGGCCCGCTGGGTCGGCGCAAATAAAAAGCTGATCGACAAACTGGAGACGCTGGGCGTTACCCGCTACAACGAGGGCAGATCGATGGAAGAGATCACGCTTTCGCCCTACCGCAGCCCGGATGAATGGGGCAAAAGCGGCGGCGTATGGTACCTGATCTGCATCTGCGCGGTGCTGGCGGCGCTGCTGTTCAGCGTGCTGGCCGCCGTAGTGTGCTTCAAAACCTACAAACGCACGGTGCTGATGCCGATTCTGGCCGCCGCCCTCGTGCCGCTGGGCGTATACGTCCGCAGCGTGTTCCACGCATGGAAGAACGTGCCGCTGTATTTCGCGCTGATGCTGGCAATGGGCCTTGTTGTGGCCGTGTTCGCGCTGTTCGCGGCGTGGGCCATCGGGGGCTTTGAAAAAATGCCCTTCAAGAAATGGATCGTTTCGTACGGGATCGGCACCGCCGTGGCGCTTGTGATCTATAACGTGCTCGTATTTATCGTAAACAACGTGATCTGGGGCGGCACGGAATCCGCCGTTTCCATCTGCGTGGCCTATTACTGGTACGCGTTCCTGATCATAGCGGATTCCGTTACCGTAATGATCTGCTATTGGCGGACAAACAGAAAGAACAGAAAAAACGGAGGCAACCGGCATGAAGGGTAAAATACTGGCCGTCCTCTCCCTTGTGGTGGGCGTGCTGCTGATCGCTGCCGCCATGGTCGGCGCTTATATGGAGCCCAAGGGCGGCGCCTTGACCAAAAAGATCCGCTGGGATATCGATTACCGCGGTACGCTGACCTTTTCCGGCACGGGCAAGGTCTCGTCCTTCGACCCTGCGGAGCAGGGGATCGAGGAAAAGGTGAAGCGCATCGAGGTGGGGGACGGCATTACGAGCTTTGACGCGGCGCTGGACCTCTGCACAAAGCTGAAAACCGTTTCCCTCGGCAAGGACGTGGCCAAAGCCCCGGCTCTGATCGGCGCGGGTCTCGTTACGCTGGAGGCCGTGGAGGTCTCGGCGGAAAACGAAACCTTCTGCAGCGAGGACGGTGTGCTTTATAATAAAGACAAAACCGCGCTGCTGCTCTATCCCCCCGAAAAGGCGGGATCGGCGTTCACTGTGCCCGCCGGGGTGACCGAGCTCGGCATGCGCGCGTTCGATAGCTGCGGGAAGCTGGAAACGGTCGAACTGCCCGCGGGGCTCGTTACCGTAGGCGCTTACGCCTTCAGCGGCAGCGGCATAAGCTCCCTTTCGATCCCGGAGGGCGTGGCCCTGCTGCCGGTGGGCGCCTGCGAGCTCTGTCAGTCGCTTTCAGAGATCACGCTGCCCGCCTCTCTGACGGAGCTTGGCGAGGACGCGTTTTTCAGCTGCAGCGCGTTGACGCAGGTTTCGCTGCCCGAGGGGCTCGCCGTGTTGGGCAAGCAGGCGTTCGCCTCCTGCGGCGCGCTGAAGTCCGTTTCGCTGCCTTCGTCTCTCGCTTCGCTCGCGGGGGATGCCTTCCGGAACTGCGCCGCGCTGGAAACCGTTGCCGTGGCTGCGGAGAATGAACGGTATTCGGACGCCGGTGGCGTGCTGACCGATACCGAAACCAAAACGCTGCTGCTTTACCCGCCCGCAAAGGCGGATCTGACGGAATATACCGTGGCCGACGGCGTGGAAGCCGTAGGGGCGCAGGCCTTTGCGGAAAATACGTCCCTGCATAAGATTACGCTGCCGTCGTCCGTCGCCTTCGTGGGCGAATACGCCTTTCAGAACGCGCAGGCGCTTGCCGAAGTCGTGCTGCCCGCGTCCATGGAAAAAATAGACGATTACGCCTTTGCGGATGCCGTGAACCTCTCCGTTCTCGCGCTGCCCGCGGGGCTCTCTCAGCTCGGCAAGGGGGCGTTCTCCGGCGCCGGTCTCGCGGAGATCGAGCTGCCGGAATCGCTCACCGCCATCGGGGATGCGGCTTTCGCGGGCGCCGCGGCGCTGAAATCCGTGGCGATCCCGGACGGGGTGGAAACCATCGGCGAATCGGCCTTTTCGGGCAGCGGCGTTTCCGAAGTCACGCTGCCGGCCGGGCTGAAAGTGATCGCGCCCTATACGTTCGCGGGCTGCGCCTCCCTGCGCGGCATCGTTCTGCCCGAGGGGCTGGAGCGCGTGGAAAACGACGCGTTCAGTGACGCCGGCCTGACCTCCCTCACGCTGCCGGATTCCGTGACCTATCTCGGCACGCAGTTTGTGATGAACTGCTGGAACCTGACCGAGCTGAACCTGCCGGCGGGCCTGAAGGAACTGGCGAAAAACGCGATCTGCTACTGCTCCGTTTCCTCGCTCGACGTGCCGGAAGGAACCGAAAAGATCGGCGCGGACGCCTTCCAGCGGTGCGATAACCTGACCACGCTCCGGCTGCCGGAAACGGTGACCTCCATCGGCAAAAACGCCTTTTCGGGCTGCAATGCGCTTGCCAAGGTCACCTTCGGCGGCACCGAAGCACAGTGGCTCTCCCTTACGGACGGCGTAAAGCTGGGCTTTTCGGCGAAAACGAAGGTCGTGTTTGAAAAATAACGCAACCAAATACAAAAAACGTACCGCTTGACGGTACGTTTTTTTATGCTCGCTTTCGCTCGCGGGAAGGTGTTCGCTTCGCTCGCGGGAGATTGCTCGCGTTGCTCGCGGGAGGGGTTCGCTTCGCTCGCGGGAGGGGTTCGCTTCGCTCGCGGGAGGGGTTCGCTTCGCTCGCGGGAGAGTGTTTTACTTGCAGGCAGCAGATAATTATTAATCTTTAATTTTTAATCATTAATTATTAATTATAATTTCCGTTTTTCCCGCCCGGTTGGTAAAGCGCAGCAGCGCGGTGCCGCTCTTTTCGTCCCATTCGCAATCGATCGGGGTCGGTTCCGGGCCCCCGGCGGTTTCGGCGGGCGTGATCGCGCACAAAACGGATCTCGGCGGACGCGGCAGCTTTAAGCGGATGCGTGCCTCGCAGGTCGCGCCGCAGCCGGACAGACGGAAACCGTCGCCGTTCGCGCAAAGCTCGTTGATACGGATGGATGTGCCGATCACGGCGGGATTTTCCGTGATGCGTTTGAGATCCGTGAGCACGGCGTATTCGCCGGGGCGCACCGTTTTTTCGGTGATCACGGCAAAATCGTTATCCAGCATATCGGCGAAGAGGCCCGTGTGGGTGATGGGCGCATCGGAAACGCTCTCGTCCATGACGGCGGTGATGATGAATTCGCCGCGCCTGAGGGAGATGTAGTTTGCATCGGGCTTCATGCCCGCGAGCCCGCCCACGGTTTCGGCGTAGGCAAGGCCCTTTTCGGCCTCGGTGCAGTAATCGGCGGGGCTTTCGCGCAGCAGCATGAACGTGCCCTTGCCGCAGGCGTATTCGCCGGTGGGGGCGTGCTCGTCGATCCCGAGCAGCCGCAGCAGGTATTCCAGCGGCGAGCGGTCGCTGTTTTTGCCGGTGTTCCACCAGGCGCGGATCTTATGGAAGGGATCCTGCCCGTCGCCCACGTATACCAGCGTGCCGCCGTCCAGCACGTAGGTTGCCAGCGCGGCGTTGATATCCGCCGTTTGCGGCTTCTGGAACTCATAGCTGAGCACCAGCAGCTTATAGCGGTCCAGATAGCCCGGGTAGCGCGTGATGTTTTCGAGCTGCACGGGGCGCACCGGGAAGCCGCCCTTTAAGAGCGGCATCGCGAGCCCGTAAAACAGCGGGAAGGCGAGCGACTCGTAGTAATCCAGCCGGCTGCCGGAGAGCAGCTTCTTTTCGCGGCCCGGCATGTAGTTTTCTTTGCCCTGCAGGTCGATTCTGCCCACGGGGGCAAAGATATCGCTTTTTGCCAGCACGTCGTCCGGGAAATCCCGTTGGAACATGGCGGTATCGGAAAGGAACACGCCGATCTCGGGCGTGGGGCGCAGGTATTCGTAATCGTCGGTGCCCAGAGCTCCCTGCAGCTGGAAGATATTCATCAAAAAGGTACGGTAATCCTCCGGGATCGGCTTCGCGTCCGGCTGCCCCATGGGGTATTTCATATCGCCGTTAAAGATGCGGCGGGGCCACGGGCAGACCTGGAAGCGGTTGATCTCGGGCTGCAGCAGCGAGCCGATCAGCGTCTGCACGTAGTTATAGCGGTAATTTTCCCACGTGTAATCGGGGCGGTCCTCGATGGGATCGTTATCGAACCACATGGTGCGGCCGGTGCCGCGCACCAGCTCCTGCATAATGCCGTATTCCAGAAAGGCCGTTTCAAAGGTGCGTTCTTTATATACGCCCCTGTAAACGTTGGATTCGCGCGCGGTGCCCATCCAGATCTGCGCCTTGTAGCCGTCCAGCGAGGGCACGTCCGTTAAGGTGCCCTCGGGGCTCATCACCTTCCATTGGGAATAGTTCAGCAGGCTGTGCGTGGGCACGTAGAACCGCAGCGTGCGGCCGTATTTTACCATGGCGTATTCGCGCAGGGACTGGCTGACGCGCTCAATGGCGCGGCGGTAGAGCCAGGCCTTGAGGCGGGCGCAGCGATAGTGCGCGTCCACGCTCTTGTGCGGGGGGACCCAGTCCTCGCGGTAAAACAGCTTGTATTCGCGCTTGAAGGCTTCCGAATAGCCGCCGTCGTTCAGAAACTCCGGCTCCTCCACGTGGATGGCCTCTACGCCCGCGTCCACGGCCGCCTTCAGCTTTTCCGTGAGGTAATCCGTAAACGAGATCGTGGGCACCATATACCCGCTGGAATGCGTGCTTTCGCCGGTGATGGAGCCGTCGCGGCTGCGCTGTATTTCGTCGTAGTGCTCGCGGCCGTCCCATTGGCCGCTCATGTAGTCCTGAAAGCCGCCCCAGGCGATGCCGTTCATCAGATGCACCACGTAGCCGCGCTCCCGGAACTGTTTTACCCGGTCCGGCATGCCGGGATCGATGCCGTAAACGCACACGAAATCGTTGCCGAAATCGGTCACGTCCAAGAGCGGCGCGCTCTCCTGATAGCAGGTGAGCTCCTCCTCGCGTTTGCGGATATATGACATAATTAGCCTCCTGATTTTTGTTTTTGCTGTAAAGAGGAAATTTATCGCTGTGATTCATGATTAACGATTAACGATTAATGATTTCGGAAGGGGCGCGGATGTCCGGTGGACACCTCTGCCGAAGGCAGAAGCGCTGACCGAGTTGCGGGTCGCCGGTGGCGACCTCTGTGGCATAAGCCACAGAAGCAACGACCGAACCGGGAGGTGAGAACGGCAGGCGTGACCCGCCCTTACTGGATTTTACAAGCAGAAACAGAAGGTATCGCTTTTAAAATGCGGCTTTAGCCGCCACCTTAATCATTAATCTTTAATTATTCATCGTTAATCAAAGAACCCCACGCACTGAAATTTTCCGTCTTCCCGAAACGGGGCGGACCCGAGAGTCCGCCCCGCCCGTTTTTTATGATTTTACCACTGGAAAGAGATAAACTGGACCATCTTTCTGAACAGGAAGATGAGATCGTGAATCAGGCTGATCAGCCAGCCGCGCACGCTGCCGGTATCGTGATACTCGCCGCACAGCGGGCAGATACGGCCGGGTTCGACCACGCCGCTGCCGTTGTCGTCGCCGTTGTCGTCGCCGTTGCCGGTCTCGTCCGCCGGGGTGCATACCACGTCCGCGCGGTCACGGATACGGATGCGGGCAAAGAAATCGGTATCGGGCCAGGTGTCGTCCGAAGAGGCAAGGCCGGTCACGGTGATCGCGGCGCCCGCCTCGCAGTTCTCCACCTCGTGGGCGGTGGTGATGTAGCCGTCGATGAACACGCGGCAGATATCGCCGGTTTCGTCCTTCACCATAATGGTCTGGATCAGGCCGTTGGCAAGCTCAACGCTCTCCACGGTGCCGCGTACGGTCACTAGATCGCCGCGCACGCTGAAATCGTTGATCTCACGCGCCGTGGCCTCGGCGGGCGTCACGCTGCCTTCGCCAATCACCTCAATGGAGGTCACCTGCAGCTCGGGCTCGCCCTGATAGAAATCGGTGTAGCCTTCCACGCGCACCTTATCGCCGATCTTGAATTCGCCGGAAACCGGGAAGCAGCATATGCCGCCGGTTTCATCCTGCACGTAGATGCAGTCGAAGAACGCGGTATCCTTATCGTAGCCGGAGGCGTTGGAGGTCACGATGCCCTCAATGGCGTATTCGTAACCGGCGCTCTGGTTCGCGCGCACCGCGGCGATATCCGTCACGTCCAGCGCGCCCGCGTGCTCACGCACGGAGAGGATCAGATCCTTGGTGTAGGTGCGCTCCTTGCCGTCGATGGTCATCACCACGGTCACGGTGAGGGTCTGGCGCTTGGCCTCGGCGGGCACGTAAGATGTGGAAACGTTGACGGTGCCGCCCGCGGGTACGGTGTAGGCAGCGGTGTCTCTGCTGATCTCGGTGCCGTCGGCGGTGTAGACCACGCTGCTCACGGCGGCGTCGGCGGTCTCGTCGTTATAGAGCGTGGCGGTCAGGGTGACGGCTTCGTTCACAACGGCGGTCTCCGGGTCGCTGACGAAGGCGGAAACGCCGGCGGAAACGGGCTTGGAAACCCAAACGGGCGCGGTAACGGCTAGATCGCCGTCCTTCTCGGTAACGCGCACGTAGTAGTAGGTCTCTTCGGGTGCCAGCGAAACCTTCAGCTCGCCCTCAGCAAGCTCCAGCGCGTTGGACCACGTATAAACCGTCTTGCCGTCGTCGCCGATGAGCTCGATCTTGCTGATGGCGTCGGTGGCGTCCGGATCGTAAACGGTGACCACGATATCCAGCGTTTCGGGGATATCCTCGTCAAAGATCGTGCCCATGGGCATGTCGTTCACGGTGTAGCCGATCTCCAGATTCTTATCCTCGGTGGCGTATACGCGCAGCGCGCGGATGGCGTCGTAAAGGCCCTGCTCGGTAAAGGATTCGGCAAGGATCACGTCGCGGGCGTCGTTGGCGTTGCCCCAGCGGCCCTTGTGGTTATCCTGGTTGTTTGTGGGCGCCACGTGCCAGCCCTTGGAAAGCGCAAGATCGTATTCGGAATAGCTCGGGTAGTAGCCGCCCGCGCCGATCTGGCCTTCGCCGTTGCCCACTTCCACAAGGAAGAAGTGCGCGTCGGTCTCGTCATCCCGGTAAGAGAAATCGGTAAAGTTGCCGAAGGTGTTGCCGGGATGGTTGAACTGGTTGAGGGAATCGCCCTTGTTGATCGTTTCGTAATAGAGCTTCATGCCCGCGTCGCCGGTCTTGTTGTTCAGCGCGGTGTTGTTGCGGGAAACCAGACCGTCCGAATCAAAGGTATTGATGTGCCCGGGGCCGCCGGACCAGGTCATTTCAAAGCCGGCCAGCGCGATCAGATCGTCCTGCTCGGCGGTGAAGGCCGCAGCCGTCTGCTTGTAGGTCTCCCAACGCGTGCGGGAGGCGTCCGTCATCAGGCTCTTATCGTTCAGCGCGTCCGCGGGGTTGGCCTCGGTGGCGGTATCGAAATAGTTGGAGTGGTCCGTAAACGCCACGAAATCCACGTTGGCGGAATCGGGCAGGGAGGCCACGTAATCCAGCGCGGTCTCCAGATCGCCGGAGCCGTCCGAATAGGTGGTGTGGGAGTGGAGCTGGCCGAAATACAGCTTATAGCCGCTTTCGCCCACGGTAAAGCTCCAGCTCTTCTCGGAGGATACGCCGTCTTTGCGGGTCGCGCGCATATGTACGGTCACTCTGCCGTCCGGCATGGCCTCTTCGGCGCGCCAGACCCAGCAGCCCTCAATGTTCTGCGGTACCACCGGATGCTCTTCTTCGCCGTAAACCAGCGTCATCGTGATCTCGGGGTCCTCGCCCGCGTTGCCCACGGCGGCGCCGATATAGGGCGTTTTATCCTCGCCCGTCTGCTCGTTGGGCTTGGGCATGAGATTCGTAAAGAAGGGCTCGTCGCGGTTTTCCACGGTCTTGACGCCCCGGTAAACGATGCCGTAGGAGTTGGATACGGCCACTTCCACGTTAAAGCTTCCCGCGGTGCGGTCCGCATCCAGATCGGCGGCCGGTATGGTGAAGGAATAGGCTCTGCCGTCCGCGGAGACCGTGTATTCGTTGATCATGATCCTTGTATCGCCGGTTTTTGCGCTGATTTCCACGGCCGTGATCTCGGGCGCAAGGTCGTCCAGCGTAAAGGCCACGTCGTAATCCTGCTCAAAGTAGCGGCTGTCCTCACAGTCGAACATGACGGCAGGCGCCTGCACCACGTCGGCGTAGACCGTGGTGCCCTCGGCCACTTCGTAGAAGTTGAACAGGTAGATGCCGATCTCATTCTTTGTGGAGAAGGTCCAGCCGGAGAACACGGAGGAGAAATACTCCACGCATACGGGCGTGCCGCTGTAGGTGACGTCCTTGTTATAGATGATGTAGCCGCCCTCTTTGGCCTTCAGGAACCATTTCGCGGCCTCGGGGGCGGTGCCGTCCTCGTTGGGGTCGATGAAGAACAGCTCTTCGGCGGGGTTGGTGGCAAGGAATTTGCCGTTCACGGCAAAGGTGTAATAGCGGCCCATGGTATCCACCGTGAACACATAGGCGCCGTTGCCGGGCGTGGCTTTTCCGTCGGTGATGGCGGTGGGAATGGCCTTCATGGAGTAGTTCGCCGCGTCCCAAAGGCCGATGGAGGCCTCGGCGGAGGCGTTGTACGCCACGTAGGAAGCGCCCTTTTGCAGCACGCCGTCCCATTCGCCGTCGTCGTAAGCGGCGATCGCGTTTGCGGGATCCACCAGATAGAACTGCAGCGCGAAGCTGCCCTCGGAGAAGTTCGAGGCTGTGGTCTGGGTGAAATAGCCGGAGAAGACCTCGGTGCCGTTGCGCACGTAGGCCTCAATGTAGGCGGGGCCTTTGTCGCCCGAGACCGTGGGGGAGCTCAGGTAGAAGCAGTTCTCGGTCCTGGCGGGGGCAAGGCTCCACTTGTTGTTGGGATATTTGCCCACGTTCAGGCTCAGCTCCGCATAGGTATCGCTCTTCCATACCGTGATGGAGCTTGTGTCGTCGCCGTAGGCGTAGAAGCTGTAGGTGCCGTCGACATTGACTCTGACGGTCCATACGAAGTCTTCGGTAAAGTTCTTGACCTTGCCGTTTTCCAGCGTCGCGTCCTTGGCCTTTAAGTACCAGTCGCCGTTGGGCTTGCTGGAGATCGCGGTTTTATGGCCGGGGGAGTAAATGGCTACGGTGGCGCCGTCCGTCAGGGCGGAAAGATCGGTCACAAGGTCGCCGGTCTCCCCGGTATCACCGCCGGACGTCTCATCGCCCACCAGCCAGAAATACTGCCGGAACAGGTCGCCGGTGTTCTCCTTATTGTAGGTGCTCCAGTTGTTCTTGGATGCGTACCATTCCATGCGGTAACCGGTGCGGCCTACGTTGTCGATGAAGAAAGCGCCGTCCGTGCTGCCTTCCACGGCGGTCACGGTCCACTTGTCGTTTACCTTATCCAGCGGCATGCTGCTGTAGCCGGTATCCATCGAAAGCTTTTTGCCGTCGGCGGTGGCAAAGGAATAGGTTCCGTCTTCGTTCACGCCCACGGTCCAGATCTCGGTTTCGCCGTAGCCGCTGATCGTCTCTTCGGTTACCGTAACGGCCACGCCGGCGTTGTAGTTGCCGTTATAAGTCTGGCTCAGCGCGATATTGTTGGCTTTGTTGAAGATGACTACCTTCGCGCCGTCCGTAAGATCGGCAAGGTCCGTTACAGGGCCGGTCTTGACCTCCGCTTCGCCGTAGAAATCAAATTTATAGGCGGAGGTGGCGGTGGTGTAGTTATAGGTGGTAAAGCCGTTGTAATACTCCATCGCCTGGTCGTAGGTGACGTCGTTCCTCGTGAATTTCGCGGTGGTGTTGATGATCACGAAGGTGCCGTCGTCCTGCGCCTCAAGGGTCCATTTCGCAAGGTCGGTGAGCTCGTCCGCAAACGTCAGCGAATTGCCCGTTGCGCCGGAGGTGAGGTATTTGCCGCCGTTTTCAAAGGTGAACACGCCGTCCGCTTCGGAAACGGTGAGCACGGCCATATCTTCGGTCAGGGTCAGCTTGGTTCCTTCGGGCGCTGCCGCCGTACCGGCCAGCTTTTTGCCGGCGGCCGTTGCGGTGAGCGCCATGTTATCCACGGGATAGTGGAGCACCACCTTTGCGCCGTCGGCGGGCGCCGCGGTCAGTTTTTCGTACACCGTGGGGGCGGGCTCGTCCGGTCCGACCGGCGTTTCGTCGCCCACCAGCCAGAAGCACTGCCGGAACAGGTCGCCCGTGGTGTTTTTATTGTAGGTGCTCCAGTTGTTCTTCTCGGCGTACCATTCCATGCGGTAACCGGTGCGGCCCGCGTTGTCGATATAGAAGGTGTCTTCGCCCGCGGCGGTCACGGTCCATTTGTCGTTTACCTTATCCAGCGGCATACTGGAGTAGCCGGTATCCATCGAAAGCTTATTGCCGCCGGCGGTGGAGAAGGAATATGTTCCGTCCTCATTCACAGTCACGGTCCAGATCTCGGTGGCGCCGTAGCCGGTCAGTTCGTCTTCGGTTACCGTAACGGCCACGCCGGCGTTATAGTTGCCGGTATAGGTCTGGCTCAGCGCCATATTGTTGGCCTTGTTGAAGATGACCACCTTCGCGCCGTCCGTGAGGTCCGCAAGGTCGGTCACAAGGCCGGTGGCGGGCTCTTCGGGCACGTGGAGCGTGATCTCTTCCGCAACGGTGTTCCTGAGCTGCAGGTCCCCGCCGAAAATACCGACCGCGCCCTTGAAATCGATCACGTCGCCCGCGGCGAGAACGGTGTCGCCCAGAACGGCCTTATAGATCTGGATGCTGTTACCCGCGGCGTCCGTCACGTTTACGGAGGTGCCGGAAACCGCGGAGACCGTAAGGTCCCTGATCTCCACGTAGGTGCACACGTCCGCGGCCGTCAGCGCGCCGAGGGTGGTCTCGGTGGCGGTCAGCGTGAGGCCTTCGGATTTCTCATAGGTCTGGCCCTTGAGCTCGGGCAGGTTTTTGTACGTATCGCGCTTGCCGGTGAAGATCACGGTGTCGCCGAGGGCAAGATCGCTGACTGCGCTGTTGAAAAACAGACAGATGCCGCCGGTCTCATCCTGCACGAACACGTTTTTGCCGTCGATCATCGTGATCACGGCCTTTACGGTGAATTCGGCGTCCTTTTCGCCCGCGAGGGCTTCGGCCACGGTGCTGATGACGGGCGCTTCGGGCTCTTCGCCGTATACGGCGCCGGTCAGCTTCCAGAAGCCTACGGTCTGTCCGGCGGTGTTGCCGGTGGTGTTGGTATACGCCCGCCAGTCGGGTTTGGTCACGTACACACCGAGGTACCGGGTGGTTCCGCCGGTGTCGGCGGCAGAGGGATATGCGCCGTCTGCCAGGGTCCATACGGCCGCGGTATTGCTTACGCGTACACCGCTGTTGGAGGCGGTCAGATAAAGATAATCGCCGTGGGTGTTCGTAACGAAATATCCTCCGTCGGTTTCGGTGATCGTCCATGCGTAATCCGCGGTGTCCGTGGTGAGCGTATCGCCGTCAACGGTCACCGGGATCGCTGCGGGCGCGGAGGAGGTGTTCGTGGCCGCGGGCAAGACCCACGTGGTATCGCCGTAGGTCATGGTGATGGCGATCTTGTCGTCGGAGGTGATCTCGGCGAAGGCCGTTTTCGTCCAGAGCAGCGCGGTAGGCTCGGCTTCGGCCTCCTCGTTCAGCTTCCAGAAGCCCACGGTCTGCCCGTCGATGTTGGTTGTGGTGCTTTTATAGCAGCGCCAATCCTGACTGTTGTATACACCGAGATAACGGACGGTGCCGGAGGCTGTGGCCTTCAGATAGCCCGCGTCCAGCGACCAGACGATCTCGGTATTGCCTACGCGTACGCCGTTATTGGCGTTGGTGGTGTAGAGGTATTTGCCGTCGGCGTTGGTGATGTGATATCCGCCGTCCGTTTCGTCGATCGTCCAGCTGTAATCCGCGGCGTCCGTGGTGAGCGTATCGCCGTCAACGGTCGCCACGATCGCGGCAGGCGCGGAGGAGGTGGTTGCCGCAGGCAATACCCACGTGGTACCGTCCTTCGTCATGGTGATTGCAATTTTGTCATCCGAAGTGATCTCGCTGAGCGCGACCTTGGTCCAGGTCTGCGCGTCCGTATCCGCAGCAAACCCGAGTACCGTGAGGGTGCTCATGAGCATCATGACCGCGAGAATCACGGAGATGACTTTTTTGAGATGTGATTTCATGTGCAAGCTTCCTTTCGTTTTTCTTACCTGTATTGCGATTTGGCATTACAACCGATTCCATTATATATGATATTTAAAAAAAATACTATATGTTTTTCCATGTTTAATTGATTCAAATATTTTATAATCTTTTCCGCTTTTCCCGCCTTGCCTTATGACGCGCGCTATATGATCATAACTATGATGCACTGATCTTAACTTACCTGAACTATACTATACTGTGTATACAGAATGGGAACAGAGTGTAAACAGAATGTTTACAGATTCAAATTTCAGTTTGTCGGGCTCTTTCACTTGGCGATATGTTGCTGCGCAACGCGATATAATTTGCTGAGCAAATTGCGATATATTCCGCTTCGCAGAATGCGATATGATATGGATCCTGCATTTATCACGTGCCGTAGGCACATATCGCGCCGAAGGTA
>JAEEGL015002825.1_pt1 | contig 19275 bp, 21 predicted proteins | sample 9134231 | NCBI WGS metagenome assembly JAEEGL01 (sample SAMN16246548, study PRJNA631951) | gut metagenome | biome: gut microbiome; feature: rumen; material: fiber-attached | host: Bos | place: Iran: Karaj | collected 2018-10 | reverse complement strand
GCCGCCGCGTGAACGAGTGGTGCCGCCAGCTGGGCAAAGACAACGTCCTCCTCATCTCCATCCACTGCAATGCCGCCGGCCGAGGCGACCGCTGGCTCTCCGCCCGCGGCTGGTGTGCCTACACCACCCGTGGAAACACCCGGGCCGATGCCCTCGCCACCTCCCTCTACACCGCCGCCCAGGCCCACCTCCCCGGCATGCGCCTCCGCACCGACTACACCGACGCCGACCCAGACCAGGAAGCCGGCTTCTACCTCCTCCGCCACACCATCTGCCCCGCCGTCCTCACCGAAAACCTCTTCATGGACAATCACGTCGACTGCGACTTCCTCCTGAGCCAAGAAGGTCAGCAAACCCTCATCGACCTCCACGTCGACGGCATCACCGCCTACTTCTCCTCCCTCTGACGAAAAATGCCCGGCCTCGCCGAGCATCCTTCACTTCCTTGTCCACCACTGTCCACCCTATCCACTTCGTCCACCGGTGGTCACGGTGGACAAGATTTATCTTTTACAGGATATTGAGCGCTATGTGCGCACATGCCTCTGCATCTGCTAAAGCATGATGATGATTGAGCAAATCATATCCGCACGCAGCCGCTACGGTCTGAAGCTGGTGATCCGGCAGGCTGTAGCCAAAATGCTTACGGGAGGCAGAAAGAGTGTCGTAAAACTCATAGTCCGGATAATCCATTTGGTACACTTTGAAGACCTCTTTCAGGCACCCTTCATCGAATGGGCTATTGTGCGCCACAAGCGGCAGTCCCTCAATTTTCGGTGCAATCTTCTCCCAGACGTATGGGAACACCGGCGCGTCTTCAGTATCCTCCTCAGAAAGGCCGTGGACTTGCTGACAAAACCATTGATAGTATTCCGGCTCCGGGTGGATCAGACTATAGAATGAGTCCACAATCTGGCCATCGCGTACAATCACCACACCCACACTGCACACACTGGAACGGCACTCGTTGGCGGTCTCGAAATCTATTGCTGCGAAATCTTTCATACACTACAGATATTTCCACTCATCTTCTTCATCGATATATGGGATGCCATCCTCGTTCGTCACAGGCATCATATAACGCGACGCCATCTTAGCGATGTCATCCATTATTTCTTCCCGGAAGTCCTTCGGTTCAAGGACCTCTACTGCAGGTCCTCGGCTAAGAAGTTCTTGTTTGAAGTCGAATGTGGGGGCTAAGTGATAACGATAGATGGAATAGGATTCATCCGACTCTTCTTCTACCTTCTTTTGAGAATCATGTAGCGGCAACGTATCGAAGTACTTTTCCTGATCCTTGGCTACGCGAATCTTGACAGTTTGCGGCTCCCAATCGGTGCCTACAATGATGCCAAAGTATTCAGCAAAGAACTTCTCTGCATTGAACTTCGCCGGCAGTTTGTAGTCCTGGTCAGTCTGGGCCACATTGATCATCCTTTCATCAAGAGCATAGATTCGAGGCTCATCCTTCCCCTCACTCTTGGCCAGCATATACCAGCGTTGCTTGAACAGTTTCAAGCAGTAAGGCTTTGCCTTGTACGTGCATGGTTCATCCTTCCAGAAACTCTGGTAAGTCATCTCGATAACCTTGCCTTCCTGCATGGCGTTCATAATGACAGAGAGCCATCGTTGGCTGGATGGAATCTTCTCAAATAGGATCCGGTCCCTCATCCCGCGGCTTTCTTTGAGCAAGTTGTTCATCGAGAGTATTGAGAGCAGCCATTGACGGATACCGTCACCTTCTACGTCACCACTTTTGACAATGTAATAACCCCTGTCACGGTCGCATTTTATCTCGATACCAAATGTGTCGAAAATGGCGTCTATATGGTTGAAAAAAGTCCTTTGAGGGAGCTCGCTCTGCTGTATGCTTGCGCTTGGGCCGGTATTCAGATGACTGAAGGCCCATGCTCTGCTGATATCTTCAAATTTAATGTATTCATGCCGATTGATGAGGTCAATCAGCCATACGTACCTGTCAAAATAGTTCTTTGCCATAGTGCTTGCTTTTCTGTTTTCGCCCACAAAGATAAAAACAAAAACTGCCAAAATTAGGCAGTTCTGCTAAAAAGTGGCAATTATTAGCCAAGGACGATTTCAGCACGCAGCATTTCTTCCTTCTCTTCGACAATCCTGCTCCAGAGGGATGAGTCTTTGAAGGCGGAAGCCGGAATTCTGTCTTCGAACTCCTTCAGGAATGCCATGCCGAAGATATCGTCTCTGTATCCCCGGTTTATCAGCGCTTTCCAGTCGATGTAGTCCGCCATTTTCCGGATGGTTTCAATCGGAAGATCGGTGTTTTCGGATAGCTCTTTCCAATCCCATCTGTCTTTGAACTTCTCCACTACCTCGGGAGTCAGAATGCTCTTTTGGCAAGTGTTGCTGAGCTGCTTCCAATTAATCCTCGCTTTGAACTTCTCGAGCATCGATACAGTCCACTCCATGTTACGGTTGGAAGAGATTTCCTCCCAATCAACCTTGTCCTTGTTTTTCTCCAGGAGGGTTTCATTCCAGGGGTAATCACCAGAGAGTCTCTTCCAAGCCTCTTCTTCAATCATCTGGGCCATCAGGCCATCATTCAAATTGGTCTTTTCCATATCGTTTTGTTATTGGTTTCTAGTTTCTGGTTTCTGGATGCGAAGGTACTATACGTCTCTGCCAAAATGCGGCATGTAATGGAGCAAAAGAACTTCAGGAAGTCTATATGCGCATCTATGGCTTCGACTACAAGAAGGCTTGTTGTCAACAAGGAGACTTCACATTCGAAGTTCTTGGGTAGTATCGAAAGGGTTGGCCAGCCTGGTCAACCCTTTTTCGCATAATAGTCGATACAATCTTTCAGCGTCGGTAATGACTGCTGCCGGTAACTGTCTTTCGTAAAGAACAGTTCCTCTACAGTTCCTGTCTTGCTGTTCATTTCTACCCGCGCCCAGATCCACTGATTGTTCTCGAATGGGGCGACGCACATCCATGCTTCCAACGATACCAAATCGGCATTATATCGATGGTAAGACACATCTTCGATCATCAGTGACTGTCTTTGTTCCTCGTTGAGAGGGCTAAAGAGGATGCCCATGAATCCTTCCATAGGTGCCTTCCCAAAGGCATAGAATAAATCCGGATAAGTTTCTTTTTTCATTACCTATAGTTCTTGATCTGATGCTGCAAAAGTACACCTTCGAATTGCCATTCCTCGGCAGGTCACTTTTTTATGTTTTTTACACTCCTGCCAGAAATTGGCAAGATGATACCATACCTTTGCCAGCAAGATAACAAGGTAATATATGGGAAAGACATTGCATATCATCCCCTGCGGCATCATCTGGCCCCTCATTGTCGAGAAATGGATTGGCGAAGGACCGGACAAACAGAATCATGAAGTAATCCAGTATCCAGTCTCCACCAATCTTCACTATCAGCCAGATGCCCTGACAGACGTAGAGATGATGAAAACGGCCATTTCCTGGTATAAACCCAATTCGTATCCGGTTGCCGACCTTTATCAAGACTTGAGGGGTTTCGTTAATACCGTCAATAATGGGCCGGAGTACGAAAAAGTAATTGTATGGCATGCCGAGGACGCCGACTCCCGTCTGCTCCTCTACTTAATCGCGTACGCGTATAAGCACAGGTTTTACGCAGTCGATGTTACGCCGGAAAACCGCCGGTACAGCTGGAAGCCTTATGATGAGGATTATGAGCGGCTCGAAGAGGTGAAAGTCTTTATAGACTGCGATGTGGACAGGGACTCGATCACTCGCAATTCCTTCAGGCCCAAGATGGTCACTAAGAAGATGCGCAGAGAGTTTTATGAGACATGGAAGAGCTGGGGCGGAGAAGACGCCCTGGGAAGTCCGGTACTCGTGAGCCAGTTCGGGACATTCTTCCAGCCCTATCGTACATACCTGTATCAGGATGTCTTTGCCGCTACCCCAAAAGATCAACCCAAGTCGATTGACGCAATCTGCAATGATGTCTATATGATTCACCCCCAAATTGGTTTTGACATCATCTATGACACTGTCACCCAGATGGCAAATGCAGGGCTGATTAAATGGGTAAAGAAGGTTGAGAGTAATCCTCTCCACCACTTGCTTCAACAGTACAAGTACGACGTTGAAGGAGAATGGAACGAGTATCCACGGCGCCATCTATATCAATTTGCCCGGGAGTGTGGCAAGAAGATAACAATGTCCGAGGATGATATGAAGGCTGAATTTCTCCGTGACCGAAGAGACAGTGACGACATGTTCTGTCAAGGCCATTTAGCGAGAGCTGATCGGGCGAAGAAAAGGGAGCAGTGGGAAGAACGGCTGGTAATACAGTGGGCGGCTGCCTTCAATGCTAATTGGGGCTGGTATCACTTGATGTCGGTCATGAAAGTCAAACTGGGGATGATGGTAGAATATATGCGCCATTGGACTCCAATCGCTAACGGGCAGGTTTACGCCGACCAGATGGAACGTGCCATCTCTTTAATGGAAATCATTATCGACTGGGGCGGGCAAAGCAAGTATGCGCATACTGAGGACGAGGAGGATTACTTTGACGCAAAACACTTCTCTCCGTATGTCAATACGAGAAACCGGAAACGTTTCCCAAGTCCTGACTATGACGGACATACCTTCTGGTGCGAAGCACAGCGTGTCCGTTTCGACAAAGCTTGGAACATCCTCTGGGATATGTTCCGCACGAAAATGTTAACATGGGATGACTAGAAATAAAGCAAGAATACATACATATGTTTACCATTCGCGAATACCATAACATTGATGATTACCTGATGTCCAACAAACAGCTGTATTCAGACATCTTAGAAGCATTCAAGATAAGTTCAAGCGCATTTCCTATGATGACGTCATTGATGCCATTCGCCAATCAGAGCTTGCGCGTCACTTTAATTTTGAAAAATATGATGCCTCAAAGGAAGCGGGATTCAGCCCAGAACTGTTTTCAAAACATATCAGGTGGGCAGGTCAGACCGTAGACTATTTCGACGGTGTCATTCGTCTTCATGATTTCGGCCAGGATTATACCTGCTGCAAAAAGCCTCACCTGATTACAATCCTCCAGAAGCAATATGAGTATGCGAACATACCTCAATTGCTGAATGTATTGAAAGAGATGATGCCCATCATCCTCAAGATGTCAGAGAAATACAAAGATCAAGAAAAGAGAAAAAAAGATGGAACTGAACACTTGGATTGAGGACCTGCACCACTGGTGCCCGGCACAGATTTACTATTACTTCACCGACAGCGATGGCGATCGCTGGTGCATCTACCTCCGCTGGAGCGGCTGCACGGGAGACGAGCCGTGGCAAGCCGAGCTATACCAGTGCGACGATGACTGGGAATTCAAATGTGATTGCGAAGGGGTCAACCTCCTGGAAGAGACAGAGCACATCCCAGGAACGGTCACCGGTTTCTACCGTGACGACGAATACCCCTTCCTCCAGCAGAAAGCCCTCGAACTTGTCAGGGAACGTTTCCCTGACCTAAAAGACAAACTGAAATGAACAGAAGAGATTATCCCGACCTCGGCCCGGAAATCCTGGGCATGCAATGGACCGCCGGCGACCTCGTGCTGGTAGGGTCGACATCATGGGGTGGACGTTCCCAATACTTACTTGGCAACTGTATCCTGAAAGGCACTGGCGACGATATCCACGTCGCCTACTTCCAGACCGGCGGGGATGCAACAGCCGTCTCCAGGCGCCTTGTGCGAATGCAGGCGGGCACAAAAGCCTGGGAGGATGAGAAAATCTCAATCAACGACATCAAGGACCTGTCCGTCTACATCGACGACACCCCCAATCCGCCCATCGATTACATCGTCAGCAGGATCTTCCATCTCGTAGGGCAGAAAAGCGTGCTGATGGTAATCATAGACTGTTTGCAGGACATCGACGGCAGCGTCTTCAATGAGGACAACCGCGAGCAAGAAATGAACTCCGTGCTTCGCATACTCAAGGCCTTAGCGGAATCGTTGAACATCATTATCGTAGTCGCATCCGACCTGTCCTCCCACGTATCCAAGGAGCACCGACAACCCACGCTGAGGGACATTCTGGACGTCTCCGAGGCCGAGGAGCATTGCGACCAGATTATTCTGCTGCATCCGCTCAACCTTCTCTGCAGGAATTTCAAGATAATCCTTCCCTTTGGCTACCGCTGCAACGACAGGCAGTACGGGGAGCAGGTCATCAATGCCGTCCTGGACGACGAGCACGACTACTTCAAAAAGGCCACGGCGCCGTTCAAGGAAGAAACGGATACCGCCCCGGACAGTCCCATGCTTGAATGGTATCCAGGAGAAGCCGAGGACGAATGGCTCTTTGAATTCCTGGACTCAGAAGGCATGGGATGGACCTTGATACTTGATCCTCATTCGGAAGATGACTCGGATTACTATCAAATCAGCGTCCAGAGCTGGGCCGGCGAAGAAACCGTCTTTCCCAGATATGACGGCATCACCGACATAGACCACCTGAAGGCAATAGCCTTGGATATTGCCCGCGAGCAATTCCCCGAAGTCGAAATCTCGGAAAAGAAATAAAATTGTAACTTTGTAGATATGACCCAGTACATCGCAGACGAAGCCCACTTCAAGGAAGTAATTGCCCGCGTCCCCAACGTGAAGCAGTACCTCTGGATAGGCACCGCAGACATCAAGGACCTCTACGTCGGTGAGCGTCCGTTCCTCGGCGTGCTGGCCGACCTTGTGAGCAAAGGCCGCGACGTGCGCCTCATTCACGCCAAGGAGCCCGGCCCCAACTTCCGCGAAGACTTCGATCGCTATCCGGTCCTCTTCACAGGCCTGGAACGTCTCCTCTGCCCGAGGGTCCACTTCAAGATAATCATCTTCGACCTCAAGCTCGCCTACATCGGCTCCGCCAACCTCACCGGCGCAGGCCTCGGAATGAAGAGCTCCCGTACCCGCAACTTCGAGGCCGGCATCCTCACCGACGACCCCGACCTCGTCGATGCCACAATCAACCAATTCGACGCCGTCTGGGCCGGCTTCAAGTGCAAAGACTGCGGGCGGAAAGAATTCTGCCCGGATCCTATAACAAGATGATGATATAATAATCTAGCAAATGAAGGATTCGTTTATTTCAAATTTCGGTGCCGAACTTATGCCGCTTTACCAACAACTTGAAGAAGAAGTTTCGGCAATTATTAAAGGCGGCAACCATAAGTTTGTTGCTCAATGGGGGAGACATTATCCTTACAATAATAATCAGGGGTTACTATTTGTTGGTAGGGCAACGAATACATGGCGAAATATTAATACCGCAATAAACGACATATTTGGCCCCCCCGATAATGATGTGACTTTGTTCAATAGAGACGATCAAATGAACTGGGTATACCGAGATTGGCAGAGCTATGCACACCGATCCGCGTTCTGGAGAGTCATATTAGGTGTTGCCAGAAAGTATTATCCCATTGACCAAGCACTTGAATATGTTGCATGGTCAAATATCTGCAAAATACAAGCAGCAAATGGGAAGAATCCATATGGACATCTTTTCGATAAACAAATAGGAATCTGCAATTCGATATCTGCTGTTGAATTAAAGTATCTTTCTCCAAGGTTTGTCATCTTATTTACCGGAGGCTATGGAGAAAGAGAATTCCTTTCATTTTTATCTGGTGGATATATGCCAAATCCACTTGAGACATATACATGGTGTGGCTTCCCAATAGATGTCTATGAGATAAATGGAATCTTATTTTTATGTACAGAGCATCCCATGCGTAAGCCGGAAAGCCCACATATAGAATGTCTCTCCACCATTATCAATAAGTATTGGTAGATGCTTCGCCCATATCAAATACATCTTATCTTCGCTTTCGCCGACGCCCACGATCCGGTCTTCAACCAGAATCCAGAACACTGGTGACTAGGTATCCCCGAATAGATAACCGCCACTTTTTGGCATTTTCATTCTCTACCTTTGCATCATAAATCAAACAAACTAAAAAAATGGAACCAGTGTACAAGCAACCAAAGTTATCCAGGGAAGACGTCCTTGCCGAATACGCTAAAACCGGCCTCAGCCCACTCTATGCTGAAATCTATTGGAAGCACTATTCATCAATTTACGATGAGCTTGACGGCTCCGACGACGATTCCGACTGGGCCTTGGAGTCTGCCCGATATGGTCTTGAATGGTACATCCGTTATAAAGAAATTGGCCACCCGGACAGCTGGTGCGAAGAAGCTTTCCATTATGGAAGTGGCTCCTGGTATGTAGAGTTTACGCTCGAAAACATGGCGGAGTGTCTCTATGAAACATATTTGAAGCATCGTATTAATCCAGAGAGCCGTTCTCAAGCTGAAGAAGAACTCCATCGCCATTGCGACTACATTGCCCGGACTTTCGGGAAAAGTCCTGTATTTATGCGCTTATTCAGAGAATGGTACGAAGGCGGCAGCGGCGGTCGTGACCTTATAGAAGAGTTTGAACGAATGGAGTCTCTCTATAATGAGGCCATTGCCAAGGGGAAGGATGACGACTTCGCATATTTCTACGCCACATGGCCAGGACGGGAAGCTTGGCACCTGGCAGAAGTGCGGGAATCGCTCCAGAAAGACGGATGGGACGAAGACTATGTGGGCATGTATCTGCATCAATACGAAGAGGGCCTGTTAACTGATGGTCGCAAACGCCAGAATCCGGCTGTTCCCACGTTCTGGGAAGAAGAAGTTATTGCCTATATGAGAGGATGGGACTATGCCAGAAAACATCAACACCCGCACGAGTTCATTAAGATGTTTCAAAATGTCTTTCTAAATCTTGCATATAAAGACTCAAACGCCCCTACCGCCATCGATGACGATGCTGTAATCGAAGAGATGAAGGCTAGCTATACCGAGGATGCTCTCAAAGAAGTAAACCTTTGCTGATACGCCATATAATGACTGTCGAGTATAAGGGCCATAAGATCTTCGCTTTTTCCGACACTTACGGGGTGGTATCTCGAGGAGTTGTATAACACGTTGCATTAGACCATTCTGGGGAACTATGGCTTCAGAATGATCCATTCACCGCCCTTGTCTCCTCCTTTGCGTTGGATTCTTCCACCTTCACGAAGTTTCCGGACGGCTTTATAAATGGTATTCTCATTCAGGCCGCATTCTTCAGCGAGTTCAGCAGTAGTAATACGAGGGTTGGCAGTAATAAGACGCAGAACTTTCTCCTCCGTTTTCTCCTTACTTTTCTCCTTACTTTCTCCTGATTGTTCGATAGAAACTTGTTTCTTCTTCCAGAGGGTTGTGGTAAAAAGCCTTCGGTCTTGTATTCAGCTGGCGGGAAACCGTCTGCTGACAAGAGTTGACCAATGCGTGGAATGCCGGTGCCAACACTTTCGACGAGGTGCATCCGGGTAAACATCTGGAAGATGAGCGGGTTCCTGGAACGGCTGCGGTGACCGAAGTCTGCAGCAACATAGGGCAACAGGCCGCCGAGGTTGGATAATTCGAGGCGGTCGTCGTAGAGTTGCACCATGATCTTCGCGCCGTTGTCGAAGTAGTCGCGGTGGCATATGGCGTTGGTAAGGGCTTCTTTGATAGCGTCGAGGGGCAGTTCCCATATCTCCTGGCGCGGGTCGAAGCCGTGCATGACATATTCCACGGCGAGGTATTGCTTAATCCAGGCGGTTGCGTTGTTGTATTGCGAGAGAAGCGGACCTTCAAATATCTTGGAGTCGATAATATGCACGTTCTCGGTCCCTTTGAAACGGACACAATGGATGACGGCGTTGATGAACCGTTTGCCGCAGGCATCGGAGAAGAGCATCGGGACAGCGTTGGTTATCTCGCCTTTGTCGGTAAGAAGGCCAAGGTTGGTTATGAGTTCGCAGCTGGATGAATCCGATTGGAGTCCTGCTTGACGTTTGAAATCACGGACGGCTTCTTCGGAGATATCTTCCCATTTGAACCAGGAGCAAACGCCCATGTCGAAGTTGAGCTTTCCGGCGTCGTCGAAGATCTTGCGGACGTCGGCTGGTTGCGGAGTTTCTGGGAGTTTGCTCCACGGCGGATGTGGACTGCACCGGAACAGAAGTAGGGTTTGTCATCCCCTTCCTTAACTTCCATAATCCAAACTTCGTGGCCGGAGACGGTGAGCGGGTAGATGTCGCACTCGACCTGGGGCTCGATCTGATCGACAGAATCCCGCAGGGCGGAACGCTTGCTGTTGTTGATAGTGAAGCCTTCGGTGAACCGACTATTGTTATCAACGCCGATAATAATGTATCCACCGGTCGCATTGGCAAGGGCACAGACTTCCTCGCTGAGTTCCCTTACCTTCGAGGGGACTTCACGCTTGAGTTCTACGTGTTGCCCTTCTCCTTGGGTGATCAGTTCCAATGCTATATTCTCGTCAATCATGGCCGTGCGGTTTAGATGACAAATATACAGATTCCGCGTAACATTTCCTGCGCAGGCATGGAACCTTGAATTATGAAGAAAAAACTTATTTTGATATTAGTTATGCCGACTGCTAAGATTTGGCAACCCTGCACAGTACTTTTGCCACACCACACCAATCGGATACTCTTATGAAAAAGGAATTCTGGCGCAAAGCACCCCAATGCGCAAAATGTCAGTTTCATTGCCCGGAAGGCACACGACCGAACTCTATTGACCCTACAACAGTATGGAAGGAGGCTTGTTGCTGTAGCGGTTATTCCTTTTGGCCTGAATTAGAAGAAGCCGAGATTTGCTTCGATTTTAAGACCGAAGGACAAAACTCTTCTTCTAAAGATAAAGCAGAGAAGGAGCAGTGGGCGAAGCAGCATTTATGCGTTAATTGCGCTTTCTATGAGACTAATGGTCTTTCCGCCTATGTCCCTCTTTGTTTTAAGGACGAAGACCAAGATGTCCCTCTTAGTGGGAATAAAGAAGCCGCAAAAAGGCTGGAATGGATGCAAGAAAGAAGGTGTCGTGGATATGTGCATGTAAAAGAGAAAGATCTCAACTGTTTCTGCTCCTCTTTCTTAAGTCTGAACCAATGGGCAGAAGTTCAGGCGTGCCCTCCTTGCAGTGAAGAAAAAGCTCGAAAATGGAGAGAGTTCACGGCATTAAATACTGCGGGAATACACGCAAAATAAAACCACATTGTGTTTGTAGAATACAAAGGCCAAATACATCACGTATGGAGACCTTCGCTACGAGACATTCACTGAAGACCTTCGTACGTTCATGGACGGCAAACTACAACAATACATCAACTCATAAAATCATTTCAGAATGGAACTAAATATTACCGAACGCGGCATCCCCAGTGGATTTCCTTCACTCGACAGAATTACCGATGGCTGGCAAAAGTCAAACTTAATAGTCATCGCATCCAGGCCGTCAGTTGGCAAAACTGCTTTTGCCCTGTACACAGCCCGCAACGCGGCAGTTGAGCACAACATCCCCGTTGCTTTCTTCTCCGTGGAAATGTCATCCGCGCAACTCTCAAAGCGATTGATTATTCAGGAAACCAAACTAAGTAAAGAAGGGAAAAATGGATTCAGGGACATCTACATGACAGAATGGCGGCAACTGCAAGGAAAACTCGAGAAGCTATCCAAAGCTCCTCTATACATTGATGACACGCCAGGGCTTTCGGTCAAGGACTTTCACGAAAAAGCGAAGCAATTGGTTGATGAACAAGGTGTAAAGATGATTCTTGTTGACTACCTTCAGCTAATGCGAGGCCCTGAAGAGTTCCGTGGTCAACGAGAACAAGAAGTTGCATACATAGCAAGAGCCCTCAAATCTATTGCAAAAGAACTGAACGTTCCGGTTATTGCACTCACGCAACTGTCAAGGAAAGCTATAAATGCCAGAACAGGAAGACCGGAGTTGAAAGACATCCGTGAATCAGTATCAATCGAGGAAACTGCTGATCTAGTCATATTAATCCATCGGCCGGATATAGTCGAGGCCATTGAAGATCCTTCTAATCGTGAAAGGGCGGAGTTCATCATAGCGAAAAACCTGAACGGCAATCTGGATGAGGTCCCCATGCTGTTCAAGGCCGAAAAATTTCAATTCGAAGAAATAGACATGCCCTTCAAACAAGAGAAAACAAATGACGAGCCGCAGAGAAAAATCCAAATCAATTCGCATCTTAATCCATTGTTCTCATTCGAGAATTATTCAGTTGCAGAAAGCAATGCGGATCCGGTACAAGCAGCTAAGGATATGGCTTACTCCCAAGAAGCCAGGTTGAATTCTACGCTCCTGCTGGTCGGGGACTATGGTAGCGGCAAAACGCACTTGGTGAATGCAATAGGAAATGCTGCGAAGAAAATGGCCCCGGAGATGATAGTTCTATATGTGTCCGCAGATAGCTTCAAATGTCAGTATATGGATGCAGTTAAGTCGAATCGCTTGTCTGATTTCAAAGCGTTCTATGATAAGGTCGATCTGTTGATTTTGGATAACCTTCAAGATCTTCTTGGCCCGGGGACGCAAAACATTTTCTTCCACATAATGGATGGTATGCAGCAGAAAGGAAAGCGTTTGGTGATTACATCGGCCCGCAATCTGGACGAACTGAAAGATACTTTCGAAGAAAGATTGCTGGAACATATTAGCTGGGGAAAGATCGTAGAGATAAAGAAAAACCAGAAATAACCATGGCTATCAATATCAACACAAAAGAACTTCGTACGCTGCTGGAGAGCACACCGGCAAGCCACAACATCATGTTGTCAGGCAGAACTGCGGCGGAAAGAGTATTGCCCTGACCCTGTAATATCCAGATGACAATCGATTATAAAGGCCAAAGATTCTTCGCTTTTTCCGACACACACGGGATGTATCGGCAGCTTGACATACCCGCAGACGTCGATATTCTCATCTGTGCCGGAGATGCCTGCGAGGGCTTCAATCCGGCCGATCTGGAGGAATTTTTCACCTGGTACGCTGCCATCCCAGCAAAGCTCAGAATCTTTGTACCCGGGAATCACGACCGGATATTCAATGCCAATCCAGACAGAGCCAATAGCCTGATTCCTGATGGTGTTGTCTATTTGGAGAACGAAGGCATCGAGTACGACGGCATCAAATTCTACAGTGTGCCGGCAAGGCCTTACCTGAAGACGAAGCTTGCCATTCCTGAAGACGTTGACTTCCTCATTACTCACGGGCCGGCATACGGCTATCTTGACCGGGGCTTGGGCTGCAAGAATCTCTACCTTTCCATAGCCAGCGCTCGCCCCAAGTACCACATCTTCGGCCACGTCCACGAGGAGGGTCTAAAAAGAAAGGCGATGCTTGGTGGCACCACCTTTCTCAATGTGTCATATTTCGAGGAACTCAGGAAACAATTACTCTCTGAATAACCAATTGAGGATTTCTCTGAATATATCTTTGAATGAATAGTTGCTATTCTGAGGCGGGAAGTTCAGTACAATTCCACGCTGTGGCTCACAGATACCCATTACTTTTGCCCGGTTCATAAGTTGGCCGTATATCTGCCAAAACTCCTTTCCGTGTGGCGCCTGTTTCTTTTTTGCCTTATCAAATTCAGTATAATGGAGATGATGAGCATATTCGTGTATGGCTGTTTCCACTGGATTATACTTATCTCTTTTCCCAGTATGGATGATGATGCGTTTTTTCCCAGGGTAATATGTGCCAAGCCGCTTCTTCGGTTTATCGTTTTTGACTCCAACCGTGAATGAGACCTTACACGGATATATTGACAACAACAGCTTGGAATAGTATTGCTCTTCCTGAGTCATCGCTTATCTGTACTTCTCCAAAATGGAATCCAATTCAGCGGCCGTTGAAACAAGGACTGCTCTATTTTTAGAACCCTCCTGTGGGCCTACAATCCCCGCCGCCTCCAATTGAGACATGACACGGGCGGATTTCGCAAAACCCATCCCAAGCGTTGTCTGAAGGTACGACGTGGATGCTCGGCCTTGATTGAATACAAGCCTGGCCGCCTCTTCAAATCGTTCATCCACGCGCTTCATATCAACGCCGGTGCTTTCTTTCCCTTCTTCTTTCACCTCTGGCAAATAGTAAGGTGTACTGAAAGACTTGTGGTATCCTTTCTGTGCCTCTATCGCTTTCGTCAGTGCCTCAATTTCTGCGCTGGAGATGTAACCACATTGGATTCTCTCTGTTGTGGCGTCAAATGATAGAAGCATATCGCCTTTCCCTATCAGATCCTCAGCTCCCCCCTGATCCAGGATCACCTGGGAATCTGTTAAAGTCTTTGTCTTGAAGGCAATACTCATTGGGAAATTCGCCTTAATCATACCTGAAACAACCTCTCTACGAGGAGTCTGTGTGGCAATAATGAGGTGAATGCCGCAGGCTCGGCCCATCTGCGCCAGGGATATAATCGAGGTCATGATGCTGCGGGCGTGTGCCTTTCCGTCAGGACCTCCCGTGCCCAGTACCAGTTGAGAGTACTCATCGATGATTACCACAATGTATGGCAGGAAGTGATGTCCATTCTGTGGATTCAGTTTGTGTGCATTCCATTTGTCCAGGTATTCCAAGAGATTCGGCGTTCCGGCTATCTCCAGCAAGTGGTAGCGAAGATCCATCTCCTGGCAGAGAGATCTCAATGTTGTATCAGCTGCTTCAGCAGTCTTCACGACAGCCCTGGCTTTTTCATCGTCAGCTGATTCAGAGTCTTGTGTTACGGCCAGGTAGTGGTTAAGAAGGCGTGAGTACCCTCCAAATTCCGTTTTCTTGGGGTCAATGAACACAAGTTTCAATTCGGTCGGCCGTTTGGCGTAGAGCAAAGAGGTCACAATAACATTCAGTCCAACAGACTTTCCCTGCTTGGTAGCACCGGCCACCAATAGGTGCGGAGCGTCCGCCAAATCGAACACTTTAATGTCGCCGGTGATCTTTTTTCCGATGGCAATAGGCAACTCGGCATTGCTGGTCTGGAACTCTTTGGAAGAGACGAGCTCCCTTACTGAAACGGCAGAGCGCTGAAGGTTCGCCACCTCCAGACCCACACAGTCGTTCAGTTTGTATGCCATCATACTTTCCGCCTTAAGCGCAACGGACACATCGTCGGCCAAGCTACGAATAGCCGCCACTTTCACACCCTTTGCGGGATAAACCTTGTATAGCGTGACCGTCGGGCCTGGAATTGCTTCTATGTCAGCCACCTTAACATGGTGATCGGCGAGTGTATCCCTTATCACGGAAATATTATGCTCAATTTCAGATTTAGGGACACTGTGTTGCTCCTGGCTCAGGTCTTTTAGCAAGTGGATTGATGGCGTTTTGAACTCGGGAACATCGTCATCGGCTTTCCGGGATGCAGCCTTTGGCTCCGTAGAATGTTTGTCCGGCAACTTCTGTGGTTTTGGCTGTGCCTTAGGCTCTTTTCTTGGTTTTGCCGGAACCGGTTTTTCCACTTCAACAATCTTCTCTATCACAATCTCCCGGACATAGGGCTTGTTGATAAAATAACGGGCAGAGGCAATGACTGCATCCATTACGGCAAACACAAGCCAAAGGAATAACATTCCGCTTGAGATGAAAAACGAGATTTTCTTGCTTCCAGTCCATCCTTCAAATTTCCCGGAAAGCCATAATCCAAGTTTTCCGCCCATCGTCATAGGTCCGCCGACGATGATAGAATCGGCATAGTGTAACCATAGTGAAACGATTGCGACGCCCGTTAAAGCGACGATTGTCATCCGGAGGATAGACCAGCGCGACCGTTTCACAAGGATACGGACCAGTAAAACCAACGGTATGAGAATCAAGATGAATCCTGCCCATCCACACCATTCAAATAATAGAGAATCAGTCATATATAATCAAGCCGTACTTGGTGCAAAAGTAGCTACTTTCACTGCCAAAGTACGGCAAGATTATACTATCTCAAGACAATAAAAAGGCGAAATTAATTGAGCAAAACGCCATTGAGCGAAATCAGAGGCCCGTTCTGCTTAGAGGCGTACTCTTGTAACACTGCTTTAACCATATCAATACGGAAAGCATAATCAGCAAACACCTCCGGATCTGGCACAAACTTGATGTAAGTGCCATTGTCCTCTGTCGTTTTCTCTATCCCTTTCTCGAGAAGATTTCCCTTGGAATACTTCGCCCAGGAACATTCCCCGTCACGATAAGATGCCACATAGAAGTCGATGGAGAGAGCGTTGGTCACTTTAACGGGGTGAACGGTAACTTCCTTCGGATTGGCTCCAATCCCAACGGATATGCCGCTTGTGGCCGACACAACGGACTCCAGCGGAATTCCTCTACCGTAATCCCGGACAACAGCACAAGTCGCGTTCACCTCTACAGAAAGGCCCTTTCCGTACCCCATCTGGAACTCATCCACCGCCATGACAAGAACGCCGTCCAACATAGCATAGATGCCGTCCTTCGGGTCGGAGCCATCGCCCAGCCGGCCGATATACATCTCCGGCCGCCTTTGGATATGCTCGTTCCATTCGAAGATCTTGATGCTATTGTCATCAAGCTGATCTTTTGCAGGTTTATGATTCTGTTCCATAGGTTCAATTGTTTATGATTACAAATTTAAGCATTATTTCTGCCAAACCGTGGCAACTTATTACTGAAGAGTAGAGGAACTCATAAAATATCACTCCTTTTTTGTATATTTGCAATTGCCACATAGTTAAAACGTTAAAGCATTATAATCATGAATTACTGGTTACATAGAATTACTGGCGGAGATAATGCCATCCCTCTTTCGGAAGAACTCTTCAAGAAAGGATATATCTCTATTGGCTGGAGTGATTTCTCCGATGAAGCAGATCTAAACACCATTAGATCTGGATGGACGCCGTTTGAAACACTATTCGCCAACTGGAATCCTATTCCGAGAAATCGGTACAACCTTTGGCGTTTCGTCAATGAAATGAAACCCGGGGATATTGTTGTCGTCCCGTTCTCATACACTTTTGCTGTTTGTGAAATCGCCGATGATGTTGTTTATACCAATGAAACAATAGACCCGGAATTACTTGTGGACTGGAATGGTAATCGAGTGAGCAAAGATGATAAGGGCTATCTTAGATATGATGAAAAGACTTATGTTGACTTGGGTTTTTATCGAAGAATTAAGTTCTCTGTAAAGGAGCGTATTCCTCGTGCAGAGTATGCTGACCAGGCACTATTTTCCAGATTGAAGATCCGTCAGACTAATGCAGATATATCAGATCTTAAAGACTCTATAGAAGAAGCTATCCGGAGATTTCAAGCGAAGAAACCGATTTACTTAAAGGCGTCCATCGTTGAAGAAACCTGGAAGACGGTTTTACAGAACATTCGCAAGCTGCAAAACGATATGAAGTTTGAACAACTTGTAGAGTGGTATCTGAAATCAATCGGAGGGACAGGCATATATACTCCAGCTAAAAACGAGTCCTCTACTGAGGATGGGGATGCAGATCGGGTTGCTTTCTTTGAAAAGATTGGCGTGGCAATAATGGTTCAAGCTAAGAAGCATACCGATCAAACAGATTCTTGGGCAGTTGATCAAATCAAATTATTCAAAGACAACCATGTATTTGACCGCTATAAAACAATTTTGTGGGTTATTTCTACCTGTGACTCTTTCTCTGAAGAAGCTCTTAATCTTGCAGAAGAGAATCAGGTTCGCCTCATAAATGGAGAGGAATTTGCAAAAATGATTATAGAGGTCGGCCTGGATGGTTTAACACTTTAATCATTTGTTCTCAATAGTTCAACGCCTTGCAAAAGCAGGGCGTTGTTTTTTGTTCCTGCCACTCTTTGGCATCTTCGTGCCGTAACTTCGCGGCATGAAACAGAACTTAGAAGAGCCCGACTATCGTTCGATGAACGAGGTCCAGCTCAGATATGAACTCATCAGGCTCGAGAAGAAGATTCTCGACATTACCGACGATCCCATCGACTACAAGCACTATGGTCCGTTCCTGGACTGGTGCAAAGACGATGCGAAGGTCGAAGCAGTCGAGGAGATGATGCTGGACCGCAGCTACATCCTGAATCTCCTGTTCGAAATACACTGCACGCCGGCCGAGGTAGCCAGGCTGGAGAAAATCAACAGCATGCTGCTGGAGATGACCAACCGGACCTATCACCGCACGGCAGACATGATGCGGGCGCTGATGGTGATGAAGAAGGACGACATGGACGATGACTATGAGCTGGAGGGTAAGCTCGCTCCGCGGTTCGACATTCCGTATTCGGTGCTTCGTCTGGAGGATGACGACTATTATGGCTCCGACTTCATCCGGATGGCCGCCATCCTTCAAGAAACTGAGAAGTATAAGCCCCTTTTGGCAGATGTGTCTTGTGATTGGTGGCGCTTGAAGGACAAAACTCCGTCGGCCACGGACGAGGAGCTGGAGTGCGCGAATATTATGGATGACGAGGATTCCTGGGCAGAAGGTCCGCTACGGCATCCCAAATTGGAACATATCAAGGTCTGCTACGCTCTCCACGCGTTATGCACCCACATGAACTGGTCCATACCGGACATTCTGCGCATAAACGATTTCTCCATAGAAGTCAAGCTTACCGTCCAGCAGTTCTCCGACCAGGAAAAGAACCGGCTCTGGTGGTGGGATAAGTACGACCTGCCACGCTTCAAGGAAGTGCTCTTGAAGGAAGCGGCGGCACGACCGGAAGGCGTCCCGCTGGAAACCGCTCTCCTGCAGCGCTGCCGGGACTACTTCGAGGATAATGCCGATGAAGTCCTTGCCAAAGTCGGTATCTCAGACGTAGACCGCTATCTGGAAGCCCTGAAACACAAAGTCGATAATCCTTACGAAGAATGACACTCAAAGACCTGATTCTCAAATATGAGTTCGACACCGTAGTGCCGAACCTCCTTACTGTTGACGAGCCCATCAAGGACAACCTGTACGCCTTCAAAGAGGCATTCGACACACTCCGCCGTATGGCCCCGGGAGATGCCGGTGGCGAGCAGATTGTTGTCAGTTTAGAGGTGGAGACCGAGAAAGACGGCACCGAGGTAGAACGATACCTGCACGCATCAAACTGCGAAGGTGACCTCTGGGATTCATCCCTGGCGAAAGATGTGGTCATCGAGGCCGATATTACCGAGATTCGAGCCCTGGCGCAGATCCTTTGGCATATCACGTTCTTCGGATTCACGCCAGAGCACGAAGGGTATAGAAGCCACGAGATAAAAAACAAGTACGAGCGCAAGGCTTCTTTACTGGGGTATCATCAGTTCTGCAACTATGCCCGCATCAAGCCCAAGAAGAATCCCACAGACTGGGAACTCCGTTGCTCCCT
>JAEEGL012478608.1_pt1 | contig 19275 bp, 10 predicted proteins | sample 9134231 | NCBI WGS metagenome assembly JAEEGL01 (sample SAMN16246548, study PRJNA631951) | gut metagenome | biome: gut microbiome; feature: rumen; material: fiber-attached | host: Bos | place: Iran: Karaj | collected 2018-10 | reverse complement strand
GCCCGAAAGCTCTTCGAATATCTGAAGGACTGCCTGAAGGAATCCCCAGCATACATAATTCAGGCTTACGCCGTGCCAGAGACCGCTGGCAATGAAGGTGATGCTCAGGTTGAGATATTTGCGGAGCTTCCCCTTTTTGCTGCCTCCCAGGGGGATGTAGATATAGTCCCGCAGCCAGGCTCCCAGTGAGATGTGCCAGCGCTGCCACAGTTCCTTGACGGAAAGTGAAAAGAAGGGGCGTCTGAAGTTGTCGCTTAAGGAAATCCCGAAAAGCTGTGCCACCCCCTGTGAGATGGTGACGCAGGACAGGAAATCGGCGTACAGATGGATGGTGTACATGACGCAGGATACGGCAATGTATAACCCGCGGTAAGCCTGGGGGGTGGCGTCTATGGTGTGGGTGACGATCCCCGCCTTGTCGGCTATCATGAACTTTATAAAGAAGCCCCAGAGAATGGTGTTGAGCCCACCCATCATCTGCCTTTCGTTGTGTTCGTTACCTTTGTAGAGATCCTGTGACAGCAGCTCATATCTGGGGATGGGCCCCTGGATGATCTGGGGGAAAAAGGACATGAAGAGCACATATCTGAAGAAATTTTTCTGGGCGTCGATCCTGCCTTTGTAAATGTCCGTGAGATAGGAAAGGAGTTGCAGGGTATAGAAGGACAATCCCAGAGGCAGCAGAAATGAGGACCTGAAAACGGCTGCAGCGGGTATGGCTTCCGTCAGCTTTGAAACAAAGAATATGCTGCCGCAGGTTATGATGGTTGCTGCCAGGGTGGCCTTTCTGACCCTGTCCTTTGTCCTGTTTTCCCTCTGGCGCTGCAGGAGCAGGGAAAAGATGTAGCTGACGATCAGCGTGGCCCCAAATACGGATATGAGGACGGCGTCCTTGCAGGCCAGGACATAAAAGGTGCAGCTTCCGGCCAAAAGAAGGATCCATCTGTATTTTTTCGGAAAAAGGTAATAAAGGATATAAACCGTCAGGACTAAAATATAATAACCGATCGATGTGTAACTCATAATTTTCCCTGCGATAAAACCTATGTATTCTACCGGGATATTCTATCAAAAATCGGTCGAAAATGCGACAAAAATGTTTTTATTTTTTTTTATATGGGGTATAATGTTTCAGATTGGCTATTATAATGTTCATTGAACAGGAGAGAATATATGAAAAAGAGGTTTATGGCGATAATGATACCGGCCGTACTGGCGGTCATGCTGCTGACAGGCTGCAGGAGCACGGTGGGACGCATCCTGAAGGCAGCCGGAGAATCCATCGCAGGGGAGGAGTCAAAGAGTCCGGAGACAGACGGGACGGTTCAGGAAACACCCGGGACAGACGGCGAAGCTGCGGATAAAGAAGAAAACACAGGGGATGCCGGGACGACGGATAAGGAAAAGGCGGATGCTCCCGATAAGGTCTCTCCTTTTTCACCTACAGTTCTGGATTATTCCGACAGGTTTCTCATAGGAAATGAGAAAATATATTATATTGGCGATGACGGAACCTATACAAACGTGCTTACCATTGAGGAGAATGAGAGCATAGCCGGATGCGCCGGTGATGATGAGTACTTTTTTGCACTGATAAGGCTCACGGGAGACAAGACCGGTTATGATCTGTATTTCTGGCATGGTGACGATCCTGTGGGCATGACCGGCGTCTATGTGGATGAGAGCGTATATATCAGCCGTATAGCCGTGCTGGATCACAATTTTTATTATTCCTATTATGACAACGCTAAGAGCGGATATTCCCACTGGTACTATGATCCTCACGGGGATGCTTTCCTGGAGGCTGAAGAACTGGAGGATATGGGGACTTTCCTTTCAAAGTATAAGGGCCGGGATATGAGCGTTGTGGGCTCCGCCAATGATATTCCCAGGATGTTGTCGGATACGGGGCTGATATATGTGAAGGATGATGAGAACGGGCTGCTGTATTCCTTTGACAGGGACGGAGTGGAGCAGGGAGCCTTTGATCCCGTTCTGGAAAATCTCACCATTAACGGCTGCTATGAAGATTATCTGGTGGGCGAGTCCTATGAATATGACAAGGACGGCATGGCGTCTACCGTTTATACCATGCTGTATGATACCAGGGACGGCAGCAGCGTGGAGCTTTTCCGGAGGGATTCCCGGGAGGCAGGCAGCACCGTGCTGAGCATAAAGGACGGGTTTATCTATTATTACACCGATGATCAGAGCGAATACGGAGATACCCTGAGCCGTTCCGTATACAGGGAAAGGCTTAAGGATATATGGGACAATGTCCGCAGGGAACAGCCGGTCTATGTCCTGAACAGGTACTCCGGAGTAGTGGATAACTATGGGAATTACGGTCTTCATGAATATGGAAACCTGGGAGTTTCCATACTGACCAACCGTTTCTATTTCCTGGATTTCTTCCCGGATGATAAGGAGGGGCATCAGGGGGATGTTCAGTGGTGCTACGTGGATATGGACGGAGACAGTGTAGACAGCGAACGCGTGATAACTGATTGCTCTGAGCGGCATGAAGTCTTTTCCGATTGGGGAACGATAACGACTGTTTACGATGTAAAGAAGGATGATACGGATGGTTTTGTCTACTTTAAATCCAAGCTGGAGGATTTCAGATTTCATTCCGATGTGAAGAATGCAGACCTGTTGAACAAGGTCATGGAGGAGGCCATAAAGGAAGAGCAGAAATCCTCGGAGGAAATGGCCGGGACCGCATATAATGATATCCTCGGGGAAAACGCCGGGGATGATACGGATTGGTACAAGAAAAATGTGGGTTACGGATATTCCCACGAACGTACCTTCGGCACAGTGAAGGAGATCGGACCAAACTATATACAACTGCTTTTTGATGATTATGACTATTTCGGCGGTGCCCACGGCATGCCTTATCAGATATATTATCTGCTGGATACCCGGACCGGTGAGAGGAAGACCATAAAGGATTTTTATAAGGGAAGCGAGGCTGATTTTAAAAAGCTGGTGGCTGACGCTACGGTGGAGGACTGGAAAAAGGATAAGGATTATAAGTATTACGAGCTTTACGCCCCTTCCGAGGAAGCGAATACAAGGGAAAATTTTGAGAGTTATGTAAACTTTGATATGGATATTGATTTTTCGGAAGACAAGATCACTGTATATTATCCTCCCTATGCGGTGGCACCCTTTGCTTCGGGTTTTGTGGGTATAGACATTCCCTATTCGGAGCTTGGGTTTTCACTGTAGGGCGGCATACGGGATTTTTGCTGTATGGCGGCAGTTCTTGAAAAAGTATGATTTGTGCGGTATAATCAGAAAACATGTGATTTTTGAAAAGGAATATTACTTATGATAAATGAATTCTATAAAAACATGCTATCCGGAAAGAGTGTTATCAGACAGCTTTCGGAATATGCCACTCAGAGGGGAAAGGAGATTGGATACGAAAATGTCTTCGATTTCAGTCTGGGGAATCCGTCTGTACCGGTGCCTTCGTTGTACAACGACAGGATAATCTCCCTTCACAGGGAGTCTGATTCCATGTATCTTCACGGATATTCTCCCTCACCCGGTATCCATGAGGTCCGTCAGGCCATAGCCGACAGTCTGAAAAAGAGGTTTGGCATAGATTATAAGGCGGAGCACATCTTCATGGCTTCCGGTGCGGCCGGTGCCATTGCCCATGCAGTCAGATCCGTGACAAAGCCGGGAGATGAGGTGATCGTCTTTGCCCCCTGTTTTCCGGAATACCATCCTTATATAGAGCATACCGGCGCTAAGCTTAAGATGGTGCCTGCGGATGTAAAGGGATTCCAGATAGATTTTGAGGCCTTTGAGAGGCTTTTGACCACAGAGGTGCAGGCGGTGCTCATCAACACCCCCAACAATCCCTCGGGCGTGGTCTATTCTGAGGATACACTGAAAAAGCTTTGCGATATCCTGTCCCAAAAGCAGAAGGAGTTCGGACACGATATCTTCCTTATCTCGGATGAGCCTTACAGGGAGATCCTTTTCGGGGATAAGGACAGGATGAAGGACCTGTATCCTTCACGGTATTATGACAATACCCTTTCCTGCTATTCTTTTTCCAAGAGTCTTTCCATACCCGGAGAGCGAATAGGCTATGTGGCTGTCAATCCGGCGGCCACGGATGCGGATATACTGGCGGTCATGATGACCCAGATCAGCCGCGGCATAGGGCATAACTGTCCGTCATCCTCGGTACAGAGGGCCATTGTCCCCTGTCTTTTTGAGACTTCGGATCTTTCCGTATATGAGAAGAATATGGAGATTTTGTATAAGGCTTTTGTATCCCTGGGCTTTTCCGTTGTGAAGCCCTCCGGCACGTTTTATATCTTCCCGAAGGCTCTGGAAGAAGATGCCAATGCGTTTTGCATGAAGGCCAAGGATTATGATCTGATACTTGTACCCTCCGACAGCTTCGGTTGTCCGGGACATTTCAGGATAGCTTATTGCGTGGACACCGAAAAGGTGGAGCGCTCCATTCCGGTATTTGAAAAATTTGTTAAGGAGTGTTATCAAAATGGCTGATTTTAATGAACTGAGATCTGAAATTGAACAGAAGCTTTCATCGGTATCGGACAACGGGTCCCTTTCTTCCTTCTGGCAGGCATACCTGGGCAAGACCGGCTCCGTGTCCTCTCTTATGAAGGAGATGAAGAATCTTTCCGGCGATGAGAAAAAGGAGTACGGAAAGCAGGTCAACGAGCTGAGGACTTATGTCCAGAAGCTTTATGACGAGAAAAAAAGCGAGATCGATGTGCTGGAGCTTAAAAAGAGATATGAAGCCGAGGATATCGATGTGACCATTCCCTCTGATGTGAAGGTGGGGAATCTTCATCCCATAACCCTTATCAGGCAGGAGATGATAGATGTCTTTGCCGGAATGGGCTTTGAGGTGCTCAACACTCCCGAGATAGAGGATGACGATACAAACTTTACCCTGCTCAACGTGCTTAAGGATCATCCGGCCCGGGACATGCAGGACACCTTCTATGTATCAGACAATTTTGTGTTGAGGACACATACTACAGGCGGTGACATCCATGTGATGAAGGAGAAAAAGCCTCCCATAAAGGCGCTCAATCCCGGACGTACTTTCAGGTCGGATTCGGATGCCACGCATTCCCCCATGTTTTCCCAGATGGATATACTGGTGGTGGACAAGGGCATCAATCTCTGTGACCTGCAGGGGATGCTGGATGAGTTTGTTCAGCAGATCTTCAACCGTGACGTAAAGACCAGGCTCCGTCCTTCATATTTCCCTTTCACCGAGCCTTCGGTAGAGGTGGATGTGAGCTGCTTTAACTGCGGCGGCAAGGGCTGTTCCTTATGCAAGGGCACCGGCTGGATCGAGATACTGGGCGGTGGCATCCTGAACAAGGTGGTCCTGGAAAACTGCGGAATAGATCCCGAAGAGTATTCGGCCCTTGCAGCGGGCATAGGAATAGAGCGTATCGCCATGCTCAAGTACGGCATAAAGAATATGGGACAGTTGTTTGAGAATGATCTGGAGTTCCTGAAGCAGTTCAGAGCGTAGGACAGAAATAAACAGTGTCATTCTGAGCAAAATAAACAGTGTCATTCTGAGCAAAATAAACAGTGTCATTCTGAGCGTAGCGAAGAATCTTAAAAAAGAGAGGTAAAACAGGCATGAAAGTACTATATTCCTGGTTAAAAGAATATGTGGATACAGACCTTCCCGCACAGGAGCTGGCCGACAAGTTTTTCGGAGCCGGTTTTGAGGTGGAGGAGCTCAGCTATCTGGGTGAGGGCATCAGCAAGGTGGTTGTCGGCGTGATCACTGCCATGGAACACTATGAAGGTACCCATCTCCAGATCTGTACCATGGACTGCGGCGAGTACGGAAAGGACATCATCATTTTGACCGGAGCCGATAATGTATTCGTGGGAGCCCACGTGCCGGCTGCACTGGTTGGGGCGACTCTTCCGGGCGGTTTCAAGATAAAAGAGCGAAAAATGGTGGATAAGATGTCCTACGGAATGCTCTGCTCCGGTGAGGAACTGGGGATCGAGGGCTGGTATCCCGGGGATGAGGTGAACGGTATCCTGATCCTTCCCGAGGATACAAAGGCCGGTGACGATATAGTTAAGGTCCTGGGCCTTGACGATCATATCTTTGACATCAGCATTACGGCCAACAGGCCCGACTGTCAGTGTATCCTGGGTCTGGCCAGGGAAGTGGCAGCTTTCCTTAAGAAACCTCTTAAGGAGCCCGGCTTTGATTACACCATGACCGATGTCAAAAATGATGAGATAAAAGTCTACGATGAAGCTTATGACCTTTGCCCCAGATTTCTGGGACATTACATATACGATGTAAAGCATTTTGAGGCACCCATATGGATGAGGCAGCGTCTTAACAGCTGCGGTATGAAATCCATTGATGCTATAGTTGACATAACTAATTATGTGCTCCTTGAGATCGGCCAGCCCATGCATGCATATGATCTGGCCACACTGAACGGAGCCACCGTATTCCCCAGAAGGGCTAAGGACGGGGAGAAGATAACTACCCTTGATGAAAAGGAAAGAGAGTTAACGAGTGACAACCTTGTGATCTGCGATGCCAAAGAGCCTATAGGCCTTGCAGGTATCATGGGAGGCCTGGACTCCGAGATCACCGAAAAGACTACGGAGATCGTGCTTGAGGCAGCCAAATTCATGAGGGATAACGTGAGAAGATCCTGCAGGATGCTGGGTGTCCATACCGATGCCGCAGGCAGATTTGAAAAGGGCGTGGATGAATATTCGGTGGAATGCGGCATGAAGAGATGCCTTAATCTGGTGGAAAGCCTGGGGGTTGCAAAGATAAGCAGCACTGCTTTCGACTGCAGCGGCGGAGCATCCGTGGAGGAAAGACAGATCGAGGTAAAGATCAGCCGTGTTAATGAGGTGCTTGGGATCGAGGTTCCCAGGGATGAGATGGTCAGCATTCTGGAGTCCCTTAATTTCAAGGTGACCGTGGACGGCGACATTATGAAGATCAGGATCCCCAGATATCGTGAGGATGTGGCTCATTATCAGGATATCGCCGAGGAGATCATAAGGGAATACGGCTATGATCATATAGTACCCAGATTCATCGAGTCTGCCAAGGTGACGAACGGCGGACTGAACAAGGCGCAGAAGAGGGAACTTGAGGTGAAGAACCTGCTCTGCCACAGAGGGATGTTTGAAATATCTTCCATGGCCATGTACTCACCCCAGGACCTGGATCTGCTGCTCATTCCCGAGGACAGCGAGGACAGGCGGTTTGTACAGATACTGAATCCCATTACCGAGAATCTTTCCATAGTGAGGACCATCCTGGCGCCCTCCATGCTGAATATCCTTATCAATAACATCAAGCTGGGACACGATGGCGGCAGATTTTTTGAGCTCGCTCCCGTGTACAGGCCCAAGGCTCTTCCCGTCACCGAATATGTGAATGAGCCTCTGCATCTTTGTCTGGGCACCTTCGGGGCCGGGGAGGATTTCTATTCCCTTAAAGCCGTTACAGAGGCACTGGCAGGAGCTTACGGCCTTGAATTTGAATACAGGAAGGAAGAGATCTCATATCTGCATCCGGGAAGGTGCGCCGCCGTCTATGCAGACGGAAAGCGTATCGGCCATCTGGGACAGTTAAGGTATGAGATAATAAACGAACTGCCTATAGCGGAGGGCAAAAAGAGCGATCTTAAGATCTTCATGGCAGAGCTTGATTATACACTCCTTTCGGAGTGCTTTAAGGACGGCATTCATTTCACCCAGCTGTCGGATAAGACAACCGCTTCCAGGGATATCTCCCTGGTGGTGGACAAAAAGACCCAGGTCGGGGATATGATCTCCTCCGTAAAGAGCATCTCAAAACTGGCCAAAGAGGTGTCCCTCTTTGATATCTATGAAAGCGAGAAACTGGGGGCGGATAAGAAGAGCGTGACTCTTTCCATCCGGTTTGCCACCGAGGATCATGATGTGACGGATGAGGAAGCGGATCAGGCCCGGGATAAGATAATCAAAAAGCTTTCGGAGCAGATAGGTGCCGTTGCCAGAGTATAAGGATCTTTGATGATGCCCGTCGGATAGTTATGCCGACGGGCATATTTTATATATTCCGATGCAGAGGATCCTCTTAGATCCTGCAGAGGATGGGAATGACGAATACACTGTAAAATTTATGTAAACAACTTATGTAAATAAATTATGTCAATAAATACCAGGCTTACAATAGGAATACTGGCTCATGTGGATGCGGGCAAGACTACCCTTTCGGAGTGTCTGCTTTATAATGCCGGCATGCTAAAAGCCATGGGAAGGGTGGATAAAAGGGATTCTTTTTTTGATACCGATGAAATGGAAAGACAAAGAGGCATAACCATCTTTTCCAAGCAGGCGGTATTTGATCTGGATGAGAATACCACGGTGACCCTTATAGATACCCCGGGACATGCCGATTTTTCCCCGGAGGCGGAGCGTACCCTCTGGGTGATGGACTATGCCATACTGGTGATATCCGCCACGGACGGAGGAGCCATGGGACGGAGCAGATTTTTCTTTGATCTGCTGGGCAGATACGGCATTCCGGTGTTTACATTTGTTAACAAAATGGATCAGCCGGGAGCCGATAAGGAGAGTCTGATCAGGGAACTTAAAAAGAATTTTTCCGATCAGTATGTGGATTTCACTGCCATGGGATCGCCGGAGTTTTATGAGGAGATAGCTGCGGCTTCTTCTGCTCTGGATGGTGATAAGGAACTTGATCCGGAAAAGATAATGGATGAATTCTTTGCGACCGGGCGGGTCAATGAAGAACTGATCTCCGTACTGATCAGCCGCAGGGTAGTCTTTCCATTATGGTTTGGAAGTGCATTAAATGACAATGGTGTCGCAGAATTTCTTGATTTGATCAAAAAATATACGGCGTTATCTTATGAAAAGGCCGCAGCGGAAGATGATTTCTCTGCCAGGGTGTTTAAGATATCCAGAGATCAGAAGGGGAACAGGCTTACCCATATGAAGGTGATGTCCGGAGGATTGAAAGTCCGCGATAAACTGGGGGATGAACAGATCACGGGCATACGTATATACAATGGAGATAAATATGAAAGCGTAAATGACACGGATGTCGGAGGTGTTTACGCCATTACCGGCCTGCAGCATACTTACGGAGGCCAGGGGCTGGGAACCCAGGAGGATCTTTCCGGTGAGATAGCCATGTATGGCTCCGCTCCTGTCATGACATATAGGCTGAAGCCGGTGGACGGTGCTTATACCAATCCCGTGGAGCTAATGAAAAAGCTGGAGGAGCTGTGTGAATATATGCCCGAACTCCAGGCTGTCTGGGAAGAAACCTTAAAAGAGATCCATGTTTCCATAATGGGTGAGGTACACCTTGAAATACTGAAGCGTTTGATCAAAGATAGATATGATACAGATGTCACTTTCGACGCCGGCCGGATCCTGTACAAGGAGACCATCGCTGACATTGTTGAAGGGGTGGGACATTTTGAACCCCTGAGGCATTATGCGGAAGTCCATCTCAAGCTGGAACCGGGAGAGAGGGGAAGCGGCATCACTGTCGGGGAATCCCGGGTATCGGTGGACGAGCTTGCCCTTAACTGGCAGAGACTTATCGAAACCCATATCCTGGAGAAAAAGCACAGGGGAGTGTTGACCGGTTCGCCCCTGACGGATGTGAAGATCTCTGTTGTAGGAGGTAGGGCACACAACAAACATACCATGGGCGGAGATTTCAGACAGGCCGTTTACAGAGCTATCAGGCAGGGACTGATGCAGGCAAAGTCGGTTCTTTTGGAACCCTATTACAATGTGGAGCTGGCTCTTCCCTTATCCTGTGTGGGAAGGGCAATGACGGATCTGGAGCGGGTAGGTGCTAAACAGATTACCCAGGAAAATCCCTTAGGTGTGGATACGGCTCTGGTCAAAGGACGGGCTCCTGCTTCGACTATGCAGGATTATCCCAACAGGGTGGCGGAATATACAGGGGGCAGAGGCATGATAAGTCTCATTCCCTGTGGTTATGATATCTGTCATAATGCGGTTGACATAATTTCTGAGTGTGGCTATGATCCTCTGGCGGATATCAGGAATACTCCGGATTCCGTATTCTGTTCACACGGGGTCGGCGATGTGGTGCCCTGGGACAGGGTCTTTGAATATATGCATGTTCCCGCAAAACTCATCTTTAATGAGGATGGCTCCTATGAAGGCGTGGTCATGGTGGATGAGGCACAGAGTCTTATGGAAGCAGCCGAGAAAGTCAGAAATGCAGCTATTTCCAAAACAAAGAAAGATTCCTTTATCCCCATGGGTTATGAAGAAGTGGATGAGATAGTGGCCCGGGCAGGCTCGGCAAACCTTAAGGGAAATGCCGACCGGCGCTCAAACGGTGTTAAAAAGCTGAAAAGAGCGGATTCCCCGACTATAGACAGAAAGCGCACATATACGGAACCCAAGGAAGGCTTTGTCCTGGTGGACGGCTACAACGTGATCCATGCCCTTCCCGAGCTTAAGGAACTGGCAGCTGCCGATATGGGTGCGGCCAGGATAAGGCTTCTTGATCTGGTGAGCAATTATAAAGGCATGAGGGATGAGCAGTTTATCGTGGTCTTTGACGCCTATACGGTAAAACGTAAGGGTGCCGATCTGGAGCAGTACAATAATATCAGTGTGGTATACACGCCCATGGCCCAGACTGCTGATGCTTATATTGAGAAATATGCCCACACCAATGCGCAGAAGTATGATATAACCGTTATCACTTCCGACGGTACGGAACAGGTCATAGTCAGGGGAGCGGGCTGCGCCCTTATGTCGGCCCGGGATTTTGAGGCCGAGCTCAGGCGCCTCGGAGACAGCCTCAGCGACTATCTTTCGTGAGTCATTCTGAGGAACGAAGTGACGACGCATATCACACCATGAAATGGTGTGATGCCGCCCCGACGAGGGGTTGCGAAGCAACAGGAAGAATCTTTCTTAAAGTATAAAAAAAAATGAATCTACCCGAAGAATACAAAAAAAACATGCAAACCCTCCTCGGGGAGGAAGCGAAAGACTTTTTTGCGGCCATGGACAGGGAATCTGTCCTGAGCCTGAGGCTTAATCCCCTGAAAAAATATGAAGGCAATGCAGTTGACATAACTTCGGTTTTTCCCTCAGCAAATGAGACTGTGCCCTGGGAAAGTTCAGGAAGATACTATGCTGATCCGGACAGGCCCGGAAAACATCCCCTTCATGCTGCGGGTGCATATTATATTCAGGAGGCCAGTGCCATGGCTCCGGCTTCCCTTCTGATGGCAGGTCCGCAAAGGGGAGAGGAGAAGATCCTGGATCTGTGTGCCGCCCCCGGGGGAAAGACCACCCAGATCGCTTCATATATGAAGGGCAGAGGTCTTCTTGTGGCAAATGAGATCGTGGCCTCAAGAGCAAAGATATTGTCGGAAAATGTGGAACGCTGCGGAATAAGGAACTGTATAGTTACCAACTGCTCACCGCAGGAACTCTCCGGCAGATTTGTTTCTTTCTTTGACAGGATAATGGTGGATGCACCTTGTTCGGGAGAGGGCATGTTCCGGAAAAACCCGGAGGCTGTTAACGAGTGGTCGCCGGAGAATGTCAGGCTTTGTGCGGACCGTCAGGATGAGATCCTGGACTGCGCGGCGTCCATGCTTTTGCCGGGAGGGATCCTTGTCTACTCCACCTGCACCTTTAATCCCCGGGAGGATGAGGGAAGTGTTTTTAGATTCCTTGAGAGACATCCGGAGTTCTCAGTTGATGATTCGGTTAACATAATGCCAAAACCAGTTGACATAACTCTCGATCTGCCCATAGACAGAACGGATAGCACCGGCATTGGCACCGGATCGGGTATGGTTGACATAATGCATAAATGTCGTATCCTTCCCCACAGGAACAGGGGAGAGGGACAGTTTTTTGTAAGACTCAGAAAAGAAGGGACTTATCAGGCTGGACAGGTCATGGATAAGAGCGTTGAAGAATATTGCGATAGTTTACATAAAATTCTAAACAAAGATCAGGTAAAATATTTTGAAGAGTGGTGCGATAAGTTGTTTGGAGGTTTACATAAATTTTTGGAGGTGATATCCCGTGTCTCTGATGATGATATTGATCGTTGCTGTCGTGGTGATAGCTGCGGCAGTGATCGGTTTTACTTCGAAGTAAGGATTTTCGGAACCAATCTTTATCTTGTACCCGCGCCTTTGCCGGATCTTTCCGGCCTTAAGGTGAACAGATGGGGCCTGCATCTTGGTTCCTTTGAAAAGAAGCGGTTTGAGCCTTCCCATGCCCTGGCTCTGGCGCTGGGAAAGGCTGATGTGAAATACAGTGTGGATCTGTCCTGTGATGAAGCTGTGCAATACCTTAAGGGTATGACCGTATCCCTGCCTGATGAAGGTGCTTCTGGCTGGATCCTTGTCTGCACCCTTGGCTGTTCTTTGGGCTGGGGCAAGGCCGTAGGCGGGATCCTGAAAAACCATTATCCCAGGGGCCTGAGATGGATGTAGAAAGATCCTGAAAGAAGCTTGTATTATGAAAAACGGGATTATAAGATACAATCTCATAGATGCCATCCGGGGCCTGACCATCATCAGCATGATCCTTTTTCATGCCTGCTGGGATCTGGTATACTTTGGCATGATATCTCCCGATTTCATGAAGGCGCTCCCCGCCGTTATCTGGCAAAAGAGTATCTGCTGTACCTTTATTTTTATTTCGGGTTTTGTTTTCTGTCTGGGGAAAAGACACGTAAAGCACGCTCTGGTGACCCTGGGCTGCGGTATCCTGATAACCCTGGTCACCTGTATATTCATGCCCGATGCAAGGGATATCTTTGGCGTTCTCTGGCTTTTGGGCATCAGTACTTTCATAGGCATGCTCATAAAGCCCTGCCTTGAAAAGAGCAAAGTATTCTGTGTTATTGTTTTTGTACTCTGTTTTGTCCTGTTTATATTGTTTCAGGATCTTGTCAGAGGGTATATCGGAGTCGGCGGTACTCCGTTAATTTATCTTCCTTCATTCCTTTACAGGAATTATGGCACAGCCCTGCTGGGCTTTCCCTTCAGAGGTTTTTATTCATCCGATTATTTTCCGGTCCTGCCCTGGAGTCTTTTATATGTATGCGGTCTTTGTTCTTATCTGATCTTTTTCGAAACGGACTCAGGGGAGTCCGGCTTTGGGACAAAAAAAGAAGGGACCGTGAAGCTTCTTACGAAAGACATACCCTTTCTTTCGTTCATCGGCAGGCATTCCCTGCTGATATATATGCTCCATCAGCCCCTTATCTTTGGCTTAGTGTATCTGTTATATTCTATTTCACACTGATGCTGATCCTGTATTTTTTATCCAGATATTTATAGCTTACCTTCAGTTTGTTTTTCTGCGAGGTATTTATAAGCAGCGTATTCCCCGATACGGAGGAAGTGTTTTGGGCATCTTTTTCGATACGAAGTTCCCCGCCGTCGATCCGGGTTTTGAAAAGCTGCATCAGGGAAAGTGTCTGTATGCCGTTTTCCGATACGGAAAAGGTTTTGGCAGCCTTCTGGGCTTTGGGGGTTTCCGTTGTAAAATGCACCGTGTATACCGCATCATCCGCCATCCTGAAGGTGACGGGGCCGCTGCTCTTAAGGGTGAGGGTGGCCAGAGAGGTGTTTTTATCGATCTTCACCTTTGCCACGGCTTTGTCGCAGATCACTTCCTTTACGGGTGCCTTGGTGGTGATCTTTGATTTCTTTATGCAGGATACCGAGAGTGTATCCACCCCTGACCCTTTCACATTGGAAAAATCGATGAAAAGTTTCCTGGAAGAGGACATAAAAGTGTCCAGGGCGAGAGTGTCAAAGGAGGATGCAAAGGACTGTCCGTTGAGTGGAGTCACCTGTTTTTGTTTTTCGTAACCGGGCCCCGGTGCAGGTTCGGGAGTGGGTTTCGGAACCGGCTTGGGAGTGGGCACGGGTTCGGGAGTGGGAGTGGGCTTGGGCTCGGGGCCCGGCTCATCCCCTGAATTTGCGGGATCTTCGGCTATATTGAGCATCACCTGATCGTAGTTTTCCTTCGATATGGGGAGGACTGCCGTGGTCAGGTTTGTGAGCCAGGTGTTGCCGTTTTTCCTCCTTACGCTCAGCGGGTTCAGCAATACGGAGTACATACTTTTAAGGTTCAGATCTCCTACGCTGTCAGACAGAGTACCGGTGTCTGATATGACATAGGCCATTTTGTTGTCCGTGCCCGTGTAGATCATGGTATGTCCGGGGAAGTAGAACAGCGTCCCGGCAGGCATATAGTACATGGCCTTAAGCTTCTGTTCATCAGTCATTTTGTCAAAGCTGAAAGCTTTTCCCGGGAGCAGCTGCTGCCAGGTGGTATTTCTGGGCAGGTACAGTCCGAAGCACTTGTAGACATTATGCGTAAACAAAGAGCAATCCATGGAATCCAGCATACCGCCCCAGCCGTACCGGTCTCCCAGTGAATTAAAGGCCAGATCCATCAGGTTGGCCTGTGTCATATCAAGGTAACCTTCATGGACATCATAGTGCTGGGAGATCAGGGCTATGCTTTTTACATATCTTCCGTTTTCATCTCTTGTGGGCAGATATACCACATGGTTGTTCCAGCTGCCCCTTTCGGTAAATTTCTTTGGCATTCCGTCTTTTGAAACGCTTTTGAGTATGGTGGCAAAGGTCAGCTTTACTTCCGAAGTGGCGGGAACATATACGGACGGCTCCAGGCGGATCTGGTTCTGTGTGACTATGATAAAGTCATCGGATAAAGGATCCACATCCCAGGCGTCCAGCCATTCGTCCCTGTTTTGGCAGACGGCCAGATCCATGGCGTCCACCCAGCCGGTGCAGTTGTCCGTATAACCCCAGTAAAAATCGTTTCCGCTGACGGTGGCTTTTTGCTTGATGATAAAGGGCTCGTTTATATTGATGGCGGAATTGACTACTTCGTCATCTCCGTCAGTGGCGGTAAAACCGATATATTCCCTGACGGGAACGGATCTGACGGGAGTACGCTTTATTGCCACCGCATATTGGATCTGCCTGTTTTCCTCATCGTACCCGTTGCCGCTCACGGCGTTGTAAAGGTTTTGACAATAGCCCTTCGGATCGCTTATGAGCTTCTGGTCTGCATAGAACTGCGTCTTGCTCATCAGTCTGTTGTCGTTGGGATTCAGTATGGAAGCAGCCAGACTGTTGCGGAGCGTCAGTGCGTTGTAGTCAGTGGGCATGTTTTTCAGATCGTACATATTTGTGCCCTTTGTATGAAGGGAATCGTAATTCAGTTTTTCGATCTCCTCCGGTGTGATGAGAAGCTTATCCGCAGATCCGAAACCTTCATTCCTGTCGTACCAGTAAACGGAATGACACATCTCCTCAGTCACGCCTGTGGCTGTCTCCACAAAACCCAGTGTTTCCTCCGTTATATCCTGTGTCAGGGTGATGGTTTCGCCGTCAGGGGAGCTTTGATATATGATGCCGCCTTCCGATCCGGTGGGTGATGCTCCGTATGAGGGAACAGCGCCGCACAGGAAAAGGGCAGTGCTCATTAGCAGAGCGGTTTTTTTCATTTGATCTTTTTTCATGTTTGACTCCTTGGACATCCGTTTAAAATGTAGTTTTTATAGTATATCATCGTTTTTGTTAAATGCAAGTTTGGAATTTGACATTACGTCTTTTGTCTTGATAAAATATACGAAAAACCATTCCGGATCAGAATGGTTTTTGTGGGAAATCCACAGAATGACGGAGAGGTCTGTAACTATATGAAAAGGGGGATGTGTATCATGACTGAGAACAGAACACGTATCGCCAACGAAGAGACAGCAAAGAAGGGACTTACGGTACTTGATGAATTCAGGGAAGAAACGAAGGAACCTATGGAGAGGACTACTGCTCTTCTTATGAAGCTTCTTGAGGATAACAAGGATACCGAATATGGCAGGAAATACGGATTTTCACAGATCCACAGTGTAGAAGAATATCAAAAAAAGGTTCCGGTGGTGGTATATGACGATATCGCGGAGTATCTTTCGCGCATGATGGAGGGAGAGAAGAACATACTCACGGCTTATGAGTATGATCATTTTAATGAGACCTCCGGCACTGTGGGCGTGCCTAAGGTGGTGCCCATGACCGGCCTTCAGTCCGATGTGTACAGTAAATACAATTATCTGTATATGTACGGCGTGATGAAGGAAAATCTGGAGGATGACTGGATGGAGGGCAGATGCTTCTGTACCTCCAGCGGAAACTGCAGGACTTTAAAAAGCGGTCTTACCGTAGGCGAGGCTTCCGCCAAAATGGCTGATTATATCAAAGGCGGCAAGGAAGCCCTGGATGCCATGGTAAGGACTGTGTATACCTCTCCCTTAGAGGGGCTGAATCCCGAGCACGGCGCCGACACCAAGTATATACATACCCGTTTTGCCCTTATGGATAGGGAGGTGAGGGGTATGATCACAGGATTTTACAGTGTGATAGTCCTGTTCTTAAGATATATAGAGGATAAATATGATATCCTGATACATGATATAGAGACCGGAACCATATCCGAAGATATCGAGATGCCCGACAGTGTGAGAGAGAGCCTTCTGAAAAAAATAGAACCCATGCCCGAGAGGGCACAGGAACTCAGGGAGGCTTTTGAGAACGGTATCGATGAGCCCTGGATCAGGAAGGTCTGGCCGCATTTTACCTATATGGCGGGCGCGGGCGGCGACGGCTTTGAGATATATGACAGGCAGATAAAGGAGCATTTTACCGGTCCCGGGATCAGGAATATATATTCCGGTATCACTGCATCGGAGGGCCTGTGGTCGGTTCCCTCCGGGGTAGACGATTTTGACAGCATACTGGTACCGTCGGCAGCCTTTGTGGAATTCCTTCCGGTGGAGGCCGGGGATGATCTTACGAAATGTGTGACTCTTGACAAGCTGGAGGAGGGCAGGACCTATGAGCTCATCGTCACAAATTTAAGCGGCTTCTACCGCTACAGGATGAGTGATGCGGTGAAGGTCACCGGCTTTTACAATAAGACTCCCAAGGTTCAGTTCATGTACAGGGTGAACCGTACCATAAATCTGGCCGAGGAAAAGACTACGGAAAAGGCGCTTCAGATCACGGTGGAGAATACCTGCAGGGAAATGGGGATAGATCTGGCCGACTTTTCGGTTTATCCCAATACGGATGTCACTCCCAACCGTTATGATTTCCTGATAGAGCCGACAAAGGAAATAGATGAATTTGATATGGAGGCTCTTGGCGAATGTTTGTATAAACACCTTGTGGAGGCTAATCCGGTATACAAGGACTGTGTGGATGATAACTGGCTGGATAAGCCCGGGGTGTATTTCCTGCAGCCACAGACAGCCATATTGTACCGTGATATGATGGTCTTTAAAGGAGCGTCGATGAATCAGCTGAAACCTGTGCGTGTTATCATGAATGAAAGACAGCGAAAGTTTTTCTTCCATCTCATACAGGAAATAAAGCAGGTATGAGCGGTCAGGAAACAGCGTATTACAATGCGACGGTTTATACCATGGATGACAAACAGCCGGTGGCCGGGGCTTTTACGGTAAAGGATGGGCGTTTTTTGTCCGTCGGTGACGATCCCATAGCCGGAAACTGCTCTGAAAGGATAGATCTGGGTGGCTGCTGCGTGATCCCCGGGCTGGTGGATTCCCATTGTCATCTTTTGGCGGGTATTAAAAGATATGAATATGGAGTCATATATCTTCCCTCCGATACCCTCCCCCCGGATCTGGGTGAGGTCCTTGCAGAAATGATAAAAGAAGAGGATTCCCCGGATGTTCCGGTCATTGCAGCCATGGGTATAGATCTGTCTCTGGGTGAGTTTTGTGCACGTGACATAGACCATGTGATAAGCGATAAGCCCGTGCTGGTCTTTTCCGGTGACGGACATGCTCTTTTGATGAACAGCAGGGCCATGGAGCGTCTGGGGATCGGCAAGGATACGGCGGATCCCGGGGAGCACAGCTTTTTTAAAAGATACCCCGACGGGACGCCTACAGGCCTGGTGATCGAGATACCTGCCATGAAGCAGTGCATGGGCCTTATGGATGAAAATGACACAGACTTTGAGACAGTCATTGCCCAGCTTTGCAGGGACTGTGCTTCATATGGCTATACGACTGTTTTTGACGCCTCTTCTGTCGATGACGATGATCTGTCGCTTTTTGATCAGCTTAAAAAGTCAGATGAGGAAGGTTCCCTTTTGATGAGGATAGCGGCAAGCTTTCGTTATACCGGGGAGGAGGACCTGAGCGATGCACAGGTCCTTGAGATCTTACATAAGCTCCGCAGTGAATATTCCTCCGGACGTTTTTTCTGCAACACTCTGAAGCTGATCGCGGATGGGACCCTGGAAGAGCATACGGCTTTACTTCGCAGGCCCTATTGTGATACGGCGGATGTGTATGGCAGCAGGATGATCTCTGTCTGTGAGATGGAAAGGATCGCAAAGCTTTCGTCGGATATGGGCTTTAATATCCATATCCATGCCATCGGTGACAGGGCTGTGGGAGAGACGCTGGATATTCTTGGTAATATCAAAGGCTGCAGCGGTACCAGGACCATTGCCCATAACCAGCTGTATGCTCCTGAGGATATCAGCAGGATATTGTCCGATAAGGATATTTTCTTTCAGACCACTCCCTACTGGGTCATCGCGGATGAATTCACCCAAAGGGCTCTGGGTGAGGACAGATACGCTCTTCAGTTCCCGGTGGCCACAATGATAAGGAACGGTGTCAGGGTCAGCTTTGGAAGCGACAGCTGTCTTGAGGAGACTACCGTGAATCCCTTCCTTGGCATGTTCATGGCTGTTGCAAGGGGAATAAAAGAATATGAAGGCCTTTGTTTTCCTCCTCCCGGCGAGGGGATCGGCAGACAGGACTGCCTTAGGGCGTATACATTAAACGGAGCGGCACAGCTTGGTATCGCCCATGAGACAGGCAGTATCGAAGCAGGAAAGTCTGCGGATTTTGCGGTCCTTGACAGGGATATCATGCACTGTGATATGGAGGAGCTTAAGGACACAAAGGTCCTTGAGACCTTTCTTTCGGGGAAGAGGACCTGGATCAGGCAGATATAGAACTGAATGAACGAAAAAACGGTTGCCGGATATCAAAATTAAAACATGCTTGACAAATTAGCGCAAGCTAACTATAATGTCGGTGGTTAGAGATTTCTAACCACCTTTTTT
>JAEEGL015597896.1_pt1 | contig 19277 bp, 13 predicted proteins | sample 9134231 | NCBI WGS metagenome assembly JAEEGL01 (sample SAMN16246548, study PRJNA631951) | gut metagenome | biome: gut microbiome; feature: rumen; material: fiber-attached | host: Bos | place: Iran: Karaj | collected 2018-10 | reverse complement strand
TTGCAGCTGCCCTTCTTGCAGCGCTGATCCTCATCGGAACCAACGCATTTGCGGTTTAATGAGTTTGTTACGCTTATAACGTGTTCCTCTTTCAAAACGGGAAGCTGATCTTCGGACATCAGCTTCCCGTTTTCATCGTGGCCCCTCGGAGCCCAAGGGACCATCCTACCGGTAGGTGTCGGCGGTGATGCTGTCTAAGTCAGCATCCTTGGTTTCTTTAACCTTCACCATGAGGATCAGAAGGCTAAATACCATGAAGGGCAGGCAGATGATCATGAAGAGAACGTCCATGGGCAGGAAGTTCTGGCAGATGATGAACAGGGCCTGACCAAGGAACATGCCGGATCCGATGAGAACGGAGATGGTTCCCATAACGGAGGAGCGCATGCCGGAAGGAGAGGACTCTGCAGGCATGGTCAGGATCAGGGTATCGGACATGGACCATAAGCCGCCGATGGAGCATCCGTAGGAGATGCCGGCGATGATGGGACCAAGACCCATACGGCAGGATAAAACGAAGGCCAGAAGGCCTAAGATCGTAAGGGAGCCCAGGATCAGACATACCTTCTTGCGGCCCAGTTTGTCAGAGAAAAAGCCGCTTAAGATGGTGATCAGTCCGTTAAAGAAGGGATAGATCACTAATGCGGTAGACACCATTTCCGTGGACATGGCGCCCTCTAAAACCGTTGCATAGTAAGAGGTATAGAAGGTGGTTGCAAAGAAGATAAAGCCGGCGATCAGGATCCAGCGCAGCTGTCTGTTGGTAAAGATAAAGCGGATAGCTTTAAAGACGCCGCCTTCTTCCGAAGTACCGCTCTTTTTGTCTTCTTCCTTTTTACGGGCACGTTCCTCTTCGGATAAGGAGAGGAAGTTCATACGCTGTTCCACAAATACCGGAGTTTCCCGCATACAGAAGAAGGACAGGGAGCCGATCACCAGAGCGGAAAGTACCGGGATCAGGTAGACCATACGCCAGCTGGAAGGATCGGTCTTTGTTAAGAACATCCGGGAAAAGACGCCGATCAAAGAGACGCTGACCAGGGCGATACCTTTGGCGATAAAGCTGTAGGTGGCACGCTTTTCCTTGGGTGCGGTCTCCATGATGTAGAGAACCTGCATATCATTGGGGGTAAAGAACATCATGGCAAGCATACCTAAGATATACCACGCTACATTCTGGGCAGTCATGACGATGCACATGCCCAGCCCCATTCCCACGGTGTTGATCATCAAAAACAGTCTGCGGCCGTATTTATCGGACAGAGCCTTGTAAAAGGGTGTGATGATCAGCAGCAGGTTGGAAAAAACCTGAATGGGTGCCACTACATTAAAGGCCTGTGTATACTCCGGAGAATTCACATTCCGGGAAGTGATATGAAAGAGGTCAAACAGTACATAGGGCTGCATGGCAGCGTTCATGTTGGAGGTGATCTCATCCACGATATAGATGATGGTCAGGACCACCATGGCGATGCCGATGTAGTGGAGCGGTTTTTTTCGGTTTGCTTCTGCTGTCAGCTTTCTTAGTTGTCTTGCTTCTTTTTCCTTAGTCGTCATGGGTAATGCCGTCCTTTCAGCTTATCTGCTTAATTCTTTTGCACGGATTGCTGCGTTTTTTCCTGCCAGAAGGCCGCTGGAAAAGGCAAAATGCAGGTTAAAACCGCCGCACTCTCCGTCTACGTTTAAAACTTCTCCGCATAGATAGATGCTTTCGTAAGTTTTATGTTCCAGTTCATCGGTAACATCGGAAAGCGGAACACCGCCTCTTGCAACCTGCGCTTCCTTAAAGTCACCGGTATGATCGATGGTAAAAATAAAGTTTTTCGCCATCCGGAAAACTTCCAGAGCTTTTTCTTCTGAAAGCGCCTTCTTTTTGACCGACAGATCGATGTCTGCTTCCTTACAGAAAAGCTGCAGGAGCTTATCCGGGAAGATACCGCCCAGCAAGGCGGCTGGATAGGTAAGATGAGATGCGATCCGGCGGTTTATCATTTTTTCCACGTCTTCCATGGAATATTCCGGTAAAAGGTCCAGAGAAAGCTTGCATTCTTTGCCTTCCGATAGAGCTTTGGATGCACTGCCGGATACCTGGAAGACCACGATACCGCTTAAGGCTTTGTCGGTAAACTGGATCTCGCCGTAGCTTTTTTCACTTTCTTTTCCGTCGATCAGAAGCGTAACAGCGCCCTTCATGCGAAGGCCCTTAAGGGCCGATACGCGATTTAAGTCCTCCCATGCTACATAGCACTTGCACAAGGCGGGCAAAAAGGGAATATAGGGAATGCTGCCCGGATGATCCAGATTTTTGCAAAATTCCTCATCACTTACGTTAAGGAGCCTTCCTGCCGGAGAACCGCTGGCGATGATACAGGTCCTATAACATTCCCCTCTTACCACGTAGCGGTAGCCGATGCTATATTCGGGATCCCGGCTGTTTGCAAGGGAGGTGGTTGCGGTGATGAACCGGCCGGTCTCGATCCTGCCGCCCAGATCATAGAGGCGCTTTCCAAGGAGCTCTCTTACCAAAGCCGCATTTTCATGATAGGGATAGTAGTAGCCGTTCTTTTCCCGGCACAATAATCCAAGGGAATCGAATTCCGAAATAAGGGCGTCGGGCGGCATCTTTTCAAGGATCCGGGACAGTTTTTCCGGATCATCGGTATGATAATGGCCGACATCTCCGGCGTCCCTGTTGGTCAGATTGCATTTGCCGTTTCCGGTTAAGGTGATCTTTTTTCCGTATTCCGGCAGGGCTTCCAGAACGGTAACACTGGCCCCTTCTTTTGCAGCTGCGATGGCGGCCATGAGACCGGAGGCACCGGCGCCGATTACTACAACATCTACCATGGTTATTCCTCACAAGGAAAAAGCGATCCATGCAGGCATGATCGCTTTTTCAGTTTTCTCTATGCAATTATTTTATATTAATTTCCAGGGAAGAAGAAGGAATATTCGGGCTTTTTATTGTAATTTTCGAAATTCCCGCATCATATCCGGAGCGGAGGATCAACATGGCCCTGCCGCGGTAACTGATGGTTTCTGCGTCGGTGTAATCGTCCTCTGTTATGGGACCTGCACTGCCAAAACCGGCAAGGGTTGCATTTCCCTCAATTTCTGCAGTAAGCGGAAGGGCGGCATCCGGAAGGACATTACCGTTTTCATCGACGATCTCAATGCCGACATAGCTTACGTCGTGACCGTCTGCTTTCAGAATTGTTTTTTCCGGTGCAAGGCGGATGGAGGTTTCTTTTCCTGTGGTAAGGATCTTATCCCGGCTGACTTCCTTGCCGCCAACGTAGCTGACAGCTTCTATGCATCCGGGTTCGTAGGAAGTTTCAAAACATACCGAGCAGGGCATGGGACGTTCAAAGCTTACCTTCTTTTTTCCTGCGGAAGTGCCGTTTACAAAGAGTTCCACTTCCTCTGCTTTGGAAAAGACCGTGACGGTCAGCTTCTTTCCTTCGTAGCCTTCGTAGTTCCAGCTTTTTACCACTCCGGGGAAGCCCCACATGGTCAATACCTGTACTTTTCCGAAGGCATCGGGATGAAGGGTAAACAGATGGGTCTTGTCACTGCCGAAAACCACGCTCCGATAAGCACCCTGAGGCAGGATGTGACCGGTGATATCCACATCGGCGTCGTTAGCTAATCGCCAGGGATAAGGGGAAGCTTCCGGAGGCATTAATCCCCATCCGTGGGTCTTTATCAGGTGATCCTCCGGATCTACGTAAACGGCCTTGCCGATGCCGGCTTCGCCCAGATAGTCCCAGCAGGTCCAGGTAAAGTCGCCAATGACATAGGGGAGCTTTTCTACCAGAGGCCAGCGGAAACCGATCTCCTGGGGGAAATTCTCACTTCCCAGGATGACTCTGTCCGGGAAGCGTTCATGATCCTGTTCATAGCGATCTTCCATGTAATTGTAGCCAACGACGTCCATGCCGTTGGTAAAGGGCTCGGTGACTTCGTCCCAGTGAATGGCTTCGGCATTATCCGCCGCATTTTGTCTGGCATCCTGCTTACGCCTAAGGGAATCGTCCAGACCGCTCCACATGGAGCAGATGCCGTTGCTGACCGGTCTGGAAGGATCCAGATCATGAATGGTCTTTGCCAGAAGAGTAGCGATGGCATATCCGTCGCCCAGACCGCCGCGTTCCGGGATCTCGTTTCCGGTAGACCAGATGATCACGCTGGGGTGATTCCGATCTCTTTTAATAAATGCGGTCAGATCCTTTTCCCAGTCTGCCAGGAAAAACTGGCTGTAATCACCGCCTCGTTTGGCAATGTTCCAGGCATCAAAGGCTTCATCAAAGATGTACATGCCCAGCTTATCGCAGGCTTTTACAAGGGCTGCGGAAGGGGGATTGTGGGCAGTTCGGATGGCATTAAAGCCGATCTCTTTTAACTTTTTCACTTTTCTTGCTTCGGTTTCATATAAGGAAACGCTTCCCAACAGACCGTTGTCATGGTGAACACAGCCACCCTTAAGCTTTACGGTCTTACCGTTGATCCGAAGGCCTCGTACGGCATCCGTGGTAATGGTGCGGATACCGAAAAGGATCGTACTTTCATCCACGCAGGAAGACTCCTCCGGGATAAAACGGGTGCGGTAGATGCCGAGGCTCTTTACTGCCGCCTTTACGGTATAAAGGTTGGGATCTTCTGCATCCCACAAAACCGGATCCTTTAAACTAAGGGCCAGATAGGCAGTTTCGCTTTTACCGGCTTTTACCTGGATCACGCGGCTTATTTTGCCGGCAATCTGCTCCGAGCCTTCCCGGTAGAACGTCAGGGTAACTTCTGCAAGGCGGGTTTCCAAAGTGGCATTTTTTACTTCCACTTCTCCTTCCAGAAAAGCGTACCCATCAGCGATTTCTCTGGTATAAAGATAAACGCCGTTTTCCGGGATATGTACCCGGGGGCCGTGGCAAAGCTGCACACTGCGGTATAACCCGCTGCCGGTGTACCATCTGGAATTCACGGCCATGGTGGTGTTGCAGTTAATGGTAATGCGGTTTTCTTCGCCGAAGGTTACATAATCGGTAAGATCCACATAAAAAGGGGCATAGCCGTAGTGCTGGGAAGCTACCTTGGAGCCGTTTACCTCCACCGTAACGTTCATCATGGCACCGTCAAAACTAAGGCCGACGCAGTCCTGTTCCCACTCTTCGGGAATCATTACGTAACGAGTATAGTTGGTAAGGTTACCGACAAAATAGCCGCTGTCGGACTTGGCCGGAGCATCGGGGCTTACCTTCGTTCCGATCATACCGTCGTGGGGAAGGTTTACAATCTCCCCGGGATCGTTGTCCAGCATTCCCAGAGAATCCACATAGCCTCTTCGGAATGTCCAGTTATCATCCAAACTGATCTTTTTCATACATTTTCTCCCAATATCATTTTACAGGTTTTACAGATGGTTTCGAATGGCATCTGCTATGTCTTATGGTACAGCGATGGTGCCGTCCGGGCTATATGCAATTCTTTTTTTGCATATACATTTTTATCTGTGCGAACCATTTCGGACACGGTTTTCGTTTCAAAGATTTGCACATTGAGAGGGCGATAAAAAGTATAGTTTGGGTTTATGGACAAAAGCCTAGAATTGTCGGAATAAATTGTCCAAAACAGAAAATTATAGTACTTGCATCCTATGTCCGAAGTACTATAAAATGTCTTCAGGTAAAGAAGTTAGTTGTTTTTATAGGAGTTTCATATGACAGACTTTAACAGAGAAGATTTGATCCATGCCCTGGCAGATACCGTAGGGCTTACGCAGCTTAATAATACCGCAGGTTCCTTTTTTGATTCCGGAACGGGCACGCTTTATGTTTCCGGTTCCGCCATCACCAAGACCACCATTCAGGAAGCTCTTCGCTATTTTGAAAATATGCTGAACGGCCGCATCGTGGATGAGAGCGTTAAGACCTATTACAAGACGGCAGTGGAAGCCATTAAATTAATGATTGAAGAAAAGCAGTGATAAAAGACAATGGGGAAGACAATGGGGACGTATCATTTTGACTCATTAAAATGAGTCAAAATGATACGTCCCCATTGTCTTCCCCCCCATTGTCTTCAACAGTCTTCAGGTATCGTATTTCTTAAGGAGCATATCCAAAGCTTCCCGAAGGAGGATGGCTTCGCCGATGCCTTCTTTTTTGGACAGCTTGGAAAGGCGCTGCAACTGATCCTGGGTGTAATGGCTGGTCTTGGGAACCATTTTTTCCTCTTTGGCCATGGCCACCCGGTCACCGCCACTTACTTTGGCACGGTATAAGGCACCGTCTGCTTTCCGTACCAGTTCCGCATAGCGGTTGGCATCGATAAAAGCAGTTGCCATACCTACCGTGATGGCCTGCTCTGCGCCATCCGGTGTTTTCACGTCAAAACTGTTCTTTAAGTCATTTAAGAAGAGGAAGACTTCCTCCCGTTCCGTATCGCCTTTAAAGATGATGCCGAATTCGTCACCACCCATGCGGTATACCGTTGCATCCTTCGGCAGATGCTTCTGGATAAAACGGCCGGTCTCAATGAGGATCTGATCGCCGGTTTCCACACCGAAATCGCTGTTGATATGGAAGAACTTATCAAAGTCGATGAGGGCGATGACCACCGTTTCCCCGTTTGCTTCGCAGTCGCTTTCCAGTATTTCCGTCAGATCTTTTTCAAACTGATCCCCCAAAGGGAATCCCAGTGCATCGTTTACCGCGGTGCGCTTTTTTTTCGTGTTTTTTTCATTGAGCTCCATATGGTCCTTCACCGTAATGGGCTTTGCGGGAGCTTCTGTTTCGGATTTCTTTTTCGTTGCCATGTCAGGTACCTCTCTGCAGGCAGTTGCTCTCTACAGGCGTGCCTGCTGCGCCTGCAAGATAGATGTGAGTGGGGAGTTTTTTATTCTGCAATATTTCGAGATATTATTTCTGAAATAATATCTATACACAAATATTTTGTAGCACATATTTTGAAATATTGCAAGTGCGTTTCTGAGCCGGCGTGTGGGCTCTTGCTGCGGGGCAAGGGAACATGCCCCCGCCCAAGGGACCATACGCCCTGCCGAAACAAAAAACACTTGCATTTTCTGGCGGACAAATGCAGAATAGGAACTGCTGAGAAATGAATACAAATTAGGGGAGCTGCTGTTGGCGGCTGAGAGATGTGGCGTAACTACATGACCCTTTACCTGATTTGGATAATGCCAACGTAGGGAACATAGAGAATGGCCGCGGAGTTTTGCGGTTTTCAGAGAGTTTACGGGACGTTCCAACAGGTTTGGAACGTCTTTTTTTGAGCACTTGGCAAAAACAATGAAGGAAAAGGATGACAGAGAATGAACCGAATCAGAGAACAAAAACCCCTGATCCACATGATCACCAATGATGTGTCCAGAGAAAGCTGTGTCAACATCGTGTTAGCAGCCGGTGGCAGTGCCATCTGCGCAGAAGATGCAGCTGAGGTTTGTGAGATCGTAAACCTGGCAGATGGACTGTATTTAAATATGGGGATGCCTTCTCCTGCAAAAGCAGAGGCCATGAAAAAGGCATTAGAGGCAGCAAAAAAGCGGGGAATCCCGGTCCTTTTGGATCCGGTGGGAGTCGGAGCATCTTCTTTTCGAAAAAAACTGGCAGATGACCTCTTTAAGATCGGCGGGATCACCTGTATCCGGGGAAATGCGGGAGAGATCGGATATTTATGTGGAAAAAAGGCGGGCTCGAAAGGCGTGGAGACGGTACCGGTAAAACTGACCGATGAAGAGCTCATGGCATTATCCGAAAAAACCGGTGCCCTTATTATGGTCAGCGGAGAAACGGACTATCTGGTTTCCCCGGGGGAAGTGATCAAAAAGCCCGGAGGAGGAGAGATCTTCACCAGGATCACCGGTAGCGGCTGTATGCAGTCGGCCTATCTGGCGGCATGCCTTGCATCCTGCCTGACGGCCTATCAGGCTGCTAATGAGATCTCCGGCCTTAAAAGCATTCCCGGTAAAGTTCCTTTTCGGGAAGCGCTCATACAGGGCGTTTCGGTTTTTGATGCAGCAGGAAGGCTTGCAGCTTTCAAGGTCCAAAAATCCCTGGAAGAAGGCGAAAAGATGGGGACCGGAAGCTTTGCCGCTGCGTTTTTGGATGCAATCTGCAATCTGTAGAAAAAATAGTGGAATCCGGCTTCTGAGATCACATAGGAAGCCCACAGAAAAAAAGGAAGACGATTGGAGAAACGATGCAGATCATAAAAAAACAATGCAAACTTTACGGAATCACACCGGAAGAAACAAAGGGAACCTATCTGACGGAGATCGAAGAAGCCATAAAGGGCGGCATCACCATGCTGCAGCTTCGGAAAAAGAACCTGTCCCGGGAAGTCTATATCGCTATGGCAAGGGAGGTTCTTGGGATTACGGCAAAATACCACATTCCCCTGATCATCAACGATGACCCGGAGGTCGCTCTTTTGTCCGGCGCAGAGGGCGTCCATGTGGGACAGGAGGATATGGGCATTGAGAAAGCCAGGCAGATCCTGGGACCGGATCGGATCATCGGTGCTACGGCCCACAACCTGGAAGAAGCGTTAAGAGCTTATGAGCAAGGCGCTGATTATCTGGGGGTTGGAGCAGCCTTTGGCAGTACGTCCAAGAAGGATGCAAAACCCATTGACCGGAGCACCTATCAGAGCATCTGCGAAAGCGTCCCCATCCCGGTGGTGGCCATCGGAGGGATCACAGCAGACAATATCCGGGAACTATCCGGCCGCGGGCTTAGCGGAGTAGCGGTAATCGGCGCTGTCTTTGGCGCAGAAAATATACAGGAAGGGGCACGTATATTACGTGCAGAGGTAGAAAGATTATGAAAAAAATAAACACAGGAAAACTGGCCATGGCCGGCATGTTCACAGCACTTGCTGTGGTCACCAGCACTTTTTCCATCCCCATCGGAGCGAGCAAATGTTTTCCCATTCAGCACATGGTCAATGTGCTGTGTGCGGTTTATCTGGGACCGGGGTATGGCGTAGCGGTGGCATTTTGCACCTCTCTGATCCGGAATCTGGCAGGGACCGGAACGCTGCTTGCTTTCCCCGGCAGTATGGCGGGAGCATTCCTTTGCGGCATGATTTACCGTTATACCAAAAACAACTGGCTGACTTATGCGGGTGAGATCTTTGGAACCGGCGTGATCGGCGGACTGTTAGCATTCCCTGTTGCAGCCTTTGTTATGGGAAAAGAAGCAGCGCTGTTTACCTATGTGGTTCCTTTTCTGGTCAGCACCATCGGAGGCACGCTGATCGCTGCCATCCTGGTAACCGCTCTGCAAAAAACAAAGGTATTTGCCAGATGAAAACGGTTTTGAGTATAGCTGGAAGTGACTCAAGCGGCGGCGCCGGTATTCAGGCGGATCTTAAGACCATGCTGGCCTGCGGGGTATACGGCATGAGCGCCATTACCGCTCTGACTGCCCAAAATACCACGGGCGTAGCTGCCATTATGGAGGTGACACCGGATTTTCTGGGTCAGCAATTGGACATGATCTTTACGGATATTTTCCCGGATGCGGTGAAGGTGGGAATGGTGGCAGATAAAGCGCTGATCCATGTGATCCGGGAAAAACTGGAGCAGTATCATCCGGGAAATATCGTGGCAGACCCCGTTATGGTCGCCACCAGCGGTGCCAGACTGATCGTAGAGGATGCCATAGAAGCTCTTAAGGAGGAGCTTTTCCCTGTGGCAACCCTGATCACGCCCAACATTCCCGAGGCAGAGGTCCTTACGGGATGGGAGATCACAGATGCAGAAAAAATGGAGGAAGCTGCCAGGATCATTGGACAACAGTATCATTGCAGCGTCCTGGTAAAAGGGGGACACAGGGTAAATGATGCCAATGATGTGCTCTATGATCGTGAAACAGGCAGGATCACCTTGATCAAAGGAAGACGCATCGACAATCCCAATACCCACGGAACGGGCTGTACCTTATCCAGTGCCATTGCATCTTTCCTGGCAAAAGGGGAAAACCTTCCGCAGGCAGTTGTTCTGGCCAAAGAATATTTAAGCAGCATCCTTCAAAGCCCCCTAAACCTTGGAGCAGGAAGCGGCCCTTTAGATCACGGGTATCTGCTACGGGACAGACTTAAGATCATGATCAGCGACTGATATGGTTGATTCATACGTTTCTTTCCGCGAAGGGGGAAACACAGAATAAAAAACAGAAAGAATAACAACACAGGAAGGGGCAGAACATGAGAGAATACAAAACACAGATGGAAGCCGCAAGGCGCGGGATCGTAACACCGGAAATGGAGATCGTAGCCCAAAAAGAGGGCTGGCAGGTTGCTGACCTGATGGAATATATGGCAAAGGGGCAGATCGTGATCCCGGCAAATCCCGGTCACAAAGGCCTCATTCCCAACGGCATCGGGGCGAAGCTATCCACCAAGATCAATGTCAATCTGGGGATCAGCCGGGACTGCATGGATTATGACGTCGAGATGAAAAAGGTGATGCGCGCCGTGGAATTCGGAGCAGAAGCCATCATGGACTTATCAAGCCATGGAAATACCCAGCCTTTTAGACAGAAACTTTGCAGTGAGTGTCCGGCCATGATCGGAACCGTACCCATTTACGACAGCGTGATCCATTATCAGAGAGATTTAGGAGAGCTGACCGCTAAGGATTTTGTGGAAGTGGTACGGCTCCATGCAGAGGACGGCGTGGATTTTGTAACGCTTCACTGCGGGATCACCAGAAAGACCATCGAGCAGATCAGAAACGGCAGCCGGAAGTTAAATATCGTAAGCCGTGGCGGTTCACTGGTATTTGCCTGGATGGCCATGACTGGACAGGAGAATCCTTTCTACGAATATTACGATGAGATCCTGGAGATCTGCAGAGAACATGACGTGACCGTAAGCTTAGGAGATGCCTGCAGACCCGGATGTCTGGCAGATGCCACCGACGGGGTACAGATCGAAGAACTGATCCGTCTGGGCGAACTGACGGAGCGGGCATGGAAAAAAGATGTGCAGGTCATGGTGGAAGGTCCCGGCCATGTGCCCATGGACCAGATCGCTGCCAATATGAAGGTTCAGCAGACCATCTGTAAGGGGGCACCTTTTTACGTATTAGGGCCTCTGGTTACCGATATCGCTCCGGGCTACGATCATATCACGGCAGCCATCGGCGGCGCCATTGCAGCAGCAAGCGGAGCGGCGTTCCTTTGCTATGTGACACCTGCAGAGCATCTGGCCCTTCCCAATGAACAGGATGTGCGGGACGGTATCATTGCCAGCCGCATCGCAGCCCATGCAGCAGATATTGCCAAGGGAATCAAGGGAGCCAGAGACCGGGATGATCGTATGGCCATGGCCCGTCGTAAGCTGGACTGGGAGGCCCAGTTTAAGGAAGCACTGGATCCCGAAACGGCCAGGGCGATCCGCGACGATCGGCTTCCGGAGGATGACCACAGCGATACCTGCAGTATGTGCGGCAAGTTCTGCGCAGTCCGCAGCATGAATAAAGCCCTTTCCGGAGAACTGATCGATATCCTGTAGACCTTGGCTGGGGCGTGTGGTCCCTTGGGCGCGGGCGTGGTCCCTTGGGGACGGGGTTAACAGACCATTCTGGTCTTGGACCATTCTGGTCTGAGGCCATTTTCTGACAACAATATATAAAGCTCCTGCGGTGTACAGTTCAACGCCAACACACTTTCGTTCGAATTTCTCTCATAGCGGTCCTAATCTCGAAAATACCTCGATAAGGACCGATGGCGAAATACGGTTGGCTTATGAATCTGTACAACCACAGAAGCTTTTTCTTTTTCTTTCTCCAAAATGAGCCCAGACCAGAATGGCCCAAGACCAGAATGGTCTTTGAACCCCGTCCCCAAGGGACCACGCCCGTGCCCAAGGGACCACACGCCCGCGCCCAAGGGCCACACGCCCCAGCCCAAGGGGCCAACCGCCTCCGATACATGGCAAATACTCCACAAATATTGTGAATATTTGTCTACAGAAAAAGATTTACCTGATATTTGAAATATAATACAATATTATCTGGACACTCAGATTGTTCAACGCAAGTGTCAAAAAGCAACAAGGAGACATCAACAATAATCCGAAAATTGGTGTGGCATTCTTTGTGTGGTACTGCGGGTAATCAATTACAGGATTGCATCTTATGGGGGTACCATATGGAGAAAAAGAGTCAGGTCAGCTCACTCAGGGTCATTTTCAGTGGTTTTGTAATGCTTGCGCTTATTCTGGTGGGAGGGGCTGTTACCATTGTGGCAGTCATTAACCTGCGCCGCGGTATGGAAACGGAAGTGGAGACCGGCGTTATGGCCGCCTGCCAATCTTATGCCATGGTTTTGGAATATGCATCGGATTCTCAGGACCTGAGCGATCTGGAATCCAGTATGAATAAACGGACCGGTTATGATTACACCTTTTTCCTGGGAGATACCAGAGAACGGTCCAGTATTCCGGGTGTAGTCGGAACCAAAGCCGGCGATGCCATTATCGATGCGGTTCTTAACAAAAAGCAGTCCTATCAGGCCCAGAATGTGGTCATCAACGGAGAAAAATATTATGTAGCCTATGAGCCGCTTCTGGACGATGCCGGCAGTGTTTACGGTATGGCCTTCGTCGGTATGAAAAAAGTCAAGATCTCTGCCTACATCAATGACCGGATCAAGTTCATGATCACCATTGCAGGTGTGATCATTGTTCTGCTGACCTTTTGTACGGTCATCTATATCCTGCGGATCATTAAGGCCATCGATGAAAACGTACGGGCCGTACGGAAAATGTCCACCGGCGATCTGGAGATCGAACTTTCCGATCGGGTGAAAAACCGTAAGGACGAGCTGGGAGAAATGTCCGGCGCTCTGTTTGGAATGGCAGAAAAGATCCGTGGTGTGATCGGAAGTGCCAGAGCTTCGGCGGATGAAGTGGATCAGTCTGCGGAATATTTAAGTGAGACCGTTAACGCCATTGCCGAAACGGCAGATCACGTAACGGTGGCGGTCTCCCAGGTGGCAACCGGCGCCTCCAGTCAGGCAGAGTCCTTGCTGGACGCAGTACATAGCGTAGAGGATATTAATAACGCCATCGAGCTGATCACCGACAATACCAGACAGATGCAGGATCTGGCAGATTCCATGCAGAATAATTCCGCGGCCAGTCAGGATAAACTGGGTGAACTCAGAGTTTCCACCAGAGAGAGCATAGCAGCCATTGACGGTATCGTGGAGCTGATCGGCAATACCAATACGGCGGTCAACACCATCAGCGAAGCCGTAGCCATCATTGATGCCATCGCATCCCAGACCAATCTGTTATCCTTAAATGCCAGTATTGAGGCAGCACGTGCAGGCGAAGCCGGCAGAGGCTTTGCGGTGGTTGCTGACGAGATCCGGCTTCTGGCAGACCAGTCCTCGGAGGCCGCCCGGAATATTCAGGACGCCATGAAGGGCCTTGCGGCTGATTCCGGTAAGACCATGGAGGAAGCCGGCAGCGTCCAGACCATCATAAGCAATCAGCGAAGCACCATCCATCGCACCATCGAGCAGGTAGATGCGCTGATCGAGGATATCAACAAGTCCATTGCCTTAACCGGAGAGATCGTAGCCAATGTGGATAAATCCGAAAAAGCCAGCAGTGTCATCGGAGAGGTCATTACGAATCTTTCCTCCATTTCCCAGCAAAATGCGGCAAGCTCCGAAGAAACCAGAGCCTCCATGGAGGAACTCAGTAAGACCATGGAAGCCGTATCCGAGCGGGCAAACAAGTTAAGCGGTGTTGCCAGGGTACTGGATAAAGAGATGGCATTCTTTAAATGAGAATAATAAAACCGGTTCCAACGATGGTGGAGCCGGTTTTTTATTAAACAAAGAGTTGATTGTTTGCTTCGGCAGACCGATGTTATAATGAGCTTGTCGCATAGGGAGTTCCTTTTTTATGAGGCTTGTGGCCGCTGTTTACTCCCCGCGACATTTTTAAAGCATTTTGACAGCCCCGGTTGTTTTCGAAAGAAAGCATGGGGCTGTCAACATATGAGGGGGTGAAGGGTATGGAACGGATAGAACTTAGAAATGTGATCGGTCTCTTTAAAAAGATTCCCGCCCAAGAAATAAAAAGTCAGAAAAAATCTGCGGCAGAATGCCTGCGGAACGGTTTTGTGGTCTTACGGGAGGGAAAGCCCATAGGCATTTCCGGTACGGTCTTCGATTATTGCAAAATGTGCTGGGGGGCAGGCCGGTTAGAGGATATCAATCATACCTTCCATAAAGCCTTTGGAACGGTTCGAAAGATGAATCCCTGGGAATATTACCTTGACCAGTATCTCCATTATTTCTCCACCTACGGGGCAAAAACCCTGGGGATCGAAATGGAGACCTATATCCCCGAGGAAGAGGTGGTCCTTCCGGATCCCAAATATGCAGCGGATCTATGGTGCGTGAATGTGATCCTGGCAGTGGACATGGAGGAGATCATCCGTGACATCAATGATTTTGCACGTAATACGGTATCTTTTCAGATCGGGCAGCTTTCTTCCTTTGAACAGCTGGTTTCCTATGTGACCATTCCGGTAAAAGAGATCAAAAGTTATGAGATCAAGGCTCTGTATTATCATGTAACCCGGACGGCTCCGGAGCATCCGGTGGATTTTCTGCGCTATCTGGTCTATCTGACTACCGGGCAGGTGCTCCTTATCAAAAATAAAGAGTTGTATGAAGACATCGCTACCTCTTACAAGAGACATTCCCCTATGGCAGCCGATGTGTTTGGAACCTATGATCTTAAAAAACTGGCTCAGATCTTTTACCGTTACAAGCCCATCTTTCTGGCTTATAAACGGCATCAGGACTGCGCACCCATCATCAATAAGATCCGCAGACTGGCAGAAAAATATCACCGTCCTCTGGACCGGGTATGCATCCAGAATATGGTGCAGATCGCCCTTGACGGTGATATGGAAAACTACCGGAAACTGGCGGATAAGGCTACTACGCGGGAACTTTTAAAAATATACTTTTCCGCTACCATGAAGCTGACACAGAAAGATATCGCGGGGGTTTATTCCATCCGAAACGGTAAGATGTATGTCAAAGTGCCCATGGAAGAGCAGGCTGTTTTGCCGGAGGAAACTTATGACAGATTTAAGCAGATCCGGGAGGATCTGTTTTGCCGGATCACAGAAAAAATGGCGATCTATCGGGATAAGGTATTCCTGATCCCGGAGCATATCGAATATGCCGTTCCCTGGACCGAAAAGCAGATGCTTGGTGTGATCCCTTACGGTTCCAAAGTAAGGATCCCTGACCGTGATTCCTTTGTTGCAGGCATTCACTGGTATGACATAAACAACTACTGGATCGATCTGGATCTCCATTTAAAGTCCGGCTCCTCGCACTATGGCTGGGACGGAGATTTCAGAAGCGGTGTAGACGAAGAGATCATTTTTACGGGAGATATGGTAAAGGCACCTCAGCCCTTCGGGGCATCCGAAGCCTATTACATCGAAAAGGGAGGGGAGACGCTGTTAATGTCGGTGTATGAATTTTACAGCGGAAAAACCACAGAGATTCCCTTCAGCTTTTTCATGACCACGGAAAACAAGGAAGAGATCCTGGAGAAGCAATATGTCTTTGATCCGGATAAAGCGGCCTTTCCGCCCATCAACCTGCAACTGGATCCTCACATGAGATCACGGAAACTGGGTGTGTTTACGCAGGATGCCTTTGTTTTCTATGGAGGAAGCTTAAGCAATAAGCTGGTACCGGATGGGAATTACGAGTATTTTATTGATGGCGTGGTACATCAGATCACCAGCAGACTCATGCTAAATGACCTGTTAAAAGCAGTGGGAGCACGGGTGATCACCGATGAAAAAGCCATCCCCGAAGGGATGGCTTTGGAGGATGTGATGGATCTTCGCCCCGAAAGAATGACTACGGGGACCTTGCTTAACCTGGTAGATGCTACAGCGTGAAGCGGGCAACAAAGGCCTGCAGTTCCTGAGCATTTTCTGCCAGACGGTCGGAGGCTTCGGATACTTCGTGAGTAGAAGCGGTCTGCTCTTCGGAAGCGGCCGATACGTTCTGGGTTTCGTCTGCAACACTGACGCTCATATCCTTGATCTTCTGGATATTGTCGGCGATGGTATCGGTTCCTTCGGACAGTTGGGTAACGATCTCGCTCATGCGGGCACTTTGCTCGGATACGGAGTGAACCCGGTCAACGATCATGCTGAAGGTATCGCCGGCTTCGTCGATGACTTCGGAGCCTTCGATAACGCTTTGTGCGCCGTTACGCATGGATTCTACGGCGTCTCTGGAGCTTGCCATGATATCGTCGATGAGTGCGGTGATGCTGTTGGCTGCTTCGTTGGACTGGTCCGCTAATTTGCTGATCTCCGTAGCAACAACGGCAAAGCCGCGGCCGGCTTCTCCGGCTCTGGCAGCTTCGATGGAAGCATTTAAGGACAGGAGATTGGTCTGGCTGGCGATCTCTGCGATGGTATCTACAAAGGAATCGATATTCTGGAGCTTGTCGCCAAGACCTTCTACCATGGAAGCGGTGCCTTCTACCGAATCCTTGATGGTCTTCATCATATCGGTAGCATGCTTCATATCGGAGGCACCCTTGGTAGCCGCTTCGTTGGTAGCTTTGATCATATCTTCGCTGGTTAAGATGGCGCTCTGGAAATCCTGCATGTTGTTGACGAATTCTTCCGTCTCTGTGCTGGCTCTGGATACGGCATTGATCTGCTCGCTGCAGGAGTCTGCTACATTGGTGCAGGAGGTAGCCACCATCTCGCTGGCTTCCGCGGACTGGGAAGCGCTGGCGGATAATTCTTCCGATGCCGATGCCACGTAGGAGGTGGTATCGGAGATTTTCTTCATTAATTCCCGGATACTTTCATGCATGAGGTCAAGGGCTTCGGATATGAGGCCGACCTCATTATTTTTGCCTTTTAAGGGCCTTACGCTGTCCAGGTCTTCGTTGTCACTGAAATCACTGTTTGCCATCCGTCCCATTTCCTTAGTGATCAGGATGATAGGGGTAGTGATCTTCTTACCGATCCAGACAGCGATGCCGATGCCAAGGACGATCAGAAGCACCAGAACGATGATGGAGGTCACAATGGTGGACCTTAGAGCAGCGTTTGCTTCTGCCTTATATTCGGCTTCCATTTCATCAATGTAATCGATCCATACGCCGGTACCGATAACCCAGTCATAGGGCTCGTAAAGCTCCGTATATCCCATCTTGGGAAGGGGCTCTGTTTCGTTGGGCTTTGGAAAACTGAAATAGGAGAATCCGCCACCGGCCTTTGCCTGAGCGATGAAATCCTGGATCATGTATACGCCGTTGGGATCACAGGAATCGATACGGCTATAGCCCTCGGTACCTTCCCGCCCCAGTAATACCACATTGACACCTTCTGTGGTATCGATCCAGAAATAACCGTCTCCGTCCATGTAGCGTAGTTCCCGTACATAATCGGCGGCGATCCTTCGGGCATCTTCTTCTGTAAGTGCACCGGATAATTGTGCTTTATGTACCTGATCGACCAGGCTGACGACGTTCTCGACCTGATTTTGCAGTTCCGACTGCTGGTCTTGCATCAATCGTTCCCGGTAGGTTTCGGATTGCTGTTTGTTGGTGGAAATGGTGCTGGTGATGGTAAAGATCTCGATGACGATACCCGTCAGGATGACTGCACCTGCGATCACTGCGATGAGCAGGTACAATAAGGAACCTCTTTTTTTCTCCATATGAATTTGTCTCCCCTCATGTATTGGCTTTGCTGTCATTTGGAGGCAAAAAGCCTCTGCAAATTGCGCTACATCTATTACATTTTACAACTATTATTCGATTATGTCCATTTGTATATGAAATTAACAATAGACAGCTGCCGTATTTTGCCTATCTCGTTGACTTTGCACATAAAAATGATAAAATAATAGAATAGTCAGACAGATACACATAACTTTCAAATCTTCTCGAGGCGACGTCTGTGTGTTCTGTCTCTTTTTGTCTCTGCAGATACGGAAAACTGCGGAGAGAGGGGAACTTATCAACCAAATATGTTTAGGAGGCTTCTTATGAGGGAGATGACAGACAAAAAGAAAGGTTCTGCACCGAAAGCCGTCAGCACCAAGCTATCGATCCTGTTTGTAGCGATGATGCTTGCCAGTGTTCTGGTGGCAGAGGGAGTCACGTTTTCACTTGGTTTTTCCATGATCAAGGAACTGATCTATAATTCCATGCAAAACGAAGTGGTTGCAGACGGAAGCGTGATCAACCGGGAATTAAATGCGACCTTCTACTATCTGAACGGCGTTGCAGATGCCGTTGAACAAAATGAATTTGAAGATAATGCAGCACTGATGGATTATCTGTCAGGATGTCTGGGCAGATACGATCTGCTTCCCACCGGAGCTTATCTGATCCTCAGCGACGAAACCTTCCTGTATCCTGCGGCGCCGGACTACCAGCTGGAAAAGCCTACGGATAACGTTATGTATAAGGCCACCATGCAGTATACCAACAACTGGTTCTATTTCTATGATGTGCCTTATTTTGATACCGTTACCGGTGACCTTTGTGCATCGGTCATCCGCCATGTCTATTTAAAGGACGGTCGTCACGGATGCTTTGCAGCAGACCTGTTCCTTGCCAATGTACAGAAACAGTTAAATGACATTACCATTTACCAGACCGGCGGTGCCATGATGGTTACCAGCCAGGGTCTGATCTTAACCTACAGAGATAATCCGGAGGTATGCGGCTCCAGTATCGCAGATATTTCCGATGACCCGTTCCTGACGGCGATCGGTGACTTTGTGACAGCGGAAGCCGGAAAAGATACCCATGATGTTCTGGCAACTAAGATCGCAGGAGAGAAATATTTTCTTACTGCCGCCCTTGTGGACGGAACCGACTGGTACGTGATCTCCTATGCGAAGCAGTTTGAAGTGCTTTCCGCCATTCAGAATATGGTCATCGCACTGATCCTGGTAGTTGTAGTATCTGCGGTTCTTGTGATCCTTATCATGAACGCTGTTCTGAAGAGAATGATCAAGATGCCGGTTACCAGCCTGACCGATAATATTGAGAAAATCTCCGGCGGTGACTTTACTGTGAATATTTCCTCTGACGGAAACGATGAGATCGCCTTTATGAACAATGCCATGGGAAATTTCGTAAACGGTATGCGTTCCTCCTTAAGTGAGATAAAGAGCGTATCCGGAAGGCTCTTAGGAGATGACCAAACATCAGAAGAT
>JAEEGL014949437.1_pt1 | contig 19277 bp, 24 predicted proteins | sample 9134231 | NCBI WGS metagenome assembly JAEEGL01 (sample SAMN16246548, study PRJNA631951) | gut metagenome | biome: gut microbiome; feature: rumen; material: fiber-attached | host: Bos | place: Iran: Karaj | collected 2018-10 | reverse complement strand
TTTCTCCCATGGCTATTACCTCCTTAAGAGGATAATGTTATCATATTTTTTTTGATTGGTCAATTATTAGTTTTCTTCATATGGACTCTTTACACAAAAATAGAACAGTGCTTTTACGGCACTGTTTTATCACCTGTTTAATTACTCTTTTTCTATTTTGATAAGCAAATATGAATAAATAACTATTATAATCGTTATAATAATTAACATGGTTTTAAAGATAATAGTCTTATTAAGTATACTCGCTATAAATAAAACTAGGTAGCCGAGTATTCTTGCAATATTTAAACAAATTTCCGATAATATTTGATGTTCTACAATATAATTGCTTGAAGCTTTTTTATCTTTAGTTATTATTTCATAACGTTTCGCTTCAGCGCTATTAATTAACAATATCAAAAACAAGCTATTAAAGAGATTATAAATTATAATGGTATATTTATTAATATCAATTAATAGTGTTACAAGGCTTATTATCATCATTGCTGTACATACTCTGATAGTATTAATTCTTCTTTTTATTACCCTTTGGAACAAATACACTGACATTATTGAACAAGCTGAAAAGATAGTCGTTAACATTCCTAAATTAAAAGAGGTCTTAAAGGTTGTAACAATAAGTATAGTAACTACTGTTGCTAGCATATAATTTACTATCCCGTCGCAAGCCACTAGTTTATAATAGGTCTTTAGCGTTTTTTTATTTTGAACATATTTGATATATTCTTTTAAATTATATTTACTATTCTTACTATTAGTATCATTCTTAATTAATAGTGAAAAGCAGAATTGAATTATTGATAGGAAAAGAATAATAAGTGCTATAAAAGAAAAGGATGTTAATTCTATAGATGCTCCTAGAATAAAAGGCATTATTATTTTTAATATTTGAGTTAGTATTGATTTTAGAGAAACAAAATTGTTACTGTCATCTTTTACATATTCATTTACTAAGGAAAGGCCCGGGGCCCATAATACTCCTTGTACTATTCCATAGGCGGCTCCTAGCCAAATGTGATAATCGACTATTTTTTCTTTCAGCAATGCTATTAATAGTATGTATAGACAGTATAATACTATACCTGTTCTAAATATTTTTACTTTAGAATGCTTTTTTATGATAGAGCCTAATAAATAGAATGTTAAGGCAATACATATAAAATTAGCAATGTAATATATAGATATTAGTTTATAATTATAGTTGGTTAGTGTTATAAAATATGCCACCATAAAAGTATTTAAAAACATGTATAATATATTGTTAATACAAAAGCAGCCTAAAAGGCCAATAATACTCTTTTTCTTTTCTTTATCATCTTTCTTTATCATTATTATTTCCCCGATTTCATTTTAATAATACAATATGCACGATATACAGTCAAGCGACATAAATTAGTATTAATCAGCTATTATGACATTTTAACAGCAGATTTCTTACTAATGTTTGGTTTTATACTTGCAAAAAAAGGGTTTATTTAGTATAATTCTAGTTGTATTTAAGGAAGGAGCGACGAAAATGGCTAATATAAAGAGTTCTAAGAAAGCAATAAAAGTTATAGCAAAGAAAACTAACGAGAATCATGATTATAAGGCTAGAGTTAAAAATTCAATTAAAAAGGCTGAAAAAGCAATTCTTGCTAATGATGTAGCCGCTGCAGATCTTGCTTCTAAGGAAGTTCAGAAGAACATTGATAAAGCTGTTAGCAAAGGTGTAATGAAGAAGAATACTGCTAACAGAGAGAAATCAAGAATTAATAGTAAAGTTAAGAATATGAAATAGATTAAGGAAGTATTTACTTCTTTTTTATTTACATAAAAAATGATAAATATTTATCCTAATTATTATTTATTTGTTATACTTAATATAGGTGAATTACATGATAAAAATTAAGAAATTGATTTCTCTTTTAGTTATTGTCTTAGTAGCGGTTTATGTTTATTTCAATTATAAACCGGTTTTAAAAAGAATAATGATGTTTTTTGAACCTCCTAAACCTGTTATAAAGGAAGGAAACTCTTATACTAAGAATAGAGATTATTTATTTGTAAAGCATACCGATACTTACGTCCCATATAAATATAATGATTTGTTGGATATATATTATAGTGCTTTAGATCAAGGATGGGAAGAATTTACTTTTTATTGTCCTAAAGAGTACGAATCTTGTATTGACGATGTGGGGGCTATTAGTAATGATGATATATTGCTATCCATAATTAACAATTATGTTCACCCTTTTAATAGTTACTCCGAGATTAAAACTGTTTATGATGATACTGGTGAAGTAACAATTAAGATTAATCATATATATAATTATGAAGAAATTGAAAAGATAAATTATAAGATTGATGATTTGTTTAACATTAATACTAATTCTTATATGTCAGACAGAGATAAAATATTGAAACTACATGATTATATTGTTAATAATACTATTTATGATGTGGAAAGAGCTGATAATAAAGATAGCGCCTATGATAGTGCTAGAATGAATGGCTTGTTATTTGAAGGATATGGGATATGTAGTGCATATGCTGATATTATGGCTACTATTCTATTCAGACTAGGCATTGATAATATTAAGGTTACATCTAAAAATCATGTATGGAACGCTATTAATATAAATGATTCTTGGTTGCATTTAGATGCCACTTGGGATGATCCGGTGACATCGTCTGGAACCCAGACCTTATCTCACGACTACTTCTTAATTAGCACCGATAGATTACGCGAGCTGGACAAAGAAGAACATGGTGAACATGATTTTAATAATCAATACTATTTATACTTTTAAAAAACATACTATTAGTAAATAGTATGTTTTAATTTGAGAATAATACTTTTTCTTCTTTATATAGGTTAATTATTACTTTAATTATTATTCCTATATATATGATTGAAGATAAAAGGACAATAGCTATATTGATAGGTTGTATTTTATTATTAAATATATTCATTAAAGCCTCGCTATAATTACATATTGGAATATAATATATATATTTAGATATATCTATTTCTAAGATGCTTATAAACATCGGTATTATGCTTAAAAATGTTAGTATCTGCGTCTTGCTTTGGGCTTCTTTTGTTGTTTTAGCAAATGCTGTTAAGCTGATAGCTAGGCCAGATATAAGTATAGATGCGGCTAGGAGAATGACTATACTGCTTATTATTGTTCTAGCGTTGATGATAATATTAAATTCTTTAAATGATTGAAAAGAATTTTTGCCAATTATCAATCCAATAATGGTTATAGCGAAGCTGAATAAAGATACGATAAAACTCATTATTGCTCCGCCCATGTGTTTTCCTACTATTAGTTCGCTAGTTTTAATTGGCATTGTTAGGATTGTTTCTAATGTACCGTTTTCTTTTTCCGTAGCGGTTGCACTCATAGCCATGTTGCTGGATGCTATTACTATTGCCATAATTGTATAAGTAAAGGCGATGGCGTAAATCATATTAAGGATGATTGTGTTACTTTCCATATGAACTTTATAGGTTATATTATTAAATACCTTATTTGAGTCTAATTTGTTTTCTGTAACATATTTTTCTCCTTGGTATCTGTTATATGCATCTAAATAGTTCGTTATCTTGGATATTATTACCGTAGAAGACTCTGTAGAGTTACTATATATATTGTATATATTATCTTTTAATATTATATAAGCAGTTAATTCGCCAGACTTTAGTTTTTCTTGGCATTCCTTCTCATTTTTTATATTTTCTATTTCTAAGTAGTTATTTTTTACAATTTCTTTTTCTACATCTGTAAGATTATAGTTTATAGCTATTTTAGAAGTTTCATTCATAGTCCCATCTAAATTATCAAACATGTAACCGTATATAACTATAAATACAGGGATCATTATCGGGAGTACAAATAGCATTATTAGAGTTTTTCTATCTCTAAATATACTTCTTAATTCTTTTTTTATAGTTATTATAATATTATTCATTTTCCTCACCTCAAACAAGATTTCTAAGATTTAGGTACATTTTGAATTAGCCTATATTTTTTAGAAACAATCTAAATGAGTAATACCCATTATAGTTTTTCGCCAATTTTTGTAATGACCCAATCATTTTTTCTCAGATTGTATTTTGCAGAACAGAAAGGGCATTTTTTATGGTGTAAAGCATCGAAACTTCCCCCACACGACTGACAATTGACTGCATGAATAGAAAAAAATTGGTTGCTCATGGCATTAGTGTTTCTTTCTATCGTGAATTCAATCTTTTTTCCTTCGGAAGAGACTTTGCCGTTTTGTTCTAGAATGACAACAAAATACCCTAATAGATTAAGCTTGCATACTCCGTCTTTTTCTTCAGCACTTTGCAAGATCATATGGCCACAATACATACAGTCCAGCACGTCGGAGAACCAAGATAGACTTGTGTCGCTTTCAAAACAGCATAGATTTTCGGGATGCTCACTCATCATACAAATCTTCGCGAGTGTAGCTATCTGCCCCTCAAAGTAATAGTATTGAAAATCAGGGTCATATTTGGATAAAAAACCGCTGATTTTTTTGTTTGTTTTCCATGCTTTGGGAGAAATAAATCCTTCACCGTTGGTTTCGACAGATGAAATGAGCGTGGCAATTATATAAGCGACCTTTCCCACGAACCATCCAGCTATAGAGGCAGCAATCAAGGCAGCGAAAAAAGCGGGAATAGGCTTTGCACCAAACATAATTTGATAAAAGGGAAAACAGCACAGAAAACAAAGTAATCTTGCTAGGTTTGTCATCTTTTTCTCTCTTTCATCAAGAGTTTTATTGCTATCTTCTCTGACGAACCAAAAGTTATTTACGACTGGGAAAAGATCCTTCATAATAAATCTTGTGCCGCAGTAACTGCATCCCGCAAGAAGTGAGCCAACATTGCTCATTCCTCCGCAATTGGGGCATTTATAAGGACGATTTTGCAGCAGGTCAGGATGATCATCGGTAATTATCATCTGCACCATTAGCTGATCGTTTTTAATCTGATGAATTTGCTCTCCGTTTTTTATAAACTCAAGATTTCTTTCAACAAACTTGAATTCTTGGAAAACGTTGAACCTATTGCGTTTATCGGATAATTCCATCAGCTCACCATCATAATCTTTTATCTTACATCTCATATCGATGCCTTTCTTTGCGAGTCTTTTTTTCTGTATTTCTAAGAGGAATGTGCTATCCTGGTCACAGACTGAAGGCGCTTCGCCTGTATCGAACCAATTCATGTATTCTTTTTCAAATATTTCAAAAATTTCTCTTTCTTTCATTTTTTCCTTCCTTCTATGTGAGCTTGTTTTTGAGATATAGTTACCCTATTTCCTTATTGCTGTTTTCGATCAATTTAAAGAACGCATCTCTTAGGTTGCTAGTTTTGGTCTCTTTTTCTATTTCTTTTGGTGTTCCACTCTTTATAATTCTACCTTTATGAATGAGTATTACTCTATCACAGATATTTTCTGCTTCTTCCATATAATGAGTTGAATAGATGATACTTTTGTTATTTTTCTTCTCTTCTTTAATATAATCAAGAATTACTTTACTTGCTATAATATCTAAACCACTAGTTGCCTCATCAAAAATATATGTGTCCGGATTATGTATGGCACACCGAGCAATTGATGTTCTTTGTATTTGGCCGGTAGAAAGATACTCTATTCTTTTATCTTTGAACTCTTCTAACGAGAAGGTTTTAATAATCTTGTTTATTCGTCTTTCTAATTCTTTATTTGGTATGTTATAGTATTCTCCGCAAAGTTTAAGGAACTCATATGGAGTTATATCCTTGTATAATTTGGTATTACCAGATAAAAATGCTATGCTTCTTTTAATCCTTTTGGCATCTTTAGGAAATGATAACTCATCGTAAGTTATTGTACCGCTGGTAGGCGTCATTATACCCGCTAGCATACGAAGAAGTGTTGTTTTTCCGGCCCCATTTGGTCCAAGAATACCCAAAATCTCTCCATCTTTCAACTCAAAACTTATTTCATAGTCAGCATAGAGTTCTTCTTTTTTTTCTGTAATAAATTTTTTGGAAACTTTATCAACTTTTAGCATCATAATTCTCCTTTATAAATTCTTCTACTTCTTTAATTGTTTTGCCGAAGTCGTTATAGTTAACTTCGAACCAATTCACATCTAGTTGGTTATTAAAGAAAGTGTATTGCCTTTTAGCATAATGCCGAGAGTTTTTCTTTATTGTATCTATTGCTTCTTCTAATGTTATATCGCCAGAAAAGTATTTATATAATTCTTTATATCCTATCGCATTTAGCAAGGGTTTGGTATATATTTTTTTATCATAAAAATTCCTTGCTTCATCTATTAATCCTTCTTCTACCATTTTATCTACGCGTTCATTAACGATATTATATAGATTATCTCTAGAAGTTGTTAGGCCGATTATGATGTGCTTATATATGGGCTTCGGCTCTACTTGTTCAACACTTTGTTTATTAAGGAGTCTTATTAGTCTTCGGCGATTATTGGGATGGATATTTAGATTCGGATTCTTTTTGACGCATAGTTTATAGATGTCTTCGTTTTTCAATTCTTTATAATCGTTTGCTTTATCTTCTTTTTCAAAACGATAATCATATAAGGCCGCTTTTAAGTATAACCCTGTTCCACCAACAATGATAATGTTTCTATTTCTGTTTTCTTCTATTATTTTTCTTGAATCTATTTGGTAATCATAGACTGTATAGTCTTCATTAATTTCTTTACAATCTAACAAATAATGCGGGATCCCTTCTCTTTCCTCTGGTGTGGCTTTGGCAGAACCTATATTTAATTCTTTATAGACTTGAGTAGCATCACAATTAATTATTATAGCATTATACTTTTTGGCCAATGCAACACTCATTTTTGTTTTACCTACTCCAGTTGGCCCTACTATACATATAATCATGATACCACTCCTTTCTTTGAATATTATATCATAAAAAAACTGATAATTAATTATCAGTTTGTTCTTGGCTTAACAGTTGTATAATCTTTCTTTCCAACTCAAGATTTTCTTTTTTTGTTTCGAGTATCTGTCTGTTGAGATCACGTTCTATTTTTTCTAGAGCGGCGATTGTTTCTTCCTCTGTCTTATTAGCTAAATCTATATTAAAGTTAGTTTTGAAATACTCTATTTCTTCCTGGTTATTCATAGTTTTGGTCCTGAATGTTTTTCGATTGTAGTGTCCTTTCTATTATCTTTATAAGTAAGAGGTTCTTCATATACCTCCAAAGGTGCAGTTAGATCTATCCCATTTAGGTGCGTTTTCATAATCGTAGGATGGTACTCTCTACACAATGCATAGAAAGCTTCTTGCCGGTTTTGTATTTCCATTTCATATTTTCTGTTAATCTCTTCGCTCGCGGTTTTTAGTTCTTTATCTCTTCGTTTTTCTAATCTTGCTTTATCGCTTTTAAAAGCTTCTTCCGCTTGTTTTATTTCATATAAATACTCTTCTAATCGTCTAGAATACTCTTCTAATCGTCTAGCTTCCTCTTGATACTCTTTTAGCTTATTTCGAGCTTCTTCTATACGCACATAAGCATCGTCGTTTACTGGTATTCGTCTTTTAGACCAATGAAGTGCATTAATATTATCTGTACGTCCCTCTCCACTTATAAGTAAATGCTCTGGTTCTTCCTTGATGTCGTAATTCACATCGTGGACGGTAAGGTCGATGTCTTGGGGTCTTTTTCTTGTCTCTGCTTGGAAATCTATATTCTGAAATTCAGTTGCTTTCTTATCTATTTTTTGAGGATTAACTTTACTTTTTTTAGTGCAAGTTATCTCAACTATTTCTTCGATCATTTGTGCTTTTTGACTTTTTAAATCTTCTTTTTTTTCTTCGCTAAGACTGTCTAAACTTAAAGCGGCGTTCATATTACTTAATATTGTCAGCTTGCTGCTAATTAGATTCTTTTCTCTCTGTTCAAAATCACCTAAAGCAGGCGCAATAGCCATGATTCTATTAAATAATAGAGCGATTTGTTCATCTCCATCAAATTTAAGACTTATCATTTCTCTTATTTTTTCTTCTGGGCTTCTGCTGCCCTTCATAATTGATTCTACTTTTTCTTTAAGGCTGTTCCATTCGTTCATAAATATCTCCTCTATTCTATTTGTATTATAGCAAAAAGTGATTGTTGTTTCAATATAATGATTTTTAATTCATTGCTCTTTTAAACATTCTATCTAATTCATAGTTGTTAAAATTCATAATGGACGGGCGCCCGTGAGCACAATTATATGGGTTTTTACATTGTTCTAACCTTTTAAGAAGGTCTTCCATGCTTTCGATACTTAGCGGAGTATTAGCTTTAACGCTCATTTTGCAGGCGGTAGTTTGAATTAGTCTTTCTTCAAATTTCATTCTATCGAACTTGTTTTTCTCATGAACTATCATATCCATAATGCTTCTGATTGTTTCTTCTGCAAATTCATTATTAATCCACGATGGGTGAGCATTTATATTTATCGTGTTTAAGCCGAATTCTTGAATGATAAAGCCAAGTTCTTCTAGATAATCTAAGTTTTCTTTTATTATTATATAATCTGAAGAAGGAAACTCTATAGTAATCGGGATAAGCATCGGGACTTGATAAAAATCTTTTTTAGCAAAACTGTCTTTCACCTTTTCGTAGTTTATTCTTTCAGCAGCGGCATGCTGATCAATTAGATACATCCCCTCCTCATTTTGAGCTACTATGAACGTAGCGTGAATTTGACCGATAGGATGAAGGTTTAATCTTTTGAACTCAGCATTATCAGCATTTTCTTCTTCTACAAAGTCAAATGAAGTTTGAACATCCTCTTTTTCTTCTTTGGTTTTTTCAACAACTGGTTGCTGTTGTGGGCTATAGGGCGATTGTTCTTCGTGTATCCCTAGTATCTCTTGCCTTACTTCATTAGTACTAGGGAGCCTTAGTAGAGCATCTTGAACCAAGAGATTCTTCTTTAACGCTTCCTCTATTGTATCTACTATTAAAGAATACAAATCATTATATTTAGCTATTTTAATATCTTGTTTGGTGGGGTGAATATTTACATCAATTATAGTAGGGTCCGTTTCTATATTAATCACTACTATAGGGAATTTTTTATCAGGTTTGTAGTTATAATATGCATCATTTATTGCTTTATTTATATCATAGTTTTTTATTATACGCCCATTAACGAAGATATTCATATCGTTACGATTGCTTTTTAGTATTTCTGGTTTGCATATGTAACCATTAATAGTGAAATCATCGTTCATGGCTTTTATTTCTATCATTTTGCTAGATACATTTAAGCCATATATTTCATTAATAGTTTTTAAGAGGTTGCCTGATCCGCTCGTTTTTACAATGGTTCTACCATTATTTGTTAAACTAAACTTTATATATGGTTTAGCTAGGGCTAATTTCTCTATATATGATACGGAGTTGGCCAATTCAAATTGTTCGCTCTTTAAATATTTCAAACGAGCCGGAGTGTTATAAAACAGATTAGACACGGTTATTTCTGTCCCTTTATTCTTTCCAATGCTTTCGTCTAAAACTAGCTTACCACCTTTTTTTATTATTCTTGTACCAACTTTTGAGGCGCATGTTACCAATTCTACTTCTGATACAGAAGCGATAGAAGGAAGTGCTTCGCCACGAAAACCAAGTGTATTTATAAAGAACAAATCGTCTTCTTTAGTTAGTTTTGATGTTGCGTGTCTTTCAAATGCTAGCAGTGCATCATCGTGTTCCATACCTATACCATTATCACTAATTCTAATTGAGCCAAGTCCTCCGTTAGTTAAATCTACTTTTATTTCTGTACTTTCAGCATCAATGCTATTCTCAACTAGTTCTTTAACTACTGATGCGCATTTTTCAACAACTTCTCCTGCAGCTATTTTATTGGCTAAGTTTTCACTCATTACTTTTATTTTTGTCATATTATATCTCCTTATTAAATAAAGATTTTCTAACCTCTATTAATTCTTTATAAGAAGAATTAATTTGAAGTTTACAGCGTTTCTTTATATTGGCGAAACCCAATCCCTTTATTACTACATCGCTATTATCTGGCACATTTATCAACACTTTTTCTTTATTTGTTAGTCGTTCTTTATATACCTTTTCGATTATTAAAGCATTGCTCAAATAGAATGTTATGCTATTCTGATTATTAAGTATTAAATATATTTTGTTTTCGATTAATATACCTGTATTTTCTTTGGTTTGAATAGTTATCGGCTTTATATATGACTTCGGATTTACTTTTTTAATTAGATCATATTCTTTGCCCTCATAGATTATATTGTCCATAGTAAATCCTGGAGTATCTATAATTGTTATACCATCAATTTTAATCTTTATATAATCTAGTGTTGTATTAGGTATAGAAGATGTGGTTATTAAGCTTTCTCCTTTTATTATAGAAGTTATGGCATTAATAAAAGTGCTCTTTCCAGAATTGGTATAACCAACAATATAAGCTTTTTGGTTATTACTATTCTTTATTAAATCTACTATTTTATTAATATTATATTTTTTTCTGGAGCTTAAATAATAGATATCTTCCGTAATATTGTACACTCTTTTTAAAAAAGCTGTTATAGCTTCTTCTTTGATACTACTAGGAATAATATCTTTTTTACTAATAACTAGTATTTTAGGAGCTTTAATCTTATTATAGGTTCCAATTGTTTCGTTGTTGATATTTAAAATATCTACTAAGAAAATAGTTAAGTACTTATCTTTGTTTATTTTTTCTAAAATCTTATTATTAATATTATTTAATTCAACTTCTTTATACTCGTTATAGTTTTTTAGTCTAAAACATCTCTCACAATAAGTAGCGTCATTTTTTGGTGTATACCCCAATTGCTTGGGGTTATTTGTCTGAAGTTTTATACCACAGCCGATGCAATTAGTCATCATAATTACCTCTTTCTATAATATTATGTTTTCTCAGAAGAATATTTTCTCTTTTTCTATTAAGTTTTGTTATTATGTTTTCATTATCGGATATTTTATCTACAAGGATGCTAGTTATACCAGCCTTATTTGCTCCGAGTATATCAGTATAAAATTGATCTCCTATAGCGGCAATGCTTGATTTGTTAATCTTATAATCGCGCAAGAATTTTCTATATGAAAAGCCAAATGGTTTAAGAGCGCAAGAATAGCTAGAAACACCAAGTATTTCAGCATATCTTTTCACTCGCTTGGGCAGAGCATTAGAGAATAAAATTATTTGGAACTCTTTTTCTAACTTTTTAATATGTTTTATGGCTTTGGGGTTGGGGATTCTATCTTTGGAATCGCCGATTGTATTATCGATGTCTAGTAAAATATATTTAATATTATTATTTTTAAGTTTTTGATAATTAATGCTATATATATCTTTATAATAATAGCTTGGTTTTAGTAGTTTATTCATGGTATCACCCCGTTATATTTATTATATATTATTCCCCTTCTATAAAAAAGGTTCTAGTCAATCAAACTAGAACAATTATCTTTCCCGTGAGAATAAACTCGGTTACAATCCGTATCTTCACACAAGCGTTCGTTTTTGGTATATAAAAGTTTAGCTTTGCTTTTATCTTTATCAGGAATTAGTCTTATTATCCCTTTCTCTATCTTGTATTTTCCTTTTATAACGTCTTCTTTTGACGCCTCGTCACTATCTGTGTAAGTATAAGTTCCATTAGATTTTAATTCGTATAATGACATGTTATTCTTGGCGCTATTTTGTTCTGCACTTTTTACACCAGGCATACTTTTAAGTTCATCTATATATGTTCCAACAGAGTCGTGAGAAGAAAAGGAAAAAATATAACTAGCATAGATCTCTCCCTCACCATGGATTTGTTCTTGATAATCTTGTTTGCTATAGTAATTTGTTGAACTCAAGTTTTCAAAAGATTCGCTTTTTTCTTCTATTTTACTTCTTTGTTCATCTGTAATATCATCATTCAATAATACTACTATTGTAGCAGTCTCGTTATATTTGCACCAATATCCAACATATTTATTATTACATCCTGTAATAATTATTAATATAAGGCTAAGCAAAAGCACTTTTAATTTTTTTTTCATTTTTTCACCCGTTCTCTTCTTTTTAAATTATATCATAAATATAAAAAAGAAGAACTAACAATTAGTTCTTAACTTTCAATTTTGTCAATATCATCGACCATGATCAGCTGTTCTTCGATAGTCCTTTTAATTCTGGCTTTATAAACTTGCATTTGTTTTTTCAGAGCTGTCATCTCAGCTTCTACTTTGGCAGCTTCTGCTAAAGAGTCATTTATTATTCTTGACGCATTTTTCTTGGCATCTTCAATAATCAGACTAGCCTCTTCTTTAGCTACTCTACGCATTTCGCTTGACGAACTCTCCGCAACGAATAATGCTCTATTCAAACTATTTTCTAAGCCATCATAATTTTTGTATTTTTCTTTTAGAAGGGCCAATTCTTGATCTTTGGCTTTTAGCTTATTTAGCACCCGTTCATACTCAATAGTCACTTTAGAGACGAATTTACTCACTTCATTTTTATTGTAACCGTATACTGTTGTAGTAAATTTTTCCATAACCCACCTCTAAATTATTTATTACCACTCTATTTCTTCAGAATCCTTACTTGCTTCTTTGTCTTTAGCGTTTTCTTCAGTAATTTTTCCCTGAACGTTAACATTTTTTGGAGCGCATAAGTAAATACCAACCCCAACTTTTTTCATGGTTCCGCCAATTGCATAAATACAACCACTTAAGAAATCAATTATTCTTTTGGCTTGATCTGATGTTACTCTTTTCAAGTTAACAACAACGCTATTTCTATTTTTTAAATGATCAGCAATTTGTTGACTCTCAGAATATGCGCGAGGCTCTAAAAGTATCATTTTGCCTCCGTTTGTATCTATTTCAGCATCTTTTCCTTTATTATCGTTCTTACTATCATTATAGAATGTTTCTTCTATATCATTTGTTTCTTCTATTTCTTCATTTTTTCCGCCAAATACGTCACCTAGAAATCCCATCTTGAATCCTCCCACCTTATTCATATTTCGTTTCTATTATATCTAATTATGGATAAATATTCAATGGCTTTCTTATCTTTTTTAGAATTTGACTTCTTCTTCAATGTAGTTCTTAACTTCATCTAAAGGAATGGTTACTTGGCTCATTGTATCTCTGTCACGAATGGTAACTGTTCCTGTTTCTAATGTATTATCGTCAATAGTGATAGAAAACGGTGTACCAACAGCGTCACTACGTCTATATCTTTTACCTATAGATCCAGCCTCATCATATGTTACCATAAAGTATTTTGATAATTCAGTGTATAATTCTAAAGCTTTTTCAGAATGCTTTTTCTTTATTAATGGTAATATAGTTGCTTTATATGGTGCAAGATAAGGATGTATATGTAACACTTCCCTAGTGTCTCCCCCTTCTAGCTCCTCCACTTCATAAGCATTTGATAGGAAAGCTAATAAAGCTCTATCTAAACCTAGTGAAGGTTCTACTACGTATGGTATATATTTTTCATTTGTTTCAGGATCAAGATATCTTAAATCTTGTTTTGAATGTTCCATATGAACTCCTAAATCATAATCTGTACGATCTGCTATACCCCATAATTCTCCCCATCCCATTGGGAATAGGAATTCAATATCTGTTGTAGCTTTACTATAGAATGATAGTTCTTCTTTTGAATGATCTCTATATCTTAAATTTTCATTTTTTATACCTAGTGATTTTAGCCAGTCGATGCAGTAATTTTTCCAATAACTGAACCATTCTAAGTCTGTATTAGGTTTACAGAAAAATTCCAATTCCATTTGCTCAAACTCTCTGGTTCTAAATATGAAATTCCCAGGAGTTATCTCATTTCTAAAGCTTTTCCCTGTTTGTCCTATACCAAATGGGACCTTAGCGCGCATGCTTCTTTGAACGTTTAAAAAGTTAACAAATATACCTTGAGCAGTTTCTCCTCGTAGATAGACTTTTGATTTAGAATCTTCTGTTACTCCTATATGGGTTTCAAATAATAAATTAAATTTACGAATTGGAGTAAATTCAGTACTTCCACATTTAGGACAAGTAATTTTGTTATCTTTAATGAATTCTTCAATTTTTTCATTATCCCAACCGTCACCAGTTTCTTTACCTTCCGTAAATTCTTCGATTAGTTTATCGGCGCGATGACGAGATTTACATTTCTTACAATCTATTAAAGGATCGTTAAAACTTGTAACATGTCCTGATGCTACCCAAGTTTCGGGATTCATTAATATTGCAGCGTCTAAACCATAGTTATTAGGATTCTCTTGAATGAATTTTTTCCACCAAGCTCGACGAATATTCTCTTTTAGTTCTCTTCCTAAAGAACCGTAATCCCAAGTATTTGATAAACCTCCATAAATCTCACTTCCTTGGAAGATGAACCCATATTGTTTACAATAATTCACTAATTCTTCCATGTTTTTGGCTTTGCTCATTTTTACTCCTTCTTTCTAATAAAAAACGCCAAGAAATATATGTAGGAGCGAGTTATACCCGTGGTTCCATCCTACTTATTTCTTGACGAAATCTCTTAATTCTATATAGCTCCGGGTTGCCAAGCCCTTCATCGCTTGTATGTGTTATTTATATCATAAATAAAATTTTTATGCAAGTGATTATTTAGCATTACCAAATCTTCTATCTCTTTTATTATATTCTATGATAGCTTTATCAAAGTCTTCTGTAGAAAAGTCGGGAAAGTAAGTTTCAGGAAAGTAAAATTCAGCATAAGAATTTTGCCATAATAAGAAATTACTCAATCTTAGTTCTCCACTAGTTCTAATCATTAGATCAATATCTGGTAAATCTTGGTAGAGATATTTACTAAAGACTTCTTCGGTTACTTCTTCTGGTTTTAAACCAGATTCTATTATCTTTTTAGTAGCATCAACTATTTCTGCACGGCCACCATAGTTTAAACACATATTCAGAGTACCACCTGTGTTACCTTTGGTAAGTTCTGTTAATTTATCACGAGCTTTTATTACTCTTTTAGGAAGAGGTTCATCACGTCCGGAAAAGACAACCTTGATATTATTCTTGATAAAAAAATCTTTTTCTTTATGGAATGTTAGAATAAATAAATCCATAAGGTGGTTTACTTCATCTTTATTTCTTTTAAAGTTTTCAGTTGAAAAAGCATAGATACTTAGATATTTTACTCCTTTTTCTAAAGCATATTTACTGATTTTTTTAATATTTTCATTACCGGCATCGTGACCTTCTAAACGGCTTTTTCCTTTTTCTTTAGCCCATCTTCCATTGCCGTCAATAATGATTGCGACATGTTTAGGTATAACTAATTCTTGCATTTTATCTCCCTTCCTTTTAAAGCCTATTAATTACTTTTATAAATTCTTTACTTTTAAGATATAAACCGGTATATCTTTCGTAGTATCTATTTAGAAAATAATTTATTTCTTCGGCTATTTCAGGATTAATGTTAATACTAGTAATACTAGTAATATCTATCATGTAATATCTTCTTAGCATTATTATAGTTTTTTTACTCATTATTCTTTGATTTTCGTAACAATTCTTACATATATATCCCCCGGCGTCTGGATCTAAAGTGATAATTTCTTTCTTGCCTCCACATTTTATACAGCCACCTAAGTTTAAACCTACGCCAAGAAAATCTAAGTATTTTAGTTCAAGAATATTGGTTAATATCATTGGATTTAAGTTTTTATCCATTTTTATTAAAGCTTCTTTATATAATCCGTATACATTGTCATCATTGTTTTGTCTATATACTTGATATGTTAGTTCAGTAATATAGGATGCATAGCTAATTAGTTCTAAGCTATTACGAACATTTTTAAATAGATTAATAATGTCTATATCTATTAGCTTTGATAATTTATTTTCTTTGTATTCTACGTGAAAAAAGGCGTGGGTGAATTTCTCGGTTTTTGTGCGAAGAGGGCTTTTTAAAGATTTAACCCCCTTGCACATAATTCCTACTAACCCATTATTGGGAGTAAGAACATTTATTATTTTTGAATTGTCGCCATATGGAGTTTCAGTTAAAACTATGCCCTCTATTTTTTTTATCATGGTTCATCACATTTTTATTATAACATAAAAATAGCCTTAATAAGGCTATTATAATTCTATTTCATTAAATCCTAGCTCACTAAAATACTTTTCTTTATCTCGCCAGTTTTTTAATGTTTTAACATATAATTCTAAGTATACTTGCTTACCTAATAACGCTTCTATATCTTTACGTGCTTCTATTCCTACACTTTTTAGTAATTGACCATTCTTTCCTATAACTATTTTTTTAATAGAATCACGATCGACTATGACATCTACGGTAATATTTACAATATCTGTTTTTTCTTCAAATTTAGATGTTACGCAAGTAATACTATGAGGTATCTCTTGCTCTGTCATACGAAGTAGTTTTTCCCTTACAAATTCAGATGCCATAAAGCTTATACTACTTGAAGTAATTATATCATCATCAAAATATCTTATATTATCTGTCAAATACTTTTTTATGGTAGCTAACAAATCATCAACGTTGTTTTTCTTTAGAGCCGAGATTGGAATAATCTCTGCAAAATCGTATAAATCTCGATATTCATTAATAGTTTTTATGATATCTTCACGACTTATTTTATCTATTTTGTTTAATATGAGCAAAACGGGAGAATCGGTACTCCTTAAGTCCGCAATTATTCTTTTATCTCCAGAGCCAATACCTTCGCTAGCGTCCACAACAAATAGTATTGCATCAACGTCTTGTGTCAAGCTTTGAGCTTCTTTATTTAGAATTTTACCTAGTTTATTGATTGGTTTGTGAATTCCTGGAGTATCAACAAAAACTATTTGATATCCTTCTTCATTATATATTCCTTGGATAATGTTCCTTGTCGTTTGCGGTTTGTTAGATGTGATTGCTATTTTTTGATTTATTAAGCTATTAAGTAGTGTACTTTTGCCGACATTAGGTCGGCCTATTATGCTAACAAACCCGCTACGCATAGATACCTATCATTTCTATAATGTGTGGAACATATATAACGAAGCCTATTACGCCCGCCATTAGAGCTAAAACAAATGTAGCGGCGCTGCCGCAATCTTTAGCTATTTTGGCTAAAGGATGAATTTCTAAAGTTACTAAATCAACAACAGCTTCAATGGCAGTATTAAACAATTCAGCGGCTAATACCATGCCTATAGCTATAAAAGTGATTAACCATTCGGTTGGGGATATTTGTAATACTATGTTTGCTATAATAACAAAGATTGTTGCTATTACATGTATTAGCATACTTTGCTCGTATTTATAGGCATATATCAGACCATCTAATGAGTATTTAAAACTCTTGGCAAAACGACCAAATCCCCTCTTTTTGATATCATCTCTTGATATTTTTGGCATTTAATATCAGCTCCTGTAACTCAAACATTTTCTTTTCTTCATCTTTTGTCATATGATCATAACCTAATAAGTGTAATAACCCATGGACGCTTAGAAAAGCAAGTTCTCTTTTTTCACTATGCCCAAAAGAAACGGCTTGTCTTTTCATTTGGGGTATGCATATGTATATATCTCCTAGTATTCTGATATTATTATAACGCACATCCTGATTATCTTCAAATGCAAACGAAATAACATCTGTAACTCTATCTACATTGCGATATTCTTTATTAATACGGTGTATTTCTTCATCATCGACGAATACTATGGAAAAAATGGCATTAGTAACTTTTTCATGTTTGAGGGTATATTCTAATACGTCTTCCAAGTAATCATAATCTTTATACAAATCATTATCTACTATCGTAATATCATTCATAATTTCACCAACCATATGCTTACTATTAGCATTATTACGCCCGCTAATAGTATAATTGATAAAGTGTTATAAAACCAGTTCTTTTGCAAAAATTCCGGCAATTTATGTTTTATTTCTCTAAGGCTAATATATATCATAAAGCCAATTAAAGCGCCGGTTGTATTTAATATTATATCATCCACATCAAAAGCTCTACCTATTTGATATTGAATAATTTCTGCAGAAAAACTTACTACAAAGCTAGGAATTATAACATGTCTAATTTTATTAGCTTTGATAAAGTATGATAGGATGAAGCCAAATGGAACAAATAAAGCTATATTCCCCATTACATTATAAAAGAATGATTTGGATCCTATACTATATCTACTCATTTCTCTAAATATATGTAGATTTACACCTGAGGTAGAATACTCAGTACTTAATAACATAAAATATAGCATTAACAAATATAATATGCTTAGCAATATAAAAACATCTTTATATAACACAACCTTCTTTTTATTTATGATTATATATGAAATGCGACTTATCATTATAATAACAATAAAGAGGGTTAACATAGGCCAAGTGGATTCAAGGGCCCATTTAAGAGTGCTATGAAAAGGAGATAAATTTCCCATTATAATCACTTCCAACACCATAATTTTACTATGTTTTCGTACTTTTTTAAAGTACCAAAGAAAAAAGGCTTAATGCCTAACTTAATTTTTCTTTTACTAAAGAACTAACCAAAGACATATCTACTGAGTTTCCTAATTTACTGGATACCGCTTTCATTATTTTACCCATGTCTTTAATACTTTCAGGCTTTACTTCGGCAAATATTTCGTCTAGAGCTTTCTCTAGTTCTTCTTTAGATAATTCAGGAGGTAGATATTTAGTTAATACTTCTATCTCTTTATTTAGTTTTTCAACTTCTTCTGTTTTATTGAACTTTTCAAATTCAACTATGCTATCTTTTCTTGTTTTAACTTGCTTTTTTATTACCGCAACAACTTCATTATCATCTAAGTCATGTTTCTTACTTATCTTTTCTAATTGTAAAGCACTTTTTAACATTCTAAGTACAGATAAAGTAAACTTATCTTGTTCTTTCATAGCAGCGGTTAAATCATTAGTTACTACTTCCATCATTGTCATAACAACTTCACCATCCATTAATCATTTCTTCTGCGTTTACGAGAGTTTCTAATCATTTCTTCTTTCGCCTTACGTCTTTTAACGCCTGGTTTATCATAACATTTTCTTTTTTTCAATTCAGAAGGGACACCACTTCTAGCAACTTTTACCTTAAACTTTCTTAAAGCGCTATCAATGTTACCATTTTGGACAACTACCTTAGTCATTTTATCTCCCTCCCTTCGTCAGCTTTTCGTAGCTATTAATGATTATAGC
>JAEEGL014878407.1_pt1 | contig 19277 bp, 25 predicted proteins | sample 9134231 | NCBI WGS metagenome assembly JAEEGL01 (sample SAMN16246548, study PRJNA631951) | gut metagenome | biome: gut microbiome; feature: rumen; material: fiber-attached | host: Bos | place: Iran: Karaj | collected 2018-10 | reverse complement strand
CCCTCAACAAGTGTCGGGCCGATAAGAACTTTATCCGGACTCTTCTTATAATTGTTTATAGTGTCTATTTTATCTTTCGAAGATATATACATACAAAGTCTTTTTTTGATTTCCGGCGGTGCAGAATCATATATAAACTTTGCATTTTCGTATGAACCGGTGTTTATCATCCCGTGTTTATCTTTAAATCTTTCAGAAGATAAAATTTGGTAAACCATATCTCTGATTTTCGGAAAATCATATTGTTTGTTTTGATATGACATTTTGTATTTCGAAACAAAATATATCGGGCTTTTGTCGAATGAAAAATTGCTCGGCATATCTGAAAATTCATATGACTGGTTGTTATCAGAATATTTGATACCGATATTTTCATAAAATGCAGTTTTATCACCTACAGTAGCAGACAACATCACTTTAAAAGGAGAATTCTTCATCAAAAAGTTATAACAAAGAAAATCTTCTTTAACACAACTTAATGTATATGATATATTGCCTGTTATTCTGTCTTGTACTTCTTCAAATACAATATACTCATCTCCGGTTTGACATATTGAATCGATAAAACAAGAAAATGTTGATTCGTAATTGTGAATCCACGATAAAATTTTAAAATCTGTCTGCCGTTCTTTCTGCTCTCTTTTTGTAAGAGTACTTAATTTACTGTCTGTATCTGCTTTTGACATTTCATCAAGTGCATTTTGTGCAATGTTATTGACAAATTTCAACATATTGTGAAAATCTACCAGAATGTCAAATTTAACATGTTTTCTGGTGTCAATCTCTGAAGATATGTGTAAGCAATCTACAAAATAATCGAAATTTTTTATAACTGTATTAACAGTAAAAAAATCAGATGCGTTTAAATTTTTTATTGGAATAGAAGTATTCTTGATACTTGCTACAGAGTCCAAATGTTCAGTTTGTTCTGAGTATTTATAAAGAGTGTCAGGACGTATGCAAGAACGTTCGAATGACGGAATAATATTATTGTTTAAAGCATACTCAAGAATATGAACGAGTTTCTGTCTGTCGTTCAATACATCTATAACCGGTTGAGAATACATATTGACTATATCCGGTATATTGTGACACTCATCACAAAAAATAACATCTCTTTTTATGAATCCTTGTCCATCAGAATGTTCGACAAGATTCATTTGATATAACCATAATTGATATGTTAATAATGAAACCGGAGTTCTTTCAGCACGAAATCTGTCTTGCATATAAGTACAAGTTTCTGCACAACTCCATCCGTGTGAACGTCTCCATTCTTTACTTCTTAAATTACTGATTCCGACTTTCTCAATTTTACATCTTCCGACATTATAATCAGTGTGCCATAAGTCGCACCAATAATTTCCGATTGAACCTTTCAGATAACCGAAATTATTCAAACGATATTTCTTAATCGCATCAGCATACTGTTCCCACAAATAAAGATCCGAAGCGAGAATATATGATTTCTTGTTATAGAACTTCCATAACACTCCGGCAGCAATAATACAAGTTAATGATTTTCCGGAACCGGTGGGCATTTGAAGAATTGTAGTTTCCAATGTCCGGTTTATAATGTTATTAATGATATAGACAATATACTCAAGCTGACCCTTTCTGAATACGAAGTCTTTGCCCAAGTTATCTATTGTCCAATCTTCGACTTGCTCTTTTATCTCAGCGACAGATGGTGCCGCAGTATTGCTATTTTCTAATTCTTCCATTTCTTTCTATAATTAAAAATTGTACTGACGCTTCTGAATTTAGTTTAAAATAAAGCGTTTGATGTATATTGTACAAATGGAATTTTTTGTTGATAACAAGGAAATTTTTGTTTATCGTAGATTTTTTTACGAGATAAGTAATGTTTGTACATATAATTATTATAATTGAGTCCGTTTTCTGAATATCTTAAATCGTCTACAATATCAATAATTACAGTTTTATTTTTATATGGACTCATACGAAGTCCGCGGCCACATATCTGACGAACAATTCTTTCTGATTTAGATGAAGATATAATCAAGATTGTGCCAACGTTTCTGATATCAATACCTTCTCCGAAAGTTCCGATACTTGCTACAATAACTGTATTTTGTTCAGCATCATCTTCCATTTGTTGTTTAATCCATTCACGATTTTCATACTTAGTATTTCCGTCAACGTAATAAACAAACTTTTCAGAATTTTCTTTGATATATTCATATACACGCTTGCCGCCGCCGTGTTTAATATCTCCAAATAAAACAAGAAGATTTGTTTTAATTTTAATTGATAAATCACCAATATATTTTAATCTTGTATAACTGGAGTTAATAAACTGTTCTTCTTCTTTCAAAGTTTTAGCTCCAGATTGTATGTCTTCCTTATTTTTATTAGCTCTCATTAACCATAGATCGCGCTTCTCTTTTTCTGACGCCCAATCAAGAAATTGAAATAAGATATGAATTGGAGTAGCACGTTTTTCTTCATTAATAAGTCTGTTTGTTGTAAACTCATAAACCAAAGGACCGATATAACTCTGTATCATCAGATTTTCGAAACCCTTATTAGGAAATTTAGGGAATGTACCAGTTACTCCGAACGTATATATAAGATTCGGACAACGACTTAAAACAGTTTTACAAGACATATTAGACGCATGATGAGCTTCATCTACAAGAACAGCATTAAAATCTTCAAACCATTCGCGGGGTTTATTTTTTAAACTCTAATATGTTCCAAATATAAAATTAGCATCATTTAATGCGAGTTTTTCTTTTTTCCTGAGTTTACTAGTTAATATAGCTGCTCGCCAATTTTTCCTATGAACCTTTAAGAAATTCTCATATTCTTGAAATTTATTGATACTTTGCTTAGCAAGATCGACACTCGGAACAATATATAAAATCTTTTTTACTGCCTGGGTGTCAAACAAGTATTTAAATAAAATAAAAGATATAAGTGTTTTTCCTGCCGATGTTGAAATTTCAGCAGTACATTTTTTATACTTCAATAATTTGTGGGTTGCTTCAATTTGATAATCATATGGTTTAAATCTTCTGCCTTTATCATCATATGCATCAGCGAATGTATTATCTACATATTTCTTAAACAAATCGTAACCGAGATTAAACTATTGTATATATTGTTGCATCTCTGGTGATAACTGCAAGTTTATATTCTTTTCTTGTGCAGTTTTCAAAACGTGAACCCAAAGACCCAATGGAACTCTTCCGAAATTATCTATAAATTTACGATCAGTATTTTCCATTATTTTGGCAGCTTTGAGTATAAAACTATCGGGAAGTTCAGCAGTCAGTGCTTCTTCCATCATCTAAAGTTCTATCGGATAATCCGGAGAACTAAGACGCATATATGCCATATCATCAGTTAATTCTACTAACATCCTAATAAATTATACATTATTATATGAAAAAAGTTTATCTTAAGATTAAATTTAAAAAATTTATTGAAGATAATTATATATTATATGGAATATAATTCCATATAAATTATTTATCTGTAGAAAAACTAAAATACGAGTTTGATGTACAATTGATAATTAAACATTAAAATTACGTTATGGAAAATAAAAGATATTTGATTATATATCACGGAGATGATAATGACGGAGTAGTTTCTGGAGCAATATTATATGATTATTTAATACGAAAAAAGAAAGTTCCAGAAGCGTCTATAGAGACGTTTGCAGCAAACTATAACAAATTAAAAGATTGGTGGTCTTATATAACTCCAAACGGACTCAGAGAAAAATATGACGTTATTATTATGACTGATATTTCGTTTAATGATTCCAATTGTATGAAAGCATTATGGGACGAATATAAGTATGACTTCATTTGGTGTGATCATCATAGACCTATTATTAAAGAATCAGTTGAAAAGAAGTTTCACGAAACTCCAGGTATTCGTCAAACTGACCGTTCTGCTATTCTTTGTGTATGGAAATATCTTTATGATCCGTTTGATTTGGATTATAATAACAAAAATATTCCGGAATTCTTTAGTATATTATCAGCAATAGATTCGTGGACATTTAAAGAAAGAGGTTACGATAAAGATTACGTAACAGATGTGAATAAGGGCGTAACTTCTACTTATAATTTAGACTTTAATGCAATTTTGAAAATTGTAACTTCAATTGTTTCTAATTGGGAAAAGAAATTGATTCCAGACGATTATATGCTTAATATAATAGAAACTTGCAGAATGGCCGGTCACAATTTTAATTCATATGATGCACAAAAGGCAGAACGATTGATTAAAGAATATGGCGATAATACTTGGTCAATTCAATTACCCGACGGTTCCACAAGAACTGCTTGTGCATTATTTACACAAGGCGGTTCAAATTCATCAATGTTCAAGACTTGTTTAAATTCTATTCAAAACGGAATTGTATTTAAACATCAAAAGAACGGAGATTGGGCAATAAGTTTATACAATAAAACTGATGATTCTACATTCCATTGCGGAGATTTTCTCAAAAAGAAATATAATGGGGGTGGTCATGAAGGTGCTGCTGGATGTACAATTTCACAGAAACAGTTTATTGATATTCTTTTAACTAAAACTCTTTGATATTGATTATGTCAAACGATAACATTTATAACATAGAGATTGCCGGATTCGGTAATATTGCTTATCAAATTAATGGAAATGAAATAAAACTTTGTGATGCGTCTGATAAGAAATATGATAACGTAAATAAAATTCAAAATAAGGTGCCGGCTTTTTTTACTCCAACTGCAACGAATAATATAGACATCAACAAATTAACAATTTCTGATTTTTACAACAGTTCTTTAAATTCGAGTTTTGTAGCTTATAATCCGCCAGAACTTGAAGTAGATGCATTATTTTATAAACATGAAGAGTATAATGAATTAATTGGACTAAAGTATATTTTGATAGATACAGAAACTGATGAAAGTGCCAATACTATATTTTACAGAAACAGCATTGGAGATTTAATGGAGATTATTTATATAATATCTCACATCGGCGAAGAGTTCTATAATAAGAAAGGTCATATATGTCGTTTCGGAACTGTTTTCGGAATTAACGATATATTCTTGAGATATATGAGACTTATTGATAGCGAACCTTCTTTTGAACAAATGAGAAGAGTAATGTATTATATTTCCGGACTTGTTAAAGGTTATTGTAAAGAAAAAGCAATAAATGTTCAAATGATGCTTGATATAATTGAAAATGTATGTAAAGAATATTTAGTCATAAAAGAAGTAATTTAAGAAAATTATGGAAACCAAAGAAGGAAATATTATAGAAACTTTTGAAACGCCGGTTGGAATGATTACAGCAGAAATTGCAGATCCGTCCCGAAAAATAATATCAGATTCTGAAGAACAAAAGCCGAAGAAGCCATTGAAGATTGGCGGAAGATATTTCAGAAATTTAACTTGGAATGATTTATTTAATTCGAAGATTGTAAACAAACTGTTTACAAATTTTGCAGTAAACGAATTGGGAGTCAGCCCGATTGCTCCAAATCCAGAAGATCCAAGTGAATCTATTGGAATGTGGGTTAATATAACAGATAATACAACGGGACGTATGTACAGTGATGTTATTATTCGTAAATCTGTTGGACATCTTCTTGTTATAATGTTTGTTGTTTTGACGTGTTCAAATTTGAAAGATAAGCGAGGTCACACATACAGTTTTACTACAATAAAGGGTACAGAAGAACTTTATGAGAATTTTGTTACTCGTGTTGAAGAAGAAACAACAGAAAACATAAAAAACTATTTTTCTTTTATGGGCGGTCTTTTGGAAGCTACTGTAGAATCTAAAGCAACATCACCGGAAAAAGTGTTTAAATGTATCAATGATATTGTCAATTGGACTGATGATTGAATTTTCAAATTTCAAGATTACAATTTTTTACTGATAAATAATTTGATGGATATTTTTAAAAAGATTAACGATATATATTATAAAAAAGAAAGCGAGAACAGTAATGTTATTCGTGTATTAAGAAATTCAAAAGATTCTGGAACAGATGTTTTTGATTATTCTTCTTTGAAAATGATAGATTTCTTTGATTCTTCGAATAATGAGAGATTTTCTAAAATATGCTCTTCTTTATTTTCATTTAATGATAAGATTAGAGTGAAATTACAAATTCGAGATATAACATCTGATAAAAATAAAGATTTTGTAATTACGAGAAAAAATCTCGGTGAAATTCTTGCAGCTATAGCAGAGTATAGTGCCGGGAATTTTATAACAGACCGCGCCGGACACAGTTATGTCTTCGGAGAACCGATCAATTTTACAGACTTTAGAAAACAATTCATGGATTAGTTGATCAATAACAAAGACAATGATGCTTATCTACAATTCATTAAAACGAGGTCAGCATCATTGCGTAAATATTGTTCATTCAAAACAAGAGATATGGATTCTGTTGTAGTTGCTATAAATCGTCTGACACTTAATGATATAACTGAACTCGAAAATAATATTTTAAAACAATAGAAATGATGACGAAAACAAAAAACAAGGTATATAGCAGTTTTTCAAAAAGTCTTCTGTATAACCAACAGAATTCTACAAACATAATTTCGGTTAAAAATTATCCGCAGGACAATATGTGTTCTATAGAAATTGCTCTTAAGGACCTTCACGTTGATGATTTTTACAATAAAGAAAATAATGATGCATTTTTAACGTATTCTCGTGCATTACTCAAAGATGAAACGGGACGTATCGGTTGTTCTATTGTTTTCGGTTCAGATGACGGACAGGTTAAAATCAATATTATGAGAGAAACTCTCGGTGCGTTGATGGAAGTTTTATTTTGTTTTGAGATTGTCGGGATTCCTATGGATAACAGTGCTGAAGATAATCCAAACGATAAGAAAAACGTAACGTTGAAAACGATTTTGTCATATTTCAAAAAATGTATAGATAAAGAAATTCCGGATGAAGATCCTAAATGGAATTTTTTAAATAATCAAATAATTGAATTTAATAAATTCCTTTTAGAAGAACGCAATTTGAATGAAGTCTCTGATTATATTTTAGATAAGTTATGTATTGATATAAAAAAATAAACTATAACGTTAAGAATTCCAAAAAAGAGCAGTTATTTGAGAAAATAATTGCTTTTTTTATTGCGCATTAAAAATATTTTTATTACTTTTGCAAAAACTTTAATTAAAAATATAATTATTATGGATAGATTTTATACTAAAAAAAGATTTGTTGAATTTATTGAACGGCGTGTAATATGCAATCATATATTATTTTGTAGAAGAAAAAACAACGAAAAAGAAAATTATAAAATATTACATCGCAATATTGAAAAATCTATTGAAACAATTTTTAAGTCGAAAGACAAAATATATCATGACGATTATATTAAAGAATTTCCGTTTATTGCCGGGTTTGACCGAAATAAACCACGGATTTGCGGAAATTTGATTCCGACCGAACAAATAATTGACTATATGCTTTATTTGGCAGATGATTTGAATATAGCAGTAAAGAAAGATAATGTTCCCGGAAAAATACGCAACTCATTTTATAAAATGAAGAAAGAAATGATGCGTTTGATAATTACGATGCGTAGAAATAGAATCGTAAAAGAACAATTTCAGGTGGAACCGGAATCTGGCGAAAAGTATGTATTTTACAGCATAAAGATGACAAACGGCGAAACTACTATGTTTCATCAACCCTGGCGCAATGTAAAAGCGAATTACAGTTCCTGTCAAATTGAAGAATTTAAGAATAATTCGATTGAGTACCACAAAGCAGAACAAAGAGAGTTGTCAGATAAATCAGACGTTGATGTTCTTATGGCTAAATTTTTCTTGGTAGTGAATTATGCCAGACTCAGAATGTATAGAGATTACTTCAAGAATGATTCCAATTGTCCGGATACTATTTGGAGAAATATTTTTAAAAATGTATATTAATTTATAAATAAACTTTTTATGTCATCTACTTTAAATCTTATATTATTGAACGCAATCATTGTAGGATTGATTATTTTTGTATTTCTTCTTCTATATGTTGAAGAACGTTTTCGTAAAAACAACATAGACAATGATTTGGAAAAATTACATTCAAAACAAAAAGGTTTGTGTCGCTGGGATCCAGAGTTAGCAAAACGATTTGTCAGCGATTATAATTTTCCAATTAATAACGTATCTGTTCAAGAAATTTTTGTTCATCAGTTAATACTGTTTGAAAAGAATTTCGAAACAATGACAAAATGGTTGAATCTTTGGAAGTTGATAGATGAAAAATTTGATGGAGATTCTGGCAAGTTTCTTCACGAATATTATCAAATTCGAGATAAAATCATTGTAGATGCGTTAAATAATCCCGCATATAAGCAATTCAATGAAATGGATATGAGTGCGTTTAAGGTACCCAAACTCAGCGTGTCCAAAAATAACATCTACAATATGGACAACGACGAAAAATATTTCATTTCTGTAGATTTGAGAAAAGCAAATTTCCAGGCATTGAAATATGTAAATCCCGAAATTGTAAAAAATGCAAAAACATATGAAGATTTTATCGGATTATATACTGATCTTGACTACATAAAGACAAGCAAATACACAAGACAGGTTGTATTCGGTAAATTGAATCCGTCTCGACAAGTGACAGTTGAACATTATTTAATCAACAAGGTATTTGAATCAATTTGCAATTTTGAGCATTTTGATAAAGAACATCTCGTTTCGATGTCTAATGACGAACTTGTATTCGTTGTTGACAATAAAGAAATACTTGACAATATTTCTGAAGAAACTATAATAGAACATATCTCTAAAACAACTGATATAAATGTTCACATTGAGAAATTCCAACTTAAAGGATATCAACTTGTGAATTATAGAAACTGTGTATGTACATCATTCTATCGTAAAATTCATTTCAGTGACGAAAACGATATAACTTTAACGTGCGTTCCTGGTACATTTCATCCGATTATATGGAGATTGTTTACCGGTCAAAAACTTGATAAATTCGATAAGTTTATCAATTACGATAAATCAACACTTTGTATGATTGTTGATAATTTAAAAATTGTACCATTTTCTTATAAAGCAATCAAATTTGATTAAATCGTAAAATAGTTTAAAAGTTTTTATGATTTAGTTATATGAGAAAAATACTCTGAATAAAGATAAATAGATTATGGAGATCATTTCAAAAAAGAAGATATTGTTTTTTGGTTCTGGAGATTTTCCGGTCCGAACGTTCAAGAAACTCATTGAAGATGGATATGAGATTTCTGGTCTCATTACATCAAAAGATCGTGTATTTTTTGAAAATGAGCGTTTAATAGAGATAGCACAGAGAAACAACATTCCGACATATATTCCAAAAACTTTGGATGAGCCGGAATTGTTAGATTGGATAGATGAACATCCAGCTGACATTTTCTGCGTTATCTCTTATAAATTTCTAAAAGAAGAGATATTGTCAAGAGCTAAGACTATCGCTTTCAATATTCATGCATCATTACTCCCATTCCTCAGGGGTGCTAATCCAATTTCTTGGGCAATAATGAATGAGTTTAAAGAAACTGGACTTACAGCATTTGTTTTGAATGATAAAATTGATAGCGGAGATATTCTTGATAACACAAAAGTTTCGATTTCAGAAGAAGATAATTACGGTTCTCTCTATGATAAACTTGCCGGCATTTGTCCGGAATTTACAGAAAAAGTTATTGATACAATTTCTGCTGACGGTTATCAAACAAGAATTAAACAACAAGATATCCCGCAAAACGAAAGTGATAAAATATTATTCACTGCTCCAAAAATTGATTCTGATTTTACTACTATACCCCAAGAGCCGACTAAAGCCGAAGTTCTATGTCGAATTATTAAAGCAATAACACCGAAGTGGTCTTTACGTATTCCCGTTAATGTTTATTCAATACACGACGGTGAGCGTAATCTCATTAAAATTTTGGATTTGAATATATATGAAGCTGAAGTTGTTCCTATGGAGCGTGATGCGCTAAAGGAGAAAAGTCGAACTTTATATACAGATTTCAAAACAAAATTGTATTTCTTTGAAAACCGATTTGAAGAAGATGCGATATTTATAAAGAAAGTACAATTAGCGGGGAAAAAAGTTCTTGATGTTGAAGAATTTTTGAGAGGAATACAATACCTGAATAAACCGGGTTTGGAATTGTTGATAGAAGTTAACAATACTCTATAATTTAGATTTATTTTAAAGAAATTAAAAATTTCTTTAAATATTTAGCATTAATGTCACTTTTAATGTTAAAAAATGTTATTTTCTTGTATAATTTAAAAAAATTTGCTACTTTTGCAACGAAAATAAACAAAAATAACACTAATAAATATGAAATTCTCTGAATTATTTGAATCCAAAAGAAACTTTTTCCGTTTGGGAAAATCAGAAAGAACAGTCAATTGGAAAGCAGTTGAACGTATTCAGTGTTTTGCTGCACTGAAAAATACGAAGCAGAATAACATTTGGCATAAAGAGGGTGATGCTTTTGCTCATACGAAGTTAGTAACTAAAGCAATGGAGCGTTTATTAAAAAAGCGCAATATTGACACATATAGTGAATATTGGCTGATGATGATGTCAGCTGCTCTTTGTCACGATTTGGGTAAAGCAGAAACGACCAAATGGGACGAGAACAAGAATAACTGGTCTTGTAAAAATCACGGTGCTGCTTCTGCAAGAATTATTCGCACTTTATTCTACGACGAAGATTTTGAACTCAGAGAAAAAGTATGTTTTATGGCTCGCCGTCATATGACTCTTCATCACATTTTCGACAATTCAGAGACTATTGTAAGAGATCTCATCAACTTATCAATGGGTCCGGTGACTGTTGAAGATATGGTTTTGCTTAAAGAAGCAGATTCTTTCGGTTCAAAAAATGACGAAGAAACTTCAGATAAAATAGCAGAAACATCAAAAGCTATACGTATCTTCGGTAAGTATCACAATTGTTTAGACAGACCCTATAGTTTCGAAAACGATTGGCACAGATTGATGTTCTTTGCTTATAAAAATTACCTTCTTCCGAGCGAAATTGGAATTCCGAAAGAATCATATGATAAAGATTTCACTGTTTATATGATGTTGGGTGTTCCCGGTGCCGGTAAAGATTGGTATATTGAACACAATCTGAATGACATTCCTCAATTGTCCAGAGACATCATTCGTACTGAAATCGGTCTTAAGGGAGAAAAACCGATGGGAAACAAATCTCAAGAAGAAGAAGTTACCAAAATCTTCAATGAAAGAATGGAGGAATACTTAAAGAACAAACAAAGTTTCATAATAAATAATACGAACGGAAACAAGCGTTATCGTGATGATTTTATTAAAAAGATTCTTCCGCATTTCGCAAAGATTGTCTACGTTTATTGTGAAGCGCCTTCTCTCGAAGAAAATATGAACCGCCGCAAGGGAATGATGCCAACTAACGTCATCACAAGAATGTGGAAAGAATTTGAGTTTCCGTATAAAAACGAGTATTACGAAATCTGTTACAATGTTCAACGTCCTTAAAAATGTAATTAGTAATTTAGAAGAAATCTTTTATAAATGGACTGATTTTGTTTAGAATTATTTAAATCTATGAAACTTATTGATTTTAAAGAGCAATACGAAAAAATTAAACCAGGGGAATTTTTTCTCTTGCTTGACGGCGATCAATGGTTATGTTGTATAGGACGAAATTTAGCAAACAATCGTCTTATAGAATATCATAATATATTCTATTCAGAAGAATTGTCTGACGATTACATAAATTTGATTTTTACGAGAGAAATAAATGTAACAGAACACAAGAACATTCACTATATTATTTGTTCTTATGATATGTTTCTTGCATACAACCGCTTATCAATAATTAAAAGTTTCAGGAAATGTATCAGTGATTTTTCTATCAATTTCTGTGCAATTCGTGAAGAACTTTCAAAAGTCGGCGGAAAATGCGTTAAAACAGAAACTGGGACATATGCATATTTGTTGGGAGCATATTCTTCAGATGAAGATTATTATTATGCTTATATTGACAAAGACTATAACATAATCAGTTCGAGTTGTGTCGGTAAATTCGGTGAAGTTTTAAACTTTGTTCCAAATGAACTTAAAAAGTTTGTTAACAACACCAATAAAAAAGTATCTCAAAAATTATACGACGCTATTGTTAAACATTTTTGGAATGATTGCGGAGTGTTTTTTACGCCGATTTATTTCAATTTCACAGAAGAGTATACTTTAAAAAATTTAGAGTTGATGTCAATAATTTTCAAAAATTGATTATCGCCAATTTTATTAATAAGTTCGTTTTGCATTAAAACTAAAATCTATTTTTTGTGTACAATCTCTAAATAAATTATATTTAAAGATGATTATACACAAAGAACAGATTCCTTTTAATGATCCACAAACTGGAGAACAAAGGTACAAACTTGTTGCATCTTACGTAAATAAAGAAGGATAGGTAAGCTTCCTTCAGTATCCGCTTCCAAAAGAACAGATGTTTGAGTGGAAATATGCTACTCGCACATCTGCTGATGCTCCGTTTTATGAGTATGATTACGAAAAAAATGAATACGTACTTGACGAAAACGGAAATAAGATTATGCATCAGTGGAAATCTTATGATAACAAATTTGTACGAAGAGTTCCTACTGAAAAACCGCTTTCAGATAATAGACTCGTAGAATTACTTGAAAGTTTCGGTCATAAAGTAGACCCGATTTTTGAAATGAATATTCCAAAATCGTGGGTTTGCGATATTGAGGTTGAAGTTGATGCTTCTGGCTTCCCCGAAGCAGATGAAGCAAAAAATCCAATCAATACTATATCTCTTACAAAATTTCCGCAGACAATTATATGGTCTCGTAAAAATTTGACTGAAGAAGAGAAACAGTGGGTTCAAACGCAAATTGATGAATATTCAGAAAAGAATGCTAAAGATGCTCGTTTCAAAAATATAACTAAGGGTTATAAACTTGAATTCAGATACTTCGAAAGCGAAAAAGATTTATTACAGGATTTCATTGATTTCATTATTCCGATTCCTTGCATTTATGGTTGGAACTTCTTAAACTTCGACTGGCTTTACATTTATAATCGTTGTTGTAAGAACTCTATAGATATTAATATTATTAGTCCGACAAGAACGTCTACTACGTTTTCTTTAACACCGCGTGCTGGCGGAGCAACAATTAAATTGAAACTCCCGATGCATAAGATTATTTATGACTATCTTCTCGTCGTTAAAACGTGGATGTTGATTAATTTGCCGGATTATAAATTAGAAACTCTTGCAGATCATTTCTTAAGTCTCGGTAAGGTACAACATGCTTGGGATTTCATAAGCGGTTGGAATGACCATACAGCAGAATATATATTCTATAACTGCATTGATACAATCATTCTTGAGCAATTGCATAATGAAGTTAAGACAGCCAATATTTGGTATATGTTATCATCTATTTTAAAAATTGAACTTAACTCTGCATTCTCAACTATCAAACCGGCTGAAACCGTATTAATGGTTCATGAATTTTCTCGTTATAAAGTGTTCCCAAATGTAAAACACGAAATACCGGATAAGCAGAATGAATACCAGGGTGCTTGGGTAGTGCCTTGTACGGCTGGAATTTATAGATATGTGGGTGGTTTAGACTTCGCTTCTCTATATCCAAGTATCATCCGTCAATTCTTGATTTCTCCGGAAACGTTTAAATACAAAAAAGATGTCAATGTATATAAACCAACTCCAGATGAGATTATGACGGCTTCTGGTGCTGTTTATGAGAGAAAAGTTGACAGTATGATTCCCCAAATTCTTGAAAAGTATTATAATATGAGAAAACAAGCAAAGGGTGATATGAAAACTTGTCAAACTGAAGCAGAATATCTCGAAAAAATATTAGACCAACGAGAAAAAGCAATCAAAGCATCTGTATAACAAAAGTTCTCTCAATCTGAGAGAACTTTTGTTTTAATATAACTTTGGATGTATTTTAAGAAATTGTTTTATTCTTTCAACAATATATGTTTTCTTATCTTGATTAGAATTTGTTTTTATATTTATTCTTTTACCAAATCTTTCTATAAATATATCAGCCCATTTTTCTATATATTCTTTTTTATTTTTGCATGATATATATTTGTATATGCCACTGTCATCGTATTCATTAGAAAAAATATCAAAATATTCATCTTTCCAAAGAGTATCCATATTTAAATAATTCAACCAAGTTTTTGGTTTGTTATTCTAATCATATAACAAAGTCTAAATATTTATATTTTTTGTATTTATAAAATTATAATCATTATAAACGAATCTTAAAAAATGATTAAAGTTTTGATCAAATTTTAAATAAAAAATACTTACTATTTGAGAACAATATGGGTCATCTAAAAAATCTTCTGAATAATGTTCTGGAAATTCTTTAACTTCATTATATTTTTTTAAAATATCTTTATTAGAACTATAAATAATTCCGTCTGTATAGAAAGAATCCAAATAAACATTAAATTTTGTTTTCATCTATTCTATAAATTTTTTGTGATATTTAATTTGAAAATCAATATTATAATCTTCGGATTCAGCATTATTGATAAAATAAATATAATCAAAGTAATCAACCGGATTATAATTATTTAAACGAGAAATTACAGAATCTTCGCTTTCTATATCTATGTCATCTAACAGATCTTCGTATATTTTCATATTGATTATCAATATTCAATTTTTTCTACGTCTTTTTCCCATTCTTCTTTAAATAATAAATTGTCTATAGCATATGTACCATAATTGTTTATATTTGATGTTAATAAAACGAATTTATTATCAGAAGAAAAATAAGAATCGCTATAAAGTAGATCATAAAGTATTTCTCCTTTTTCGTGAATGGCTGAACAAAGATATTTTGTTCCTTCTTTAAAGTAACAATAAAAATCTGAATCTATTATTTTATGAGACAATTCAACCAACTAATCAAAATCAACAGAAATTGACAAGTCGTTAAAATCAATTTCTTCAATATAAGTATTTTTAAACATATTTAAATAGATAAATGCATTTCTTTATTTATCTATTTCTTTATGATTCACTAAAATTTTCTACAGCATATTTCAAGGCACCGATTATGCCATTTTCATCTTTCCAAAATTCTTCAGATTGTAAATCGTATTTCGATATATATACATCTGAAGAATTGAATGCTTCAGTAGAATATTCATAAGTATCAGATGTAATATCATCGCTTAATACACAAATTGTCAAAACTTCATATTTTGAATATGCTCTTTGTTTATTCAAATTAAAAAATGACTGATACGTAGATTCTGTACAAAAATCTTCGAGTTGTTTAATATCAACAACCGGGTTTAGACATATGATTGGAATATGATATTTTGACCTTAACCAAAACCAGGAAGAAAGTCCTTCAGCAATAACACATAGATAATCATCAAAGAGTAATTCTTTCGATGATTCGTCTATTTTTGACATTAAAGAATCAGCATTGATGTCATAATCATAATTGATATCAAACGATTTTGCATTTACATCAAATTCATAATTCTAAATAAAAGTTTCAATCAAGTTATTGAAAACATCTTGATTTCTTTCTTCATCGTCACCGAATGGATGAGTTTCAGTAATTAAAAGAATTTTTGGTTTGATAATTTCGGACATTCGTTTATTTGGCGTTACTTTTATTGTTTTTCTGTCAAATAAAGTTTCATCATATGTTATTGTCTTTCCTTATTTATCAACAACTGAAATTTAAATAAACGAGTTATCGAATGGTTCAAATGTATTCTGAATGTAATAGTGAATGGATGAGAGAATCTATTTTGTTATTGAACGACTATTCTCTCTGTCTTTGCTGTTTTTCGAATTCGGCAATTTCTTTTTCTGATGCTGGAAACATATAAAAATTCATATATTATTATTATTTTTTATTTTTTCTTCTTGGTGAAATCTGCAATAACTTTTTCAATTGTTTCATTTCAATATCAGACAAACCGCTCAAAAAATTGTTAATTTTTTTAAAACTTTGAGATTTGGTTTTTATCGTATTTTTAATTTTTTTCTTGATTGTTTGCTTTTGTGGTTGTCTGCTATTCCAACAAGAAAGAACATTTTCATAAATCCCCATATGTTTTAACCAAGATTTTACCAAATTATTGTCTTCTTTATTGCCATCTATCAGTATTTTGCTTTTATGATTACAAAGTTCGTTAACGTAATCTTCTATGATTTTTTGAGGATCAACTAATAAATTAAAGACTAATTCGTCTTTAATATCATCATAAATAGAAGAAGTTACTGGTTTGAGTGCGCAAAAGTCTTCTGTATTTTCGTTATCTCTCTGTTCAAATAAAGTAACTATGCGAACTGATTTTCTTGAATATGAACTGTTGATAAATTTATGTAATGATGTAACTTTTCCATATCTTACAAGTTTAAAATCATAACCAATATACCAATCATCTTCAGAACCGAAAAATATATCAGTATAGACATTTGTTCCTATTGAAACATTATCATTGTAAATCGTTCTAAATTCAGTATCATCATCATTGAATGGATGTGCAGTCGCAACAGCTTCAATCTCGTCTTCTTTTATTTTATTAGAATAAGACAGATAATTGTCTGAATCTGTAACTTTAAGTTGGTAATACTTATCGAAAACATTTGGTTTAACTTCCACCCATTCGACACTACTGATTTCATATTCGTCATTTGGTAACGGTTCATCATAATGCTTGCGCTGAACGCCTTGAATTGGACGTTTAATAAGACGCACACAATCGCCGATTCCGTATTTAAAACTTACAGTCGCCATTTACTTTTTTGAGAAATATTTTTGATTTATATGTTCTTGAATAGAATCGTATTCAATATCTGAAGAATATTCTTTTAAAACATCAATAACTTTATTTTTTGCTTCATCATTTTTGCAATATATAAATAATGACGGAGCTTTTGAAAAAAACGAATAATCTAAAATATGAATATTAATGTCGTTAAAATATGAAATTACTTTATCTGCAAATTTTTTAATTTCGTTATAATCATCCAATTTAATTTTAACTATTATCGACCAACCCAACTCTCTTTCTTTTTTATATTCTTCTATTGCTTTTTTGCTAATTCCGTAATCAACATCGCTGGGTGTAACAACTTCATAAATTAACCCAGCATCATTTGGACATAAATACTTATCAAATATTTCATTCCAAATTTCGTCTCGTTCAAACCATTCATCATCGCTGATTTCATCCGGCTTGTCAGTTTGATTTTGATAATGATATTCATCAGCAAAATCTTTGAGTAATTCATAATTCTCACTGATACCATCGTGCAGTGATATTCCATATATATTTCCGTCAGTCCAGGGAATTACTACTACATAAAAATTAAAATCAAGATCCGAAATTTTTCTAATTCGAGATTCAAGATTTTGCCGAACGAGATTATCAATATCAAAATAACCGTCGGGGTCTTTACTGAATGTTTTTGTAAATACTTCTTCGGCGTTTGATATTAACTCATTGTCTATTAAAATTCTGATAAATCGAGAATTTTGTTTAATAAGATTATTATTAGAATTTTTTACTGCTTGTTCTTTGATAGAATGTAGTTGACTAATAACTTCTGTTATATCTTTACTTTTGAATTTGATACCATTATAAACTTTAAGACTCATATATTTATATAGTTTTAGTTTATAAATTATACATCAATTCAATTCAATCGTCTCCAAAATAATATTCAACTTCTTTTAAACGACGCGCTACAAGAGTTTTATTTTTGTAACCCTATGTATAAGTATATTTCCAAAAATCCGATATTCTATCATCGTATGGGTTCTTTTTAATGATATTTCCCAAATCAGTTCCGCTTATACGACCGACACTGAATGCAAAACAGAAACAAGCATCAAACATTCTTTGAGTCATAAATATGGGATCATATATTTCATTGACATCATCTTCAAAGAACTTTTTATCTTTTTCAAATAATGCATCAACTTCTTCTTCTGTATATGTTTTATTCGGGTCTACATCTGGTCCGTTGTGTTGAATTCCGACAGTGTAATATCCGTTAGAATCTAATTTTGGTATTAGACTTTTCTTTTCAAGAGTCAATAGAAATTCGTAACCCTATTGACTTAAACTCATTCTCATTTTTTCTTTTTTTGCCATAGTTAACTTATTTATCAACAAAAAATGTAAATGTTGATTTATGATAAAATGAATACATATAGACTAATTTCTGTTTTTGATGTACAATTAGAAAATCTTAATGTTATTTTATGCAAGAAACAAAGAATAAGTTGGGGATTTTTCAGAATCTCATTTGGAAATTGTGTGAATTTCAAATCAAACGTAGATGCACTGATATAGATGCCACTGGGAAATATATGCCTATGGCATTAACTGGACTTGCGGCAGCAAATAAATTATCTTTTTTTACTGGAGTTATTGGAAATTTTGATAAGAAAGAATTCAATATTACAGCGCATGTGCGTTCACTTAAAGACATTATCGCTCTTAATCCGAAACACGTTATTTTTTTTTGATGATATGTTTTCTGATGATGAAGAATATTTGGATTATTTGAAGTCATCTGATGGTATAGATACATTATTTATGTTTTTGGTGAAGAATAAAGTAAATTCTATTCCATCACTAAAACAACATCTTGTGAATGAAGATAATGAAAACGAATATTTAAATAAAGAAACGGAAGAACGGTTTAGAGAAGACCAAAGGATAATCAACGGAGAAATCGTTACAGCATATGAACTTGGAGTATCAACAAAAGACTATAATGAAGTTGATTATGATACAGATAAAATTGTTTGCGATTTTACTAATTTTAGGAATACTTTTAATAATTCTATGTCTGCCGGTCATTCAGAATTGAGTGCTTTCCATGAACTTGAAAAGGTTTCAGTTCAGGGTCGTATTTCTATGATTAATGATTTCGTAACTCTATTTGCTAAATATGTTAGTTCTAATCAAAATGACACGTATTTTATCAATTCTTTAACTAACGATATTTCATCAGATTTTGGTGTTATTAACAGTTAAATGAAAAAATGAACATTTTATAACATTTATATATAATAATAAATCAACAATTTGTTTTTTTTAAAGATAAATATTTAAATGTTAAAATCAATAAAGATAAGATTATATCCAAATAAGGAACAAGCAACAATGATAAACAAGTTGCT
>JAEEGL014327585.1_pt1 | contig 19277 bp, 19 predicted proteins | sample 9134231 | NCBI WGS metagenome assembly JAEEGL01 (sample SAMN16246548, study PRJNA631951) | gut metagenome | biome: gut microbiome; feature: rumen; material: fiber-attached | host: Bos | place: Iran: Karaj | collected 2018-10 | reverse complement strand
TTTATGATATAATTAATACATAGTAGGTGAGTATATGAAGAAAAGAGGAAAACTAAACCTAATTATTATTATCTTTGTAATAGTATTAGTATTAGGTTTAGGATATGCATATTTAACTACTACTTTAAGTATAAATGGGACTACTGAGGTAGATAGTAATACATGGAATATATACTGGGATAATGTACAAGTAAAGAGTGGATCTGTAACGGCAAGTACACCAACAATTGACTCTAGCAAAACAACAGTATCTTTTAGCGTGCATTTATCTAAGCCTGGAGACTTTTATGAATTTACTGTAGATGCAAAAAATGATGGTACTATTGATGCGATGATAGACGATATTACTAAAACTACAAATATACCAACATATATTAATTATTCGGTTACTTATAGTGATGGAATTGAAGTATTAGGGAATCAATTATTAACTGCAAATACAAAAGAAGTATATAAAGTAAGAGTAGAGTATAGAACAGATATAAATCCAAGTGATCTACCTTCTACTGCTCAATCTCTAAATCTAACATTTGGACTTACTTATGTACAAGCTGATAGTAATGCTGTATTAAAACCTTATTATTCATACACAATTAATTCCGAAAATACACAAATAGGGCAAGCAATACAAGAAAACATAACTCAATATAATACTGGAGCTGAGGCAATGGCTGCCATTGGACATCCATTCTATCTAAAACATAAAATTGAAAATGGAATAATAACAGAAAGTTATGTAGAATTTGTAGTAACAGAAGCAATGGCGGCTGCAAATCCAGGGATGACTGTAGGAGTATATACCTTACGGGGTGGAATTGATGAAAACTCTTTAACAACGCAACCAATTCACGAAGCGAATAAGTTAACTATATTAGATGCTTTTGGAAGTGAACGTTGTTTTGAAACATGGTATTTCTATGGCAGTGTAGTAGGCTTGTATGCTCATGCCAGTACTGGTGGACATATTCGCGCATACGATAACTCTTGGGAATGTGATGTTTATATTGAAGGTGATTCTCGTTGTGGAACTAAAATGTTTTAATTTGCTTGGCTATACCAGTTTGATTAATCTTTCTATAAAAGCGGTAAGACATTTAATACTTATTTGAAAGCCTTTTTGGCTTTCTTTTTTTGTGTAATTGTTATATAATTTTTATGAGGTAGTTTATATGAATAAAGATTTAAATGTACCAAATCACGTTGGTATTATAATGGATGGAAATGGTAGATGGGCTCAAGAAAGAGGTATGGTACGTACTATGGGTCATAAGAATGCTATTAAGACTTTAAAAGCATTATGTTTACATATGGCTGATATGGGAATTAAGTATGCTTCTTTATATGCTTTTTCTACTGAAAATTTTAAAAGAGAAAAAACTGAGGTAGATTTTTTAATGGATTTATTTATTAGTTCATTTAAGAAGGAATTTAAATTTTTAATAGAGAAAAATGTAAGAGTTGTATTTTCTGGTAGAAGAGAACCTTTACCTGAAAAAGTACTTGATGCGATGGATGAAATACAAGAACAAACTAAAAATAATAAAGATTTAGTATTAAATATTTGTTTAAATTATGGATCTCATGCTGAAATGGTAGATACTACTAAGAAAATATGTGAGATGTATAAGAACGGTGATATTGAACTTGATGATATAGATGAGAAATTTATACAAAAAAATCTATATCAAGATTTACCACCACTTGATTTTGTTATTCGTACTAGTGGAGAATTAAGACTAAGCAACTTTATGATGTTTCAAGCAAGTTATGCGGAATTTTATTTTCCACAAGTTTATTTTCCAGATTTTACACCAGAAGAATTTGATAAAGCTATGTTAGAATTTAATAAGAGAAATAGAAGATTTGGAGGAGTGAAAAAATGAAAGTAAGAGTATTAAGTGCCATACTTATTATTGCAGTATTTGTTCCATTACTTGTAATTGGAGAATTACCATTTGCTATATTTATGTCTATTTTATCTGTAGGTGGTTTATATGAATTAATAAAGGTACGTGAATCTAATAAGAAAATACCTACATTACTTAAGATATTTGCTTATATAATGGTATTTGCATTTTGTATGTATAATTTTGATAGTATAGAGTTCGCTTCACAATTTGACTATAGAGTAATGGCGTTACTATTATTTTTATTCCTATCACCAATTGTGTTTATACATAATTTTGATAAATATAATTTTAATGATGCTTTATATTTAATTGGATGTTTATTATTTATTGGATTAAGTTTTAATTTAATTGTTATTACTAGAAATGCTAATATTGTTTACATATTATATTTATTAATCATTAGTACTATTACCGATACATTTGCCTTATTTACAGGTATGTTAGTAGGTAAACATAAGATGAGTCCTAAGATTAGTCCTAAGAAAACATGGGAAGGATTAGTTGGTGGAGTATTTATGGGAACATTTATTTCGACAGCATTTTACTTTACAGTTATTAATTCAAATGTAAGTTTAGTGTTACTAATCTTCACATCTATGTTATTATGTTTAGTAGGACAGTTAGGAGATTTAGTATTCTCATCTATAAAAAGATATTATAATGTTAAAGATTTTTCTTCTTTAATACCTGGACATGGAGGAATACTTGATCGTTTTGATAGTCTTGTATTTATTACATTTGCATTTATAATGTTAAAAGGAATAATTTTCTAGGAGGGGATATTTTGTCCATAATTATTAATTTACTTGTATTTATTATTGTTTTATCTGTTATCGTAGCAGTACATGAGTTTGGACATTTTATTATGGCTAAGAAGACTGGTGTATATGTTTATGAGTTTGCGATAGGTATGGGGCCTAAATTATGGAGTAAGAAAAAAGGAGAGACTGAGTATTCTCTTCGTGCTATTCCAATTGGAGGTTTTTGTGCATTAGCTGGTGAAGATTTAGATGAAGATGATGCAAAGAAAGTACCTAAGAAACGTAGATTACAGAATAAAAATGCTTGGGAAAGATTCTTAATAATGGTTTTTGGACCAGTTAATAACTTTATCTTAGCAATTATTATACTACTATTTATTGCCCTTATTTGGGGTGGTAGTACAATGGATCCTGTTATTACACAAGTTGAAAAAGGAAGTGCAGCTGCTGAAGCAGGATTAAAAGAAAAGGATACCATTTTACAAATTAATAATCATAAAATTGATACTAATGACGATGTTTCTTTATATTTAGCTATTGCTGATCCTAAAAAAGGAAGTACCTTTAAGGTAGAAAGAAGTAATGGTACTTATGCAGTTGTTAAAGTTAAACCAACTAAGATTGAAGAAGATGGAAAAGAAACTTATCGTTATGGTATAGGTATTCAACAAGAAAAAACTTCTGGATTTTTAGAATCTATTAAGTATGTATATAAGAAAACAGTATCTATTTTTAAGCAGATGTTTATAACAGTAGGTTATTTATTTACTGGTGGAGTTAAAGTTACTCAATTATCTGGACCAGTTGGTATATATTCTATTGTAGGAGCTTCTCGTGCTGGTGGACTTGCTAATGTACTTTACTTGATGGCATTTTTAAGTATCAATGTTGGATTTATTAATTTACTTCCAATACCAGCATTTGATGGAGGACATATATTATTTATTATTATTGAAGTATTAAAAGGATCACCAGTTAACCCTGAACTAGAAAACAAGATACATATGATTTTCTTGATACTATTGATGATATTAATGTTGTTTATTACATTTAACGATATTTTACGGTTACTATAAAAAAGAACACTTGTTCTTTTTTATTTTTGTGTATAATAATAATAGGAGTGATAATATGGAAATACTTGAAATAATATTACTAAGTATAATTATAGTAATGGTTTTAACGACAATATATTACTTTAGAATGCAAAGAAGAATGGTTAAAAAAAGAAGGAAGAGAAAACCTAAATATGAACTTGTAGAAATAAATGAAAAAGATGATTTATATCATGAATATTATGAACCAAAGATTGTTGAGGTTGTATCTACTGAAGAATACTTATAAATAAAGAAATATTAAAGAATATTTCTTTTTTTTGGTATAATAATTGTATAGGAGGTGTTTTGATGGTAGTTGGAGTTTTAGTAGAATTATCTAATAAAAATATAGATCGTATTTTTGAATACAATGTACCTGAAGAATTAGCCTCTTTGATTAAGATTGGAATAAGAGTATTAGTACCTTTTGGAAAGATGGAATTAGAAGGATTTGTACTTGAAATAAAAAAAGAGAAAGATACTGATAAAGAATTAAAAAGTATTATTGATGTGGTTGATTCTAATATTGTGTTAAATGAAGAATTATTAGAGTTAGGTAAATGGATGAGTGAAGATACTCTTAGTACTTTAATTAGCTGCTATCAAGTGATGCTACCTAAAGCATTAAAAGCTAAGAATGGTAGTAATGTTTCGATTAGATTTGATACTTTTTATAAATTAAATAATGATATTAATATTGATAAATTAAATGATACTCAAAAAAGAATAATTGACTTAGTAAAAGAAAAAGGAATTGTATTAAAAAAAGACTTAGTTGATATATCTTTAAGTAGTTTAAATACATTAGTTAAAAAAGGTTATTTGCTAGAAGAAAAGAAAGAACATTATAGAGTTTTATATAAAGATAAAGAAATAGTTAAAAAGATATTAACTGATTTACAACAAAAAGTAGTTAATGAAGTTATAAATGGTAAGAATCAAACTTATTTATTATACGGAGTTACTGGTAGTGGTAAAACTGAAGTATATATGGAAATAATTGATCACTACTTAAATATGGGTAAAACAAGTATTGTTTTAGTTCCAGAGATTAGTTTAACTCCACAAATGGTTAATAGATTTAGAGAAAGATTTGGAGATAAAATAGCTGCTCTACATTCAGCACTTAGTGATGGAGAAAAGTATGATGAATGGAGAAGAATATGTAGAGGAGAGGCATCTATTGTAATAGGGGCTAGAAGCGCTATATTTGCACCTCTATCTAATATTGGAGTTATTATTGTAGATGAAGAACATAGTGATTCATATAAACAAAGTGATCCAAATCCTAGATATCATGCTAGAGATATTGCGATAAAAAGAAGTCTTCATCATAATTGTTCAGTAGTTCTAGGAAGTGCAACTCCTTCGCTTGAATCAATGGCAAGAGCACAAAAAGGAGTTTATAAATACTTAGAATTACCAGAAAGAGTAAATGGAAAAAGTTTACCTGAAATAGAAATTGTTGATATGAATCACGAAATGAAAAAAGTAAGAGGACACTTCTCTAATAAATTAATAGATGAAATTGGTAAAAGATTAGAAAAGAGGGAACAAGTCATATTACTTTTAAACCGTCGAGGTTATTCATCCTTTGTAACTTGTAAGAATTGTGGTTTTACTTTTAAATGTCCTAACTGTGATATTACACTAACTTATCATAAAAGTAGTAATACCTTAAGATGTCATTATTGTGGATATGGAGAAAAAGTATATCAAGAATGTCCTGAATGTAAGGAGAAAGCTTTAAATAATTTGGGAGTAGGTACTCAAAAAATAGAAGAAGAATTGCAAGAGTTATACCCAATGGCTAAAATACTTAGAATGGACTATGATACAACTAGTAGAAAAGGTATGCATGAAGAGATGATTGATGCTTTTAAAAATCATGAATATGATATTTTGTTAGGAACTCAAATGGTGGCGAAAGGATTAGACTTTTCTCAAGTAACTTTAGTTGGTGTAATTAATGCTGATACTTCATTAAATATTCCTGACTTTAGAAGTAGTGAAAATACTTATTCTTTACTTAGTCAAGTTGCAGGAAGAAGCGGAAGAGCTGAAAAAGAAGGAAGAGTTATTATTCAGACATTTAATCCTGATCATTATGCAATTAGATATACGGCAAAACAAGATTATTTAGCTTTTTATAATGAAGAAATGCGTTTGCGTAGAGAATTAAAATATCCACCATATTACTATTTATGCAATATTAGAATTAGTGGAAAAAATGCTTTGTATTTATTTGATGAAGCAATGAAAATTAAAAGAAGTTTAGAAAGAAATTTAAACTCTGTTATTATACTTGGACCAAATAGTGGTAATCTATTTAGAATCAATAATATATTTAGATATCAAATTATTATTAAATATAAGACAGATAAAGAATTAAGAGAGATATTAAGTAAAATAATAGAACACTATAAATCTAATCAAAAATTAAAAATAGATATTGACTTTAATCCTAGTCAAATGCTTTAGAATGTGGTATTCTATTATATAGAGTAGAGGTGTTATTTATGAATGAGAATAATGAAAAAAAAGAAGAATTAGATTTTAACCGTGAACATAGAGAAGAATATGAACAACTAATGGAAGAATCATCAACTAATCTAGATGGTTATTGGGATAAAGACAATTGGTTTGTTAAAATTTTACTATTAGGATTATTAGTAGTAATCGTAGTAGGTTGTTTAATTGTATTTGGAGCTTATTTTGGATCACGTTAATAATATTTAAAGAATATAGCAGGTTAATTGTTTATAGGAGGTGATAAAGTGTTAGATGAGTATTTAAAAAATGAAGAAGTAATAAAATTCATTAAAGACTTAGAGAAGAACCCTAAGTGTTTACAAAAGAGTGCTCATGAAGAAACTTTATATGGTAAAAATATTAAAGATGAATTAGCACTTTATCTTTTCTATGATACTCTTTTAAAATATAAAATTATTATTGATGATAAAGAAAACTTTGAAGATTTTTTAAATCAAATAATAAAACTATTTAGAAAAATAGAATCATATGATGATATTATTTTAGGAATTAACAAAGTGTTAATTAATTTTGTTATGTCTAAATTAGATATTAGAGATTTTGATTCAAAAGAAAATAAGAATAAAATAGTAGAATATTTTTATAATAAATATATATTAGAAGGATATTTTGTTCATGGATATAGTTCAACATATGAAGAGTTTGTAAAAGGAAGAAATTTTATTCCAGAACAATATCCTAATCACTATCAAAAAATTATTAAAATAAAACAAATTTTTGAAAAACATAAGTTAGATGTAATGGATAAAAATTTTAATGATACTTCTGTTTGTTTTACAGATGATTTTATTATGGGTTGTCACTATTCAGTGGTTGCTCCAGGATATTTATATCAATTACTTGTAGATAGATGTAAGGATAATAGTGCTTATTTGAAACAAAATAAGTCTGTACTTATTAGCTCTTTGAAAAGGTTTATGAGTAATAATTTATTTAGTAAATCTGAAGAGAAAAGTATTATTAAAATGGTTGAAGAAGAATGGGATTTTATACATAGAGTTCCTAGAAAAATATGTTTATTGTTTGTTAAGAGAAATAAAGTAATGGAATTATCTAAAGATAAGTTGAATGAATATTTAGAGAGTGTTAAAGATTTATATGAATTAATAGAAAGAATTCTTACTCCTAGATATAATGATGTTCGAGTTGAAAAAATAATTAAATATGGAGAATATCAATTAGTTAATTTAGATGATTTTTATAAAGTTGTAGTTGAAGAGAAAAAAGAGGAAAAAGTAGAAAAGAAGAGTCCAATGAATTTTAGTTTTTTAAATTCATATGGTGTTGCTTCTGCATTACTTATTGCGGGATCTTTCTTTATTACTTTAGGGGTTATATTTAGTATTATTATGATTCTTAGGGGGATGTAATTATGAGAATAGTATTTATGGGTACTCCTGATTTTGCAGTTAATGTATTACAGGGGTTAATTGATAATTATAGAGATGATATTGTAGGTGTTGTTAGTCAACCTGATAAATATGTTGGAAGACATCATGTTTTAACTCCTACACCTATTAAAGCTTTAGCACAGAAGTATGATATACCTGTTGTTCAACCAGAAAAAATACGTAAAGATTATAATTGTGTTTTAGATTTAAAACCAGATATTATTATTACTTGTGCATATGGGCAAATTATTCCAAAAGAAATAATAGATGCTCCTAAATTAGGTTGTATTAATGTACATGGTTCATTACTACCTAAACTTAGAGGTGGAGCTCCTATTCATAAAGCAATAATAGATGATTATAAAGTAACTGGTATAACTATTATGTATATGGATGTTGGTATGGATACTGGAGATATGATTTCTAAGGTAGAAGTGCCTATATTAGAAAGCGATAATCTAGAAAGTTTACATGATAAATTAAGTGAAGCTGGTACTAAATTATTACTTGAGACACTTCCTAGTATTTTAGATGGAACTAATAGTCGAGAAAAACAAAATGAAGATGAAGCTACTTATGCATATAATATTAAAAGAGAAGAAGAACACATTGACTTTAATAAGACTAGTCGAGAAGTGTTTAATTTAATAAGAGGACTTTGTCCTATTCCTAGTGCTAATGTAGTATTTGAAGGTAATGAAATGAAAGTTTATAACAGTACTATTACTAGTAAATCTTATCCTGGTAAATGTGGAGAAATAGTAGATGTTACTAAAGAAGGTATTGTTGTTAAAACTCTCGATGGAGCTATATGTTTAACAGAGGTTAAACCTTTTGGTAAGAAGAAAATGGATGCTTCTAGTTTCGTTAATGGAATAGGTTCTAAAAATCTTTTAGGTAAGGTGCTTGAATAAATGAAAAATATAATGGACAAAATTCGTAATATATCTAAAAATGATGATGAAGTTACACCAAAAAAGACAATTGTTTTTTTTGGCTTTTATCTTGTTTTCTTTTTGATTATTTTTCTATTACTTACATTTAATAGTAATAAGAATTATTTAACACAAGAATACGAAAGTAGTAATTCTAAAGTTAATAATAAAGGGTTATTAAAAAAGAATTTTGTCTATGATTATAAAATAAATGTAGATGGAGTATTACATGATTATTATGGTAAAAAGTATGAAGATACTGAGAAATTTAAATATAATAATTTAGATTATTATCGCGATAAAAATAAATTCTTAGTTAATAAAGATGGTAAATGGACTAGTTGTGATAATCCATATGTTTTCTTTGAGTTTATTGATTTTGATAGTATGCTTAAAATAATACAAAATGCTACTTTTATGGCTAAAACAGAAAATGCAGATGGGACTATACTTTATCACTATTTAATTACTAGTAATACAATTAATAAAGTATTATATGATAAAGATTCTGATTATGATGAAGATCCAGATAGTATTGATATATATACTGATTCTTCTGACAATATTACAAATATTCATTATCAATTAAATCATTTTTGTACTCATGTAGATAATTGCAATAATACATTAGATATAGAAATGAATTTTGAAATGAATGGTAGTGTTAAAAAAATAGATAATCCTGCTTTATAGTAGATTATCTTTTTGTGCTTATATGGGTGGTGAAACTATGAAAAATATATATGATTTAACATTAGAAGAGATGGAAGAATATTTTTTAAATCATGATTCTAAGAAGTTTCATGCTCTACAACTATTTTTATGGTTATATGATAAGAGAGTAGAGTCTTATGAGGAAATGACAAATATTAAAAAAGAAATGTTGGATTTACTAAAAAAAGACTATTCGATAGATCGTTTAAAAGTAGTTGATGTTCAAGAGGATGAAGATGTTTGTAAGTATTTATTTGAGTTGCATGATCATGAACACATTGAAGCTGTACTTATGAGACATGATTATGGAAATAGTGTTTGTGTATCAAGTCAAGTTGGCTGCAATATGGGTTGTAAGTTCTGTGAATCGGGAAGACGCAAAAAAGTACGTAATTTGGAAGTACATGAAATGGTATTGCAAATACTTATGATAGAAAAATTATTAGGAGAAAGAATTAGTCATGTTGTAGTTATGGGTATTGGAGAACCTTTTGATAATTATGATACTTTAATTCATTTCTTTAAAATAATTAATCATCCTAAAGGTTTAGCAATTGGTGCAAGACATATTACTGTAAGTACTTGTGGTATTATACCTAAGATATTAGAATTTAGTGATTTTCCACTACAGATTAATCTTGCTGTTAGTTTGCATGCTCCAAATAATGAAATAAGAAATAAGATTATGCCTATTAATAAAGTTTATCCTATAGAACAAGTAATGGAGGCATTAAAAATATATTTAGTTAAAACTAATAGAAGATTGACTTTTGAATATATTTTACTTAAAGATATTAATGATAGTGTTACTTGTGCTGAGGAACTAGCAAAGCTAGTTAAAAATATTAATTGTTATATTAATTTAATACCTTATAATGAAACAAATAATTTAGATTTTCAACGTACAAATACTGTTCAAATTATGAGGTTTTATGATATACTTAAAAAGAATAATGTGAATGTAACAATTCGAAGAGAATTTGGTGGTAATATAAGTGCCGCTTGTGGACAACTTAGAAGTAAGAAGGAGGAATTATGAAAACTTTTTATTTAACAGATGCAGGAAAAGTAAGGGATCATAATGAAGATAGTGTAGCTATATTAAGTAATAGTGAAGGCGATTATTTAATGGCTATTGCGGATGGAATGGGAGGACACTCTGCTGGAGAAGTTGCTAGTTCTATTGCAATAGGTTATTTAGGAAAACACTTTCAAGAATCATTTCATAATATGACTAAGGTTGATGCAGTCAACTGGATTCGTGATGCCGTTAATGAGATTAATTCTTTAATCTTTCAACATGAAAAGTCTCATCCTGAAAGTAAAGGTATGGGAACTACTTTAGTTATGGCAATTCTTACAAAAGACTTTTTACTATTCGGAAATGTAGGAGATTCAAGTGGTTTTGTTATGAAGGATGGTAATTTACATAAAGTTACTTATGATCATACTTTAGTAAATTTACTTGTTAGTGCTGGAGAACTTACTAAAGAAGAAGCTAGTGTTCATCCTAAAAAGAATGTTTTAATGAAAGCATTAGGGGCTGCTACTGAAGTGGATGTAGATATATTTGATTGTGATATGGATATTTCAGAGATATTACTTGCAAGTGATGGACTTACTGGTATGCTAGATAGAGAAGGTATTGAAAAAGTTCTTCTTGGAGAAGGTAGTGTAGAAGAAAAAGTAAGAAAATTAGTTAAGAAAGCAAATAATAGGGGTGGAACAGATAATATATCGGTTGCTTATTTAGTTCGTACAGAAGAAGGTGAAGACGAGTGATAACAAAGGGGCAAAAAATAAATGACCGTTATGAAATAATACGATCAATTGGTGAAGGTGGTATGGCTAATGTTTATTTAGGATATGATACTATCCTAGATAGAAATGTTGCTATTAAAGTACTACGTGGAGATTTATCAAACGATGAAAAGTTTGTTAGAAGATTTCAAAGAGAAGCTTTGTCAGCTTCATCTTTGGCACATCCTAATATAGTTGAAATGTACGATGTAGGTGAAGATGATGGAACATACTATATTGTTATGGAGTATGTTGAGGGGAAAACGTTAAAGCAACTCTTAAAGAAGAGAGGAACTTTGACGTTAAGTGAAGCAATTGATATTATGAGCCAATTAACCGATGGTATGGCTCATGCTCATGATTCTTATATAATACATAGAGATTTAAAACCTCAGAATATTATGATTAAAGATGATGGACAAATTAAGATTACAGATTTTGGTATAGCTATGGCATTAAATGCTACACAGTTAACTCAAACTAATTCAGTAATGGGGTCTGTACATTATTTACCTCCTGAACAAGCTAGTGGTAAAGGATGTACTATTAAGAGTGATATTTACTCTATGGGTATTATCTTTTATGAATTATTAAGTGGATCACTTCCATTTAGAGGGGATAATGCTGTAGAGATAGCATTAAAACATATGAGGGAACCACTTCCTTCATTAAGAGAGGATCATCCTGAAATACCTCAAAGTATTGAGAATATTATCAGAAGAGCTACTGCTAAAAATCCTAAAAATAGATATGAAACTGCAAGAGAAATGCATGAAGACTTATTAACTGCTTTAGATGATGAGAGAATGAATGAGGAGCCTTATCAATATAAGTATCCTGAAAATGAACATGATAACAAGAAAGCTAAAGCAATGGAGAAGGATGCTAAGGAAAAAGCAGAAGAAAATGAAATAACTGAAGATATAAAGAAAGATACTAAGAAAGTTGTTGAAAAAGATAAAGATAAAGATGTTAAAGAAGAAGATGATGAAGAAGATTCAAAAGTAAATAAAATAATTATTATACTTGCTTGTGTATTTATGGTTATTTTATTAATACTATTATTTGTATTCTTTATCTTACCATCAATGACATCTACTAAAGCTGCTACTGTACCAGATTGTGAAGGTAAGAAAGTAAGTGCTTGTGAGAAATTATTACAAGATGCAGGATTTGATGTAAATACAAAAATTAAAAATGTTGAGTCAGCAACAATTAAGAAAAATTTAGTTGTTAAGACTGATCCAGAAGCAGGACGTAGTATTAAACAAGGTACAAAGATAACAATTTATAAATCAATTGGAGAAGAAGTAGTTGTTGTTGAGGATTATACTGGTAGAAATGCTACTGAAATTAAAGAAATGCTAGAGAAGAAAGAAATTGAAGTAACAGTACGAAAGAAAGATCCTGAAGATAAAAATAAAAAATATGAAGATGATGAAATAATTGATCAAAGTGTTGCTAAAGGTAGTGAATTAAAGAAGGGAGAAAGTATAATTCTTTATACTGCTAATAATGAAGAAAAATTCCCTGACTTTGTTGCAGAAGGATATACAATTGATGATGTTAAAGCTTTCTGTGATGAATTTGAATTAAATTGTTCTTATCAAGAAGAAGCTACTGAATACTTTGCTGAAAATAGAATTACATATCAATCTAGAAAAGCAGATACTGTGGTGGCTAGAGGTTCTAATTTAACAGTACGTTATGCTGTTAAGCCAAAACCAAAACCATCACCATCTCCTTCTCCTAGTGAGAGTGAAAAAGAAACTGAATAGTTATATAACGGGGGAAATATGAAAGGACAAATTGTTAAAATTAGTAGTGATTTACATTTTGTAAGCTATGAAGGACATATTTATCCTTGTAAATGTAGAGGTATATTCAGAAAAGAACATATTATTCCAGTAGTGGGAGATTATGTTCTTTTCCATAAGGATAAAAAATTAATAGAAGAGATATGTCCTAGAAAGAATTCTTTTCAAAGACCAAAAGTTAGTAATATAGATCAAGCTTTTTTAATAACTAGTTTGAAATTACCTGATTTTTCTTTGAATTTATTAGATAAATTCATTGTACTAATGGAGATTAATCATGTTAGGCCAATTATATGTATTACTAAGAGTGATTTGTTAGAAGAAAATGAATTAAAAGATATAGATAATATATTAGATTATTATAGAAAAATAGGATATTTAGTTATTTATAATAATGAGATTGATAAAATAAAATCACTATTAAAAAACAAAACAAGTGTTTTTACAGGACAGACTGGTGCTGGAAAGAGTACTTTATTAAACAAGTTAAATCCTGATTGGAATTTAGAGGTTGGAGAAGTATCTCATGCTTTAGGAAGAGGTAAACATACTACTAGAGTAGTTGAATTATTTGAATTATTTGGTGGTAAAGTAATGGATACTCCTGGATTTTCTTCTTTAGAATTATCTAATTATAGTAAAGAAGAAATTAGAGATGCTTTTATAGAGTTTTCTAAATATCCTTGTCTATATAAAGACTGTATGCATACAAAAGAAGCAGAATGTGTTGTGAAAAAGGAAGTATTTGAGAATAATATATTAGAGAGTAGATATCTCAATTATTTAAGTTTTATAGGAGAGGATGTCAATGAAAGTTAGTGCATCATTTTTAAGTAGTGATAATATTCCTAGAGATTTAATGAAGTTTGATGCTACAGATGTAGATTTTATTCATGTTGATTTTATGGATGGTAAATTTGTTCCTAATAAGACTATGCCATTTAGAGAAATGAGGCATATTGGAGAATTCACTACTAAAAGATTAGATGTTCATTTAATGGTTAGCGAGCCATCTAAATATATTCCTTTGTTTGCTGAACTCAATGCTGAATATATAGTTTTTCATATTGAAGTTGAAGAAGATATTGTTAAAGATTTAGAATTAATTAAGAAATATGGAATTAAATGTGGTTTAGCAATTAAACCAAATACTAAAGTATCTAGTTTAGTACCATATTTACCATATTTAGATGAAATAATAATTATGAGTGTTGAACCTGGAATGGGTGGGCAGGAATTTATTCCTGAAGCCGAAGAAAAGATAAAAGAGGCAAAGGAACTATGTAATTCATATCATGTAAGTCCAATTATTAATGTAGATGGTGGAGTAACGGATTCTACAATTATGTTGTGTAAAGATGCAGATATGGTTGTTTCTGGAAGTTATATTGTTAAAAGTGATAATTTTCAAGAAAAAATATCTAGTTTAAGATAAACATATGTGTTATAATCTATTATAGAATAGGAGAGTTGGTAGTATGAATAATGAAAATCCTAATGTTGAAGGAAATACAGGGGTTACTCCTGCTATTCCAGAAATTGGTGGTGAAAGTAATTTAGCGCCTACAGTAGATCCAACTGCTTTCCAAACAGTAGATCCAACAGCTGCTAGTGAACCAACAACAGAAGCTCCTGTAGAGGCTCCTGCATCAGCTGTTGTTGAAGAAGCTCCAAAAGAAGCTGAGGCAGAAACTACCGCATTAGCCCCAACAGTTAGTCCTGTTGAGGAAACTGAGGTTTTAGATTCTAGTGATGATACTAATACTGGTACAAATCCAAATCTTGTTAAACCTAGAACAGAAAATTCAATAAAATTTGATGGTGATGGTGCTCCTAAGACTCGTTTAAATCCTGTTACTGGTGAAGAAATGAATGTAGATGAGGTTGCAGGTAAGGTTGAAACGCCTGTTATAGATAAACCAGAAGAGAAAAAAGAAGAAGTAAAGAAAGAAGTTGAATATAAACCGACTAGCACAGCTAATACAGTTGCTTTGATTATATTCTTTATTGCTTTAATTGCTTTTGTTGTATTCTTACCAAATATTCAAACTATGATACAAGAATATAAGGATGGACCACAAGTAATAGAAGAAATCTATACTGGTACATTGGAATGTACTTTGGAATCGAATACAGTTAATCTAGATCGTAAGATAAAACGTATCTTTAAATATGAAGATAAGAAGTTAAAGACTGCGAAATTTACTACTGTTGTACGTGGAGATGCTTCATTAGATGAGGAAACATTAGATGGATTGAATAATCAATGTGTCTTGATTCAAGAAAATGTTTCTGATTTAGAAGGTATAACTGTAAGTTGTGATTATAAAGAAGGAAAGTTAACTGAAACTGAATCATTTGATTTTGCTACATATGATGTTGAAAAAGTTACTGCTGCTTATACTGAAGCAGGAGGAAATTTACTTGAATTTACTTTAGATCAAGATATAGATAATGTAATGACTCAAATGAGACGAGGTGGCTTTAGTTGTTTTAAAGAAAAATAAAAGAAGATTTAATCTTCTTTTTTTATATGCTTTTTCTTCCAAATAGTTCATCTATTGAGAATGGAGAATATATTTTAGTTAATCCATAAATAAATGTTGTTGGGATGATGTTTGTAGCTGTTTCATAATGTGAGTAGGCTGATTGAGTTGTATTTAGCTTTTTAGCAACAGCATTTTGAGTATACTTATTTTTTAATCTTAATTCTGTTAGATTATGAGCTAATTCTACTAAATCTAGTTTTATTGGATAATACTTTTTATTTGTAGTTACTATTCCAAATAAATAATCTAAGCTTAAATTATATTCATTAGCATATTCTATTAATCTTTCAATTGGTATTGTATCTTTACCTGTTTCCCAACCTGATATAGTTGAGAAATGTAGATTAAAGAATTCTGCGATATCTTTTTGTTTTAATTCTAGATTTTCTCTACTTGATTTAAAGTTTTGTATTATCATAGTATCACCTAAGAGTTATTATTCCATTGGAAGAATGAATTATAATAAAACTAGGGGAAATAGAATATTTGGAGTCAATACTTTAATTTTTGATGGGGATTTGTTATGATATTAAGGAGGTGTTTAAGATGAACGAGATGATTATAAAAGAGATTGCTAATTCTCTTAATATTACAGAAAAACAAGTAAATACTGTATTAAGTTTATTAAGTGAGGATAATACTATTCCTTTTATTGCAAGATATAGAAAAGAAGCTACTGGTGGACTTGATGAAGAAGTAATTAGAAGTATTTCTGAAGTATATGAATATCAAAATAATTTATTAAAAAGAAAAGAAGATGTTATTAGATTAATTGATGAGAAAGGTATGCTTACTGATGAATTAAAGAATTCCATTTTAGCTTGTAGTAAACTAGTGGAAGTTGAAGATATATATAGACCTTATAAGGAAAAGAAAAAGACTAAAGCAACTGAAGCTATTGCTTTAGGGCTTGAACCTTTAGCTAAGATGATTATGTCTTTTCCAGAGAGTGGTAAGATTGAAGATTTATGTAGTAAATTTATTAATGATAAAGTTAGTGATGTAGATGCTGCAGTAACTGGAGCTAAATATATTATTGCTGAGTGGATTAGTGATAATGCATCTTATAGAAAATGGATAAGAAGTTATTTCTTTAAAAATGGAGTTATTGTATCTAAAATTAAGAAAGATGCAAAAGATCCCAATAAAACATATGAAATGTATTATGCTTATAATGAAGCTGTTAAATATATAAAACCTCATAGAATACTTGCGATTAATAGGGGTGAGGCTGAGAAAGTATTAACTGTTAGTATTGATGTTAATAAAGATGAAATAATTGATTTCTTAAATAGAAAAAATATTAAAAATGATAAAAGTTTTGTTGCTAAATATGTAAAAGAAGCAATAGAAGATTCTTATAAGAGATTGATTGCTCCATCAATTGAAAGAGAAGTTAGAAGTGAATTAAGTGAAAAAGGCGAAGAAGCTGCAATAGAGAATTTTGGTAAAAACTTAGAAGCATTATTATTAACTCCTCCTATGAAGGAAAAAGTAGTTCTTGCTTTTGATCCTGGATATGTTAATGGTTGTAAGTTGGCTGTTGTAGATAAAAATGGTAAATATTTAGATAGTTTAGTTATTAAACCATTTTTAAAAGGTGAAGAAGAAAAAAGAATAAAGATGAGTATGGAAGTAGTTCAACAATTAATTAAGAAATATAATGTTGATATTATTGCGATTGGTAATGGAACTGCTTCTCGTGAATCTGAAAGATTCTGTGCCGATATGATTAAAGAATATAATCTAAATTGTAAATACGTTATTGTTAGTGAAGCAGGAGCATCAATTTATTCAGCATCTCCTCAAGCAATAGAAGAGTTCCCTGATTTAGCAGTTGAGAAAAGAAGTGCAGTTTCAATTGGTAGAAGACTACAAGATCCTTTAGCAGAACTTGTTAAAATACCTCCTGAAGGTATAGGAGTAGGTTTATATCAACATGATGTGTCAGAGAAAAAATTATCTAATAGTTTAGACTTTGTAGTTGAAAAGTGCGTTAATAGCGTTGGAGTAAATGTTAACACTGCATCTAGTTCATTGCTTAGTTATGTTTCTGGTGTTACTAAGGCAGCTATTAAGAAGATAATTGAGTACCGTGAAAAAGTTGGTAGAATAATGAGTAGAGATGAGATTAAAAAGAAAAAATTATTAACAGATAAAGCTTATGAACAAGCTATTGGTTTCTTAAGAGTTACTGAGGGAGATAATATTCTTGACTCTACCGCAATACATCCAGAGAGTTATGAACTCGCAACTAATATTTTAAAAGATTTAGGTGAATCTATTAGTAGTATTGGAACTGATAAGATAATTGAAAAACTAAATGGTTTAAAAGTAGAAGAGATTGCTAAAAAATATAATAGTGATATTTATACTGTTGAAGATGTTATTGCTTCACTTAAAAAACCTAATTTAGATCCTAGAGATGAATATCCACAACCTATACTTAAAAGTAATATATTAGAAATTAGTGATTTACATGTTGGAGATAAACTACAGGGAACTGTTCGTAATGTAGTTGACTTTGGAGTGTTTATTGATATTGGGTTACATGAAGATGGTTTAGCTCATATATCAAAACTATCTAATAATTTTGTAAAACATCCTAGTGATTTATTTAGTGTAGGAGATATTGTTGATTGTTGGGTAGATGATATATCATTAGAAAAAAACAAGGTTAGTTTAAGTTTAATAGAGAGGTAAATATGAAGATATTAATTGTTTCAGATATACATGGAAATTATAATAATATGAAAAAGGTATTAGATAATGAAGTTAATTTTGATTATATGTTTTTATTAGGTGATATCTTATCTGGACCTGATATAGAAGGGTATGATCCTGATAGATTAGCTGAATTATTAAATACTTATTCTAATAAAATATTTTATGTAAGAGGTAATTGTGATGTATCTAGAATGAATTTGTTAGATTTTTATATGGAGAGGGATTATTTATTACTACCAATAGATGACATTAAATTCTTTTTAACTCATGGTCATATGTATACTGAGTATCATTTACCTTATTTAGAAGATGATTATGATGTATATATGCAGGGACATACTCATATACCTGTTATGAAGGAAATGGGTGGTAAAATTTATTTAAATCCTGGATCTATTACATTACCTAAAGGGTTTAGTAAAAAGAGTTACATTATCTATCAAGATAAAGAGTTTTTCTTGAAAGATTTAGAAAAAAATACTGTTATAAAAAAAATACACATTTAGTGTGTTTTTTTGTGTAAACTATTATTTTGTTTTTTTGGTTTATTGGATAATATAGATAATTATTATATAATAAAAATATAATAGGAGTACTATATGCTAAAACAGAAGAGAAAAGTTAGATATAATCACAGTAAAAGAAATATCTTTATTTTTCTTATTTTCGTGTTGTTTTTAGGAATAGGATATTCAGTACTTGGAACGGATTTAGGAATAACCGGATCATTAACTCTATCTAAGTATAAAGAACCGATAATTAGATCGACATCATCTAATGATAAAACTGCTTTTAGAGCAGATACTTATCGTGAAAAAATAAAAATAATAAATTTAGATGATGAAATTAACCCTCCTAGTAATATAGTAGCATCGTGGGATATAGGCGTTGCAGGTAATGGAAATGTAATGGCATATCTTACAGCTAATCAATCTGACAACACATATTATGATTTATATATACAAGGTGATGGAAAATTATATGCGAATGAAGACAGTAAATATTTGTTTTATAATTTGAAAG
>JAEEGL011723653.1_pt1 | contig 19277 bp, 10 predicted proteins | sample 9134231 | NCBI WGS metagenome assembly JAEEGL01 (sample SAMN16246548, study PRJNA631951) | gut metagenome | biome: gut microbiome; feature: rumen; material: fiber-attached | host: Bos | place: Iran: Karaj | collected 2018-10 | reverse complement strand
ATGCCGCACTTATGCACACAGGAAGAATTATCATACATATAAACTGGATAAATGGATGGTCGCGGTAGCGGCTCCCGCTTATCTTGTGAAGCTGTCCGATTTTATAAGTGATATGGAGGAACTTCAGCGATCTCTGTTCAGAACGGTTGAGGGATCCGCGGCCATAGTTCCGACCTTCTGTATCCTGGATGACTGCGATCCGGAATATCTGAGGGATAATTATAATGCCGCATGCAATCATATGAAGCAGAAGAATCTGCAGTTCTATGTATATGATTCCGATTCCGACAGACCGGATCTGGAGAACATACGCGAGCGGTACCGTATGGTCGATGTCATCAACAGTGCAATAGAGGGTGACAGGGTATTCCCTTATTTTCAGGGTATCTATGATAACAGGAAGGGAAAGATAACCCATTATGAAGCGCTGATGAGGATAGCGGATGAGACCGGAAGGATATATTATCCCGCCGAGTTCCTTGATGTGGCTCACTCCTACGGCCTTTTGTATGACACCCTGTCCATGACCGTGATCCGCAAGGTTTTCGATAAATTCAGGGATCAAAAGGATAAGGAAGTAAGCATCAATCTCAGCATGCGTGATATAAAGAACAGGGAACTGGTCGAGTTCATCTGCGATTTCCTTGCGACAGCTCTCTATCCCGGTAATTTTGTGTTTGAGATACTGGAAAATGAGGATGTGGATGATTACGAATATGTCCTTTCGTTTGTTGACAGGATACACAGCCTCGGCGGGCGGATATCCATCGATGATTTCGGCAGCGGATATTCAAACCTCATGCATATTATCAGTATCCACGCGGACTATATCAAGATAGACGGATCAATTGTACGCAGATGCAGTGAAGACAAGGAATCGGAATATGTAATAGCGATGATCTCGGGGTGGAGAAAACTAAGCCTCAGAAACATAGGTATTGTTGCCGAATTTGTTGAGAATGAGGATATCCAGAAAAAGATAGAGAAGTACGGTATAGATTTTTCGCAGGGATATCTGTTTGCAAAGCCTGCTCCGGATATAGAGTAAGAAAGAGGAAAAGCGATGCTTCCTGACTATATGCGAAGGGAAGGGAAGACCCTTCGGAATGACAAGTACATAATCGGACTGATAATAGAGGACATCGGATCGACATATGCAAGGGATCTTATCAGAGATACGATGGAGTCCATCCCCGCGGGAGACTCGATACGGCTTGTTGTCCTGGCGGGAAAATATGACGAGCCGGGCATAGATCTTCACGAATACAGACAGGTTTACAATCTGATACACCGCCTGGAGGAGATATGTGAGTTTGACGGATTCATAGTATCCTGTGCTCCGTTCGCGGATATAATGAAGCGTGCGGCTTCCGATGAAGAAGGCAGACACCTCATTGATACACCCAAGGTGTATGTCGGTGACGGTCCCCCGGATGGGACCATAGTCAAGTGTGATAACGAGATCGGGATACGTTCCGCCATCGATTTCCTCATAAATATAAACGGCTGCAGAAAGCTGTGTATGCTTGGCGGAAGGGACGATCTGTATGACGCGGTGAAGAGGAAAGAGGTGTTCATCCAGGGCCTTGCCGATAACGGTATCGGGTTTAAGGAGCAGTATTTTGCAGGTACCGATATGTCGGAGAACTGTATCTCGGAAGCGGAGAAGCTGATCGATCTTAATCCCGATATGGATGCTGTGTTCTGTGTAAATGATTCATCGGCGGTCGGTATGTATGCGGCGATGAAAAAAAGGGGGATCGTTCCGGGAAGAGATATCCAGGTCTTCGGATTTGATAATACACGTGAAGCAGGGACCATGGAACCCCCGCTTTCTTCCGTGGGAACGGAAGGTGCAACGGCCGGGAGCAAGACGGTCGAACTCCTTTTAAGAAAGCTTGCCGGTGAGCAGACAGAGACAGTCATACTTCCGACAAGGCTGTACGGAAGGGAATCATTAAAATATACGGCTTACGATTATACAACGAAGGATCTTGAACTGCCTGATACGGCAGTGCTTGACCGGATGTTTGACGACTGCTTCTACAGGTACAGAAATGAAAAATACTCCCGGGAGGATGTTGACTTAAGGCGTCTTTTCCATGTTTTCATGACAAAACTGCTAAGTTCGGCCCAGAGACGCTATATGAGTGAAGGAGAGTTTCAGGAGGCACTCAGGCTCGTGGATATCTTTATCGAGAACGGAGCACTCGAGTATACCGATATACGCAAGCTTATGAAGAGTATCGACAGGCTCCAGAGTGCGATCAATAAGGAGAAGGGTTCGCTGTCCGTTAACTCGATGATAAACAGGGCATTTCTCCGTATCAAGGATAAGATGATCGAGGAACTTGCAAAACAGAGGGAACTAGACCAGATAAAGAGGAACGACAGCAGGGAGAAGCTTGAAGAATTCTGTCTCCGCGCAACAGACCATCTGGGCAGATCCGATGACGCTTCGGACAGGATAATACGGAACCTGAGCAGTCTGGGACTCAAGGACGCCGTATTTTTCGGATTTGAAAAACCGGTCGTATATGAGAATGAGAGAATGACCGATTTTCCGGAAAACATCAACCTTATCTGTGTGATCAAGGAAAGCGTATTCTACATGATCCCCGAAAACAGGCAGAGTGTTTCCGTAAAAACAATGTTTTCGAGAGCGGAGCTTGTCGGGATGGATTCGGGGATGCTCCTGCTGCCCGTATTATGCGGTTTCTGTTTATACGGTTTTCTGGCATGCGGTATCACCGAGGATATATTTGACAGGGGTCTGATAATAGCAACGGAGCTTGGCAGGGCATTATACCTGAATGATCTGCTATAGAAGTTTGGGGGCTTTATGGATGGATTTGGAGGCAGACAGCCGAATTTTTCGGCAGAACTCGAGAACGATATACTGAATATCCATCTGGTAATGGTACTGGTTTCAACTTTGGGCGGTCTCGGATTTGTTATTGAGGGTGCTCTTCTTAAGTGGGAGTTTTGGGTGCTCCCGATAATACTTCTCGGTATTGCCATCATCTGGGTAGTTTACATAACGCAGCATTTCCCGACGGACATAAGCGAGGGCATATATGTATCTTTTATAATGTTTGCCGGAGTGTTTCACGGTGTTCATCAGACCAGTATGTTTGATCTCTCGCTGATAACGGTGCTCATCATGATAACATTTGTCGGGACATTTAAGAGAAGATACCAGAATTATGCCCTGATAGAATATTTTGCCCTGATATGCGCGCAGTGGTATATGGCAGTACAGGGCGGCGGTATCAGGATAGATGTTCTTACCGTATCCAGGATAATCTTACACATATCAACAGTTCTTATAGTATACAGTATCTGCAGGAATGTAGTGATCCGTGGTCATAAGAGTAATGGGATAATCAAGAGTTATGTTTCGGAGGTCAAAAGGACCAACGAGGCCATGGAAGATTTTCTTGCAAACATATCACATGAATTCCGAACTCCGATAAATGTTGTCACAGGTATGTCTTCCATACTTATGAAGGAAGAAGGGAACGACAAGATAACCGCTATAAATGAAGCTGGCTTAAGACTTGCGGATCAGATAGAGGACATTCTTGATTATAATGAGATAATCAGTGACCGGCTGATCATTACGGAAGAAAGATACAGGATAGATCAGGTTGTGAATGAAGTGGTGTCAAAGCTGCGTCCCCTTGCAGCGCAGAAAAACCTTGAACTGATCATGGATCTGGATCCCAGGATGCCGCGGGTCATGAACGGCGATATTTCAAGGATAAAGAAGATACTTCTTCATCTTACGTCAAATGCGGTCAAATTTACCGAAAAGGGCGGCCTGTATGTGAAGATATCCACGGCAAACAGAAATTATGGGGTAAATCTGGATATAGAGGTAACCGATACCGGAAAAGGAATGTCGCGCTCGGATATAGAACAGCTTTCAGACGTGCTGTATCAGGCGGACAAGGGACGAGACAGGAGTACTGGCGGTATAGGCCTGGGACTTACGATAGTATATGGCTTTACTCACGCTATGGGTGGATTTGTGCGTATAGAGAGTGAAGAAGGAAGGGGGACCACCGTGCTTGTGAGTATCCCTCAGACTGTGGATGACAGTATGCCGTGCCTTGTTATCACTCAGGGAACACAAAGATGTGTGGTCACTTATATCAGACCGGAAAAATACAGGATACCGCAGATACGGGATCACTATCACAGGATGATAGAGAACATGTCAAAGGGACTTAAGATCCCGGTTCACTCCGCAGGGACACCGGGCAATTTAAGGAACCTGTGCGAACACATGAATGTCACGCATATTTTCACCGGACAGTATGAGTATGAGACCGATGGGAAATATCTTGCCGAACTGAGCCGCCATATTTGTGTTGTGGTAAATGTGGAAAGCAGCTATGACAGGGTCGGGAAGGGAAATATCCTGTATATCCCGCATCCCATATACGGAGTTCCCATAGTGAACATACTGAATGCGGGTGATGCCTATATGGATCTTAAGTTTGAGGACACCCGGGAGAGGCCTGTCTTCACAGGCGCCCGAGCCCTCATAGTGGATGATGAGATGATGAATCTCGTGGTGGCTTCCGGTCTGTTTAAAGAATACGGCATGGTCACGGAAACAGCAGGCAGCGGAGCCGAAGCCATTGAAAAATACAGGGATGGCGAGTATGACATTGTATTTATGGATCATATGATGCCCGGAATGGATGGGATAGAAGCCATGAAAAAAATAAAGGAAATGGGACGGGAGAAAGGTAAAACGACGGTTGTTGTTGCACTTACGGCCAATGCGGTGAGCGGAGCAAAGGAGATGTTTATGGAAGAGGGTTTTGACGGATTTATAGCAAAACCCATAGAGACAAGCGAATTCGAGAGAGTCATGCACCGTGTGCTCCCGCCTGAACTTGTCGGAGAAAAGGGAGGTAGGGATTTATGAGCCTTCCCGGAAAATTCATGTCATTTTTAAAAGATCCGAATGTTGATTTCCAGACCAGGATATTCACATTGCTTACGACAATAGGCGTAACCGGCGTCTTTGTGGCATTTTTGGGTGATATATTTTTAGGTGAGAGCATTATCGAAATAGTGGTCCTGGGATTATCGGTCCTGATCCTGCCGCTCATAACCTTTATTTCCATATCACTAAATGCATTAAAGACGGGAACTGTTCTGATCTGCCTTGGGATAATCGGCATAATCCTGCCCGTAAGCTTTTTCTATGGCGGCGGTCCTTACGGAGGCGCAATAGTATGGATGACGTTCTGTTATCTGTATATCGGTCTTGTACTGACAGGGGTTTGGCGCGTCATTATGCTTGTCCTGATGACGATATGCATTGTGGCGGAGTATTTTGCGGCGTATTACAGACCGGATCGTATTTTTGATCATTCCAAAGGCATGTTTTTTGTCGATTCGGCGATCTCGGTCATACTGCTGGGCTTTATTACCTGTATCGTGGTCTGGTTCCAGAATCAGCTGTACATTGATGAGAACAGGCGGTCACGTAAAGAGGCTGAAAAGGTTGAAGAGCTTAACAGGGCGCAGAACAGATTTTTCTCAAATATGAGCCATGAGATAAGAACTCCCATTAACACTATCCTCGGACTGAATGAGGTGACATTGAGAAGGGATGATCTGCCGGATGATGTCATTTCTGATGCCAGGAGCATTGAGGTAGCGGGCAGTATGCTCCTTACCATGGTAAATGACATCCTTGACATGAGCAGGCTTGAATCCGGGAATATGGATCTGGTCCCGGTGAGCTACAGTTTGAAGGACATGCTTTCGGAGTTATGGAATATGATCTTTCCGCGTGCCCGGGATAAGGGTATCATGCTGAAGGTTGATGTGGATCCTTCCACGCCTTCCGAACTGTTTGGGGACGAAGTGCGGATCAAGCAGATACTGATAAACATCCTTACCAATGCGGTAAAGTACACCGGCGAGGGGTCGATCCGGCTGTATATCGAGAGTGAGCAGTCGGGAGACAATGAAGTTATGTTAACCTACGCCATAACCGATACCGGAATGGGGATCAAGAAGGAGGCCATCCCGCACCTGTTTGATGCATTCAAAAGGGTGGATGAGGAAAAGAACAGGAACATAGAGGGAACGGGTCTCGGACTATCAATTGTCAAGCAGCTTGTGGATCTTATGAACGGTGAGATAACCGTAAACAGCGTATACAAACAGGGATCGACCTTTGTGGTGAAGCTCCGCCAGGCCATAGTGAATACGGATCCGGTAGGCAGCCTGCACATAGGCGGCCAGTCTGATAACGAGACTCACGGGAACTATCAGCAGAGCTTTGAGGCTCCGGATGCAAGCATCCTTATTGTCGATGACAATGCGCTTAACATACGGGTGGAGAGAAAACTGTTAGAGGCAACCAGAGTGCGTTCCGATTCTGCCCTCAGCGGTGCGGAGGCGCTGGGCATGACATTGAAGACACAATACGATGTCATCCTGATGGATCATCTGATGCCGGAAATGGATGGTATAGAATGCCTTGCCAGGATAAGAGAGCAGGCGGGAGGACTTAATAAGGACACTCCGGTCATTGCACTTACGGCAAACGCGGGTTCCGAGAATCAGGAACTGTATCGGGCAAGCGGTTTTAATGATTACCTGTGTAAACCGGTAACGGGCAGCAAACTGGAAGAGATGCTGATGAAGCATATCAAAGCGGAAAAGGTCATTGTTACCGGAACTTCTCCGACCCGGGATCAAAACGAGGTGGAAACGACTGATTTTGCAAGAAAGAGCGCGATATCGATAACTACCAGCAGTCTCTGCGATCTGCCCTACACTGCCATAAGGGCTCTGGGTATCGGGATAATACCGATAAACATAAAGACCGACAAAGGAGTTTTCTGGGACGGAGTAGAGACGGTTTCGGATGAAGTTGTCAAATATGTTGAAGAGACGGGGAAGTACACGCAGACCGAACCTCCTTCCGTTGAGGAATTCGAGAGCTTTTTTTCCGAGAGGCTTGCCGAAACAAGACATATCATACATATTACGATATCTTCGAGGTCATCGGATGAATATGACAGGGCCCTTCAGGCAGCGAGAGCATTCGGCAATGTTACGATCTTCGATTCCGGCTTATTGTCCAGTGCCCTTGGTCTGGTTGTCCTTGCCGCCTGCCGTATGGCTCAGCAGAATTATGATGTGCAGACTGTCATAAGCGAACTTGAAAAGTTCAGAAAGATGATAGACGAGACCTTCATTATTGACAATACCGAATTCCTGCGAAGATCGGGAAGAATGCCGGAAAGCCTGAGTATGATCTTCAGTGCATTCCTGATCCATCCCATGATCAGATTAAAGGACGGCCGGCTGAAGGTTTCGAAGCTGTGGTTCGGAAGCAGGGAAAAGGCACGCAGGAATTATATCTCATGCATGCTGAGGCGCAGGAAGGATATAGATCCCGATATATTGTTCTTAACTTATGTCGGCCTCAGTGAGTATGAACTTGGCATGATAGAGAATGAGATAAGAAGAAGGGCTGATTTTAAGCGTATAGTATTCCAAAAGGCATCGGCAGCCATTTCCGTTAATTTCGGTATGGGTACTTTCAGTATCCTGTATATGAAAAAAGGTGAAAGAACGTTTGATATAAATTCACTGATACCGAATGAGGGACCGGGGCATGATGAGTATATCAGCGCAGGGTACGGTGAAGATGAAAGCGCTTTTGGAACGCAACGGTCCGATATAAGGAGCACAGGTGAAGATCCTGATGACAAGGGCCGGATCATCACGGAAAAGATGCTTGAGGGACTAAAAGGGATAGATACAAAGAAAGGAATAGAGAATTGCGGTTCGCTTGAAGGATACAAGCCTGTACTTGACATATATTACGGCAGCATTGATGAGGGGGCAGATGATCTTATAAGGCTTTTTAATACCGGGGACTGGAAGGGATATATGGTAAAGGTACATGGCGTCAAGAGTACATCAAGACTTATCGGTGCGCTGGCATTTGCCGACAGGGCACAGGAACTTGAAGATGCGGCGAGGAATGAAGACGAACGTATCCTGATGCAGGAACACGAGGGATTCATCATGGAATACCGCGGGTTTAAGAATATACTCCGTCCGATATGCAAAGGATAGACTGATACGGAAACAATATGATAAGGAGGCTTTTATGAAACACGGGAAGATGTTAAGAGCGGCTGTTCTTACAGTAGTGACAGCAGCATTATGCGTGCTTCCGGTAACGGATGCACTCGCGTGTACGGGAGTTTATGTAGGCAGGAAGGCCAGCGTTGACGGAACGACCATAATAGCAAGGAGCAATGATGTCCATCCCAATGTTGTACCGACGATAGTCAGGGTGTTTGACAGGATCGAGGATAAGCCCGGGAGAACAATTGAGTGCAGTAACGGTTTTTCATGGCCTCTGCCGGATACGACTTACCGGTATGTCTGCATTCCGATGACTACCATAGGGCAGGAGCTGACCGGCGCCTATAACGAGGATGCGGCAGGAGCGTCCAATGAGTGCGGACTTGCCGTTACGGCCACTGTTTCGGGCTATGTATGTAAGGAAGCATTGCAGGCCGATCCGGTGGTAGAAGGCGGTATCTGTGGGGATGATATAGCAGGGATCGTTGCAGCCTCATGTTCCACAGCCAGGGACGCAGTGGGATTACTGGCCCGGATAATCGATGAGAAGGGAAATCTTGAGCAGAATATCATAATGGTGACAGATAAAGATGAATCATGGTATATGGAAACCTATACGGGTCATCAGTATGCCGCCGTAAAGATGCCGGAAGACTGTGTTGCGGTGTTCGGGAATGAATTTATGCTGGGCGATATAGAAGAGGGATACGAAGAAACGATAGTATCCCCCGGATTGTACTCGCTTCCCGAGGAGAACGGATTTGCCGAGTATGATGAAGACGGACATATGGACCTGTTTGACACATATGCGGGAAAGGGAAGACTTGCCGATTATGCCAATGCAAGGACATGGGTGGGACATAAGCTTTTTGCCCCTTCGACGGCAGGAAAATACAGTACGGAATCAAGATATCCGCTATTCTACAAGCCGGATGCACAGGTTTCGATTCGGGATGTGATGAGTGTGTTCAGGAACCGTTTTGAGGGAACGGAACTTGATCCGGCCGTCTCAGATTCGGACAAGATAAGGGTGATAGCCTCTGAGACTCAGGCTCATGTTCATGTTTTGCAGAGATATCCCGATATGCCGGATGAACTGGCTGTAGTAAACTGGTGTGCACTTGCGGGTGCGGAATACACGCCTTTTGTTCCGCTGTTTTCCGCGATGACAGAGGTTTCTGAGCCTTATGCGATGGATATGACCGATGATGAGTTTGATCCGGACAGTGCATATATGATCTTCAAGGCTCTTAAGACCCTGTGTGTACAAAACCGCGGGCTTTACGGGCAGCAGGTAACCAAATACTGGGATACGGCAGAAAGCAGGATGATACAGGATGTGCCGTATGTTCTTAAGGAAGCATCGGAGGATGTCAATGCGGGAAAGATACTGACGGAATACAGTCTTAAGTGTCAGAAAGCCGCTTATGAGGACGGAAGCAGGCTGTATGCGGATGTGATGATAAATATAATGCTGAACACGGATACCATGCAATATGTACTTGATTACGATAAGCTTGAATATGTTCCGAAGGATCTTACACCGCTCAGGCTTTCCGTTAACCCGACAGATATCGGAGAGAGATACGGTTATCATGAGGAGAGGGGCATAATAAAAGGAGGAAGGGAAGAATCCCATGCGGGCGGAGGATGGCTGATCTTCCTTATCTTTGTTCTCGCATGTGCCGCCGTGGTGGGTGCAGGCTATAAATATCTTAAGAAAAACGATAAGGATGATACCGGGGCGCTTACTGATAATGAAGCGGAGAGAGCGGACGGAACTCCGGGGGAAGCAGCGGAGAGAACCATGGATGAAGCAGCGGATGATACCACAGATGAAGCTTCGGGGGAGGCAGCGTATGATAATGCAGATTCAGTTTCAGGAGAAGCAGCGGATGATTCTGCAGATGAAGCATCAGGGGAAATAAAGTAGAGTTTATAAAAATTTAATAATTCGATCGGGAAGAAGCAGATATTACAATATATAGTCTGCTTCTTCTTTTTTGGCACAAAATATTGGTATTATGTTACCCGAAAAGGCCTGAAAATGTCCGAAAACAGATCTGAACGCCCGGCTTAAAGAAGTTGGAGTACTGGAAAATATGAGGATTGTCTGATAGAATAACATTTACGGTATTGGATAAAGAGCGGTTTACATAATTTGAACATACCACAGACCGGAGAAGATATTTTCAGTGCTTACCGGTCAATATAAATATGAAAAAACAGGAGAGGGAATATAAATGAATAAAATAAGGCCATTAATTATCAAGTGTTCAGTCGTTATCATATCACTGATGTGTCTGCTTTCTGCCGGAAGGCTGAGTGTATTGGGAGCGGAAAAGAGTACCGATACGGACAGGAACAACAGCTACGAAGGCAAGACTATCATTTTAATGTCAACCGCAGGAAAAGAGGATAAGGATACAGCCGAAAAGGTAAAGGAGATCGGGAGCCAGTTTGAGAAATGGGGAGCCGACGTCCTTTCGGTTGAATTTGATGTAGATAAAAACGGAGATACCAATGTGGATGTCACAGGGGACTTCTCGTCATTGTTATCCCTGGGAGGAAGTCTGGGAAGCATCGGAAATATGGGAGATTTTTCTTCGGTCGCCGATATTATCGCTTCCAAGGGTTTTTCAAATGTTAAGATAATCGTTGTCGATAAGGATACCGTAGCGGAGAAGGTGATCGAGGATTACCGTATCGAAGACGGATCCAAAGTGACAGAAACAAAGGAAGAAGCAGAGGAAAAAGAAGAAGCGGCAGAGGAAAAAGAAGAAGCGGCAGAGGAAAAAGAAGAAGCGGCAGAGGAGCCGGAAGAAGCAAAAGAGGAAACGGAAGAAGTAACAGAAGAGACCGAGGAAGCAGAAGTAACCGAGGAAACAGCAGAAGTAACCGAGGAAACAGCAGAAGAACCGGAAGAAGCAGCAACAGAGGAAACCGAAGAGGCAACCGAGGAAACCAAAGAAGAAGCAGAAGAGCCGGAAGAAGTAACGGAGAAAGCCGAAGAAGAACCGGAAGAAGCAGCAGAAGTAACCGAAGAGGCATCAGAAGAGCCGGAAGAAGTAGCGGTGAAAGCTGAAGAAGCAACAGAAGAAACGGAAGAAACAGCGGAAGTAACCGAAGAAGCAGCAGAGGAAACCGAAGAAGTAACAGAGAAAGCTGAAGAAGTAAAAGAAGAAGATAAAGAAGAAGATAAAGAAGATACGGAAGAAATAAAGGAAGTGGCAGAGAACGAGCCGGCCGAAGAAACCACAGAAGAAACCGCAGAGACCGATGATTCGGATGAAGCAGAGGCTGATACAGCAGAAGCTGATGCGCAGGCAGAAGCGGATGCGATAATTGAAAACGCAAAAAAGGAAGCCGAAGAGATAGTTGCGGCGGCAAATAAGGAAGCAGACGAAACCCTGGCAAATGCCAGGGCAGAAGCCGATGAGATAATAGCCGGTGCCGGAAAGGAAGCTGACGATACGATAGCTAATGCAAAAAAGGAAGCAGAGGATATCATCGCGAAGGTAAAGGAAGAGACCGCAAAAATGCTTGACGAAGCAGATGCGGCTGCTGCCGGGATAGTTGAATCCGCAAGTGAGGAAGCAGAGAGCATAATAACAGAAGCCGGTGAACAGGCTTCAAAAACGATCGAGGCTGCCGAAAAGAAGGCAGGAGAGATAGCTGAAGAAGCAGACGATAAGGCTGACGAAGCAAAAGACGGGGAAGAGTCCGCAGAACCGGAAGATAAGGAAGAGCCGGCAGATGCAGCAGAAGATAAAGAGACGGTAACAGAGGATACCGAAGAGTCAAAAGAGACAATAGAAGACACAAAAGAAACTGATGAGAAATCCGAAAAAGCGGATGCTGCTGAAAATACAAAAACCATCAAGAGTACACAGAATGCAATGATACCTGCCGTGCCCGGAACCGCGTATTCGGTCGTAAAGGGAGACTGTCTGTGGAACATAGCGAAGAGAGCATACGGTGACGGAAGCAGATGGGTAGAGATATACGTTCTTAATGCCGGTTCGATCAGTGATCCGGGACTGATCAATGTGGGACAGGTCCTCATACTGCCTGCAGCCTGATCATCAGAAATGACACGTTTCATGCATACGATAAGCATGTTTCGATAATCCGCATAGGCGGACGCCGCTTAAACAGGGGAATGATATTGAGATCCGTCAGAAATTCATACGTTTCTGTATCTCGTCAGATACCTTGCGTCCTTTGAATATAATTATTCCTATCAGAGACACAAATGAGACCATGAGACAGATGGTCCATACAAGTCCGGCCTCGATGCCTTTAATACGGAGCGAGGCATAGACCACAATGACCAGAAAAATATTTCCCAGAAGATAGACGAGCGCATTTTCCGCAGTATCTATCATCGAGAATGTGAGATTTGCAAGCAGTGCGGCTCCGAGCATTATCGGAACCACTGTATATGCGATGATATCAAAAAATCCAAACCAGTACCCGGTAAGGAGCAGCAGGAGCGCGGAATACAGGATCCCGAAGCTTACGGTGCGGGATATGACAAATATCTTTCGAAGATTGCTCCGCAGCTGCAGTTCAAAAACGATGAGCCACAGTGCCGTCACGATACTGTAATGGGTACCGTTGTTAAGGTTCAGCAGATAATCCAGAGATAACCCGACAACTATCGCGGCAAGTACTATGAACAGCTGGAGCTTATACAGGAAAGCCTTGGCTTTGAGCCCCGAAGGTGAAGGCCAGTTGTTTGGTGATGCTTCTCCTGTAAGTGAATTCTGACACAGCGGACAGGTGTCGATCCTGCCGCCTATCTCTATGTTGCAGTTCAGGCATTTCTTCATGATCTTTGATCTACCTTTCGCGGGATACCGCATTAGCATTTTTTGTGATCCATGCCGATCTCATGATCTAACGGATGATCTCTGTGGCATACAGCGTTATGCCGGTGCCTGTCTCCTTAAGGGAGTGCAGCAGTCTTCTTATAACGCCGGTCCCGGAGTAAGCCGACGCGATCCCGAGTACCATTTCACCGCCGTAGCTGGTTATCGTTATAAACAGATTGTCGGTACTGCAAAAATCGGTGAATCCCTTTATATACGGAAGTGTTTCAGGTGGCATGCTGATCGCACCCAGGTTTGACAGTATGGCAGTGACGGTCTTTGTTTCCCTGGATGAGAACATGCGGACCACGGGCTGCTTAAGGAACAGCGGTACCATCCTCGTCAGAAACAGCTGTTCTATGCTCTGGTATCTGTTCATCTGTTCCTTTATGAGTTCGGGAGCGATACTCGATTTTAACTTACGGTCGAATTCGGCAGCCAGGCCCTCGAGCGTCTCCGTACCGTCAAATACATGCGATACATCCACATTATTGAAGAAATTGCGGAGCGTGTCCGAAGGATAGTAGTTTCGCAGATTTACCGGGATCGAGATCGTGACAGGCTTCCTGCGCTGCCTGAAAGGCATATCGGCCCGTATGGCGAGCATGAGCTGTGCACCGAGATAACTGGTGAGGCTTACCCCGAGTTCTTTGCTCCTTTTGATGAGCGCGGAGGATTCGAGATGGACCTCCATGTATCTTAACTGATTATAAGGGAGTTTGCGGCTCGGTATCTGGAATGCCGCCTTCTTCCTGTTGAGAATTGTCTTTGGTATCGGCCCGGCTGAGTCATCATAAAAATGGTCATAGCTGTTCTGTGACCGTTCATCGGATGAAGCCGCATCCGGCAGCGATACATCATCCATTTTGCCGGGGTATCTTAACTTGAGATAATTGAGTATCAGAAGCTTGAGCAGGATAAATGCACCCGTTCCGTCGCTTATGGCATGGGACATGTCGATGTTGATCCTGTTCCCGTAATAGGTAACGAGATAATGAAGGATGCCCTTGTAATTCCCGCCGTACAGGGGAGGGCAGGGCCCGAGCGTTTCTTCACCGACGACCGGCCCGGCATCGGTATGTTCCAGATAATGCCAGAAAAAGCCGCGCCTTATGCGGACCTGGAACTGCGGACGCTGCCTGACGGTCTGTTCAAGAGCCTGCTGTAAGATACCGGCATCGATATCCTCATTGAGAATGCAGCTTACCCTTATCGCGCGTGGGTTTCTTCTGTTGTGAGCTGCCAGGAATACCTTGGCAACGTTATCAAGCTTGTACCAGTCATTGTTCATAATAAAACATACTATCACAAATCCCGCGGGTTTTAAATATTTTTAATATATTTTTGCGCAATATTTTGTGGGAGAAAATGCACCTTATACAACATTTTGTATTGATAATCATCCGTGCAGGGTTTACAATAGGACAGATGGTAAAACAATAACATGTATGTTCATGTAGAGGGAGGTTGCTATGGAACAAAAAGGAATGGAGCCTATCCGGGACGCCAGGACACTCGGTAAGGGAAGGCTTCTGATACTTGGACTTCAGCATATGTTTGCGATGTTCGGCGCGACGGTGCTGGTACCGATCCTGGTAGGAGGATACTTTCAGGAGGCTACGGGAGAGCCCGTAACGCAGGGACTTACGGTAGCGGTAACCCTGTTCTGTGCCGGATTTGGAACACTGGTATTTCATATCTGCTCCAAGTTTAAGGTTCCCGCATTTTTGGGATCGTCTTTTGCTTTTCTCGGAGGATTTTATACGGTCGCCAATCTGAATATGGGCAAATACATATCAATGGGCGCCAATGAAAAGGCAGCATATGCCTGCGGCGGTGTCGTTGCGGCCGGGTGTCTGTATTTTGTACTCGCTTTGATCATAAAGCTTGTCGGCATACATAAGGTTATGAGGTTCCTGCCTCCGGTAGTGACCGGACCTATCATCATCTGCATAGGTTTATCACTGGCAGGTTCGGCAATATCGAACGCATCGAGCAACTGGTTCCTTGCCGTTATAGCGCTTGCGGTGATCATCATATTCAATATCTGGGGCAAGGGTATGTTCAAGATAATCCCCATCCTGATGGGTGTTATCATTTCTTATGTAGTTGCGGTCATCTTAAATGCTTTCGGCATGACGAATCCCGACGGAAGCGCTCTTATAGATTTTTCGGCTGTTGCCGGATCGGCTTTCATCGGTTTCCCGAAGTTCCAGATATGCAAATTTGACGTGACCGCCATTCTGGTAATGGCTCCCATAGCGATAGCTTCGATGATGGAGCATATAGGAGATATGTCGGCGATATCGGCTACGGTCGGTCAGAACTTCATCGAAGACCCGGGACTTCACCGGACACTTACCGGTGACGGACTTGCAACAGCGCTTGCCGGTTTTGTCGGAGGACCTGCCAATACAACCTACGGCGAGAATACCGGAGTTCTGGAATTATCAAAGGTTTACGATCCGTTGGTAATAAGGATAGCTGCAGTCATGGCGATAGTCCTTTCGTTCGTTCCCAAGTTCTCGGCGCTTATCTCCACCATGCCTTCTGCGATAATAGGCGGTATCTCGTTCATGCTTTACGGAATGATCTCTGCCATAGGTGTAAGGAACATCGTGGAGAACAGGGTTGACCTTACAAAGTCCAGGAACCTGATAATCGCCGGTGTCATATTTGTCTGCGGACTCGGCTTCAGTGACGGACTTACCTTTACGATAGGCGGAACATCGATAACACTGACGGCACTTGCGATCGCGGCCATAGCAGGCATCATCCTCAATGCGATCCTTCCCGGAAATGATTACAGATTCGGAAGCAATCCGAAGGGTGACATGAGCCGTGGCGTATTTATTACCAGCTCGAATGATAACGGCACCGATGAAGACAGTAAGGAAAAATAATATGTTTTACAGATAAAACACCGTTTTTTGGAGGAAGATATGAGTTACGGAAATATTGAGAATATTACGATTTCAAAGCATCCCCTGATACAGCATAAGATATCGATGCTGAGAGATAAGAATACCGGAACGAACGAGTTCCGCAAGCTGGTCGAGGAAATAGCAATGCTCGAGGGATTCGAAGCGCTCTCGGATCTTCCGATGGAGGAAGTCGAAGTCGAGACTCCCATCGAGAAGTGCATGACGCCGATGATAGCGGGACGCAAGCTTGCCCTGGTGCCCATCCTAAGGGCCGGGCTCGGCATGGTAAGCGGCGTGCTGGCTCTTGTTCCCACCGCGAAGGTTGGACATATCGGAATGTATCGTGATGAGACCACTCATGAACCTCAGGAATATTATTGCAAGCTTCCGAGTCCGATCGAGCAGAGGACCATAGTTGTAATGGATCCCATGCTTGCAACGGGCGGCTCGGCAGTGGATGCAATAAACCAGATCAAGCTTCATGGTGGAGTGAACATCAAGTTCATGTGCATAATCGCCGCACCGGAAGGCCTGGAGAGGCTCAATAAGGCCCATCCCGATGTCCAGATATATGTGGGACATCTTGACAGGGAGCTTAACTCCGACGCGTATATCTGTCCGGGACTCGGAGATGCGGGCGACAGGATATTCGGTACAAAATAAAGGAAGAAGATATGAAACAGTATAATGTGACGGGTATGAGCTGTGCAGCCTGTCAGGCGCGGGTCGAGAAAGCAGTAGGTGCCGTTGAAGGTGTTACTGCATGTTCGGTTAACTTGCTTACAAATTCGATGGGAGTCGAGGGCAGCGCCGATGACGCACAGATAATAGAGGCAGTAAAAAATGCAGGATACGGGGCGTCACCTAAGGGTGGCGCCGCTTCTGATAAAGCGGGTAAGGATCCGGGGTATGAGGAAGAACTGAGCAGGCTTGAGGACAGCGGTATTAAGGAACTTAAGCTGAGGCTGATCATATCGCTGGGATTCCTTCTTGTACTCATGTATTTTTCCATGGGGCATACCATGCTCGGGCTGCCGCTCCCATCGGCGACAGCGCATGATCCCATGAAGGTGGCCGTAATACAGATGCTTCTGTGCATTGCGGTCATGATCGTAAATCAGAGGTTCTTTATAAGCGGAACGAAAAGCCTTATACACGGTTCGCCGAATATGGATACTCTGGTGGCTATGGGGAGCGGGGTATCCTTCCTGTACAGCACCGGAGTGCTTCTGGTGATGACGGATCTGCACGATCTGTATTTTGAATCGGCAGCAATGATACTGACTCTCATTACTGTCGGCAAGCTTCTTGAGGCAAGGTCCAAAGGAAAGACGACGGATGCGCTTAAGAGCCTTATGCGGCTGGCACCGCGGACGGCCAGGATCATACAGGACGGTGAGGAAAAAGAGGTGCCGGTAGAGCAGGTAGGCATAGGGGATATATTTGTCATAAGACCCGGAGACAGCATACCTGTTGACGGCGTTGTGACGGAAGGTATTTCAGCTGTCGATGAATCATCACTTACGGGTGAGAGCATTCCCGTGGATAAGACTGTCGGATCCGCGGTATCGGCCGCAACGATCAACAGTTCGGGATTCCTTAAATGTAAGGCGGTAAGGGTAGGAGAGGATACCACGCTGTCGCAGATAATACGTATGGTAAATGACGCTGCATCGACCAAGGCTCCCATTGCCAAGATCGCGGACAGGGTATCGGGAGTATTCGTTCCTACGGTCATCGGGATAGCGGTATTTACCTTTATCATATGGATGCTCATGGGGCAGACAGCCGGATTTGCGGTAGCAAGGGCGATATCTGTACTCGTCATAAGCTGCCCGTGTGCCCTCGGACTTGCCACGCCCGTTGCGATAATGGTAGGTAACGGTGTGGGCGCCAGGAACGGCATTCTGTTTAAGACCGCAGTATCGCTCGAACAGGCAGGCAAGGCCGATACAGTGGTGCTTGATAAGACTGGGACTATAACAAACGGTACTCCGGTTGTTACCGATATCATACCCATGTACAGGGACGGCATATCCCTGCCTGCCGGTATGTCATCGGGTCCGGACGGTGAAGAGACCGTATTGCTTAAGATCGCGGGAGCGCTCGAATCAAAGAGTGAGCATCCTCTTTCGAAGGCAGTGATAAGGGAATGCGAAGAAAGGGATATAAATATCACGGAGGAAACCGGTGATTTTGCGGCAATCCCGGGCAGAGGCCTTACGGCATCCCTGGCAGGACAGAAGATATACGGAGGAAATATATCGTATATAAGTGAGGTCTGTTCGGATAAGGACGGGCTTGCGGAGGCAGAAAAAAGAGCGGAGGACCTTTCGGTACAGGGTAAGACGCCCCTTATTTTTGCATTGAGCGGAAATATGCTCGGGATAATAGCAGTTGCCGATACCTTAAAGGATGACAGTACAGAGGCTGTATCACAGCTTAAGAAAATGGGCATGCGCGTTGTTATGTTAACCGGAGACAATGAGCGTACGGCTGCTGCGATAGGCTCTCTGGCAGGTGTTGACGAGGTTGTTGCGGATGTGTATCCCGATGCCAAGGCAAGGGAGATAGAGAGGCTTAAGGAGCACGGCCGGGTAGTGATGATTGGAGACGGTATAAACGATGCGCCTGCGCTTACCACTGCCGATACGGGCATTGCTATAGGGGCAGGCACGGATGTGGCGATAGATGCGGCCGATGTTGTACTCATGAAGAGAAGTATCATGGATGTGCCGGCAGCGATAAGGCTCTCAAGAGCAACACTTAAGAATATTCATGAGAACCTGTTCTGGGCCTTTTTCTACAATATGATCGGTATCCCTTTGGCAGCCGGAGCATTTTACCGCTTCGGGATAAGATTAAATCCGATGTTCGGAGCGGCGGCGATGAGCCTTTCAAGCTTCTGCGTGGTAAGCAATGCATTAAGGCTCAATCTCTTTAAACTATATGATCCGTCAAAGGATAAGCCGCACAGGGCGGGAAGGTCAGGCAAGGGGGAAAATGCCGGACAGGCAGACGATAAACCGAAAGAAAATATAAGGAAAGAAAATAAACCGGAAGGAGAAAAAAACATGACAAAGACAATGAGTATCGAGGGAATGATGTGTGCCCACTGCGAGGCAACGGTAAAAAAGGCACTTGAAGCCGTCGAGGGAGTAAGCTCGGCCGAGGTGAGCCATGAGAAAAACAATGCGGTCGTGACTCTCAGTGCGGATGTGACGGACGATGTGCTTAAGAAAGCTGTAGAAGACAAAGACTATAAGGTTACGGAGATAAAATGAGGATACTGGTCATAGGCGGAAGCTACTTCCTCGGAAGATGGTTCGTGCAGCTT